>ERZ761602.44-NODE-44-length-288663-cov-10.934115_pt1 | contig 288663 bp, 261 predicted proteins | sample MGYA00512165_ERZ761602 | MGnify/ENA primary metagenome ERZ761602 (study PRJEB28899, sample SAMN02445085) | bioreactor sludge metagenome | biome: EBPR sludge; isolation source: Thorneside wastewater treatment plant | place: Australia: Brisbane, Thorneside... | reverse complement strand
CGCCTGGACCGACGCCGCCGCCCATTCCGGTCGAGCGTGAGTTCGTGGTGTATTTCGACTGGGATCGCTCCGATCTCACGACCGAGGCCTCACAGGTCGTCAGCCAGGCGGCGAACTACGCCCGGTCGGGCCGTCCGACGCGGATCCTGATCGTCGGTCACGCCGACACCTCGGGTTCCGCGGCCTACAACGTCGGCCTGTCGAACCGCCGCTCGCGGACCGTGGCTGATGCTCTGGTCGCCCAGGGCGTCAACGGCGGCGTCATCTCGCTGGACGGCAAGGGCGAAACCGCCCTGGCCCGTCCGACCGCAGACGGCGTGCGTGAGCCGCTCAACCGTCGCGCCACCATCGGCATCAACTTCCGCTAACCCCGGAATGCCGTGGGCCGGCACTCGGCCTCAAGCAGGCCGAAGGCCGGCAGGTCAGCACTGCAGAGCCGCCGTCTCCCGAAAGAGGGGCCGGCGGCTTTGCCTTGAGCGGGGGACCGACAGTGTTCCTTGGGGTCCAGCCGTTTGCTAGACGTCTGGCGCGGCGGTCGCACCGGGGGAGGAAGTCTTGCGCAGGATCCCGATGCTTGTGACGGGCGGCGGCGGCATGCTCGGCACGGCCTTCGCCGAAGCCGCCGGGATCAGCCCCCGGTTCGTCCCGCATGCCTTGTCGCACGCCGAACTTGATGTGCGCGACGAAGCGGCGGTGATGAAGTGCGCCGATCGCGCGGCCGGCGGGTGGATCGTTCACTGCGCGGCCATGGTGGATGTGAAGGGCTGCGCGGCCGATCCCGCGACGGCCCGAGCCGTGATCGTCGACGGAACCCGGAACGTCGCGGCCCTGGCGAAGGCCTCGGGCGCCCGTCTTTTGTTCCCCCAGTCGTTCCTGATCTATGGCGGCGGCGACGGCCTGATTGATGAGACCACGCCGCCGGATCCGCTGTCGCTGTACGGTGCTCTGAAGCTGGACGCGGAGGCCGTCGTTCTCGAGACGCTCGACGACCCCTTGGTGATCCGCATGGCCGGGTTCTTCGGAGGCGGTCCAATCGACAAGAATTTCGTGGGGCGGATAATACCGGTCATGCATCGGGCGATGACGCGGGGCGACGCGGTCTTTCCGGTCGGAGATCGCGTCTGGCAGCCGACGTGGACGAAAGATCTGGCGGAGAACGCCCTTCATCTGATGCATCTGGACGCTGCCGGCGCCTATCAGATGGCGTCCCATGGCGAGGCGGCCTTTCACGAAGTAGCGGCCGAAATCGTCGCGGCGCTGGGATGGGCAGAGCGACTGCGGGTCGAGCCTGTCGCATCCGCCCTCGTGGCCCGGGAGGAGACGGGTCCCGAAAGGCGACCTGACAGGGCCGTCCTGTCGTGCGAACGTCTGCGTTGTGAGGGTCGCGACCTGCAGCGTGACTGGCGCGCGACCCTCCACGCCTATCTGACCCATCCCCATTTCGACCAGTATCGCCCCGGAGTCTGATGTCCCCTCTGCTGACGCCGCTCGCCTCCCCATTCCTTGGGGCCCGCAACCGCACGGTCATGTCCGCCATGACGCGCGGCTTCGCCGATTCCGATCACTGCGCCACGCCGGAGATCGCCGCATACTATCGGCGCCGCGCCGAGGGCGGCGTGGGGCTGATCCTGACCGAGGGGGTAGTGATCCATCCGACCGCCGACGGCTACATGGACGTCCCCCGGATCGCCACGACGAAACAGGCGGACAGCTGGCGTCCCGTGGTCGACGCGGTCCATGACGCGGGCGCGAAGATCGCCTGCCAGCTCTGGCACTGCGGCCGGATCTCGCATTCCGATTTCACCGACGGACATGCGCCCGTCAGCTCGACCACGCGCGCGGCGGAAGGGATCAACCGCCAGAACGACAAACCTTATGGTGAACCCCGCGCGCTGACGGCCGAAGAGATGCCCGAGGTCTACGGCTATTTCGTCGATGCCGCCCACCGCGCCCTTTCCGTCGGATTCGACGCCGTGGAGCTGCACCTCGGCCACGGCTATCTGGCGGACCAGTTTCTTGACGCGCGAGTCAATGACCGGACCGACCGCTATGGCGGCTCGGTCGAAAATCGGTGCCGGTTCGTCCTGGAACTGCTGGATCGAGTGTTCGCCGAGGTCGAGCCAAACCGTGTCATGGCGCGGATTTCGCCGTCCCGTTGGATGGGCGGCCTGTACGACTGGCCGGACCTTGATGAGATGCTGGATTATCTGATCCCCGAGATGTGGAACCGGGGCCTGCGGATCCTGGATATCAGCTGCGCCAACGCCGACTATTTCGCCACCTCGGGCCGGATCGTCAGGTCCGTTCGACCACGGTGGGACGGGGTTATTCTGGGAGGGGCGTCCCTCAGCCAGGAAGACGCCGAAGCAGAAGTTCGCGACGGCCGGCTGGATATGGTTACGTGGGGCCGATCGTTCCTCGCCAATCCCGACTTGACCCGCCGGATTGAAAGTGGCGCGGTCTGGCTGCCCTTCGAAAACGAGATGCGTAATGTCCTTGCCTGATCGCACCCCTGGAGGCCGGCGCGGTTCCGGGCCGGCCGCCGGTTCGCGGAAGCGGAACGGGTTTTTCGCTCACGGCCTGCTTCTGGCCTTGCTGGGAACCTTGATCGGGTTCTCGACGCCGGTCGCCGCCCAGGATCCGCTGGGCGACATGATGGGCGGAAATCCGCCTTCCCGGGACGCGCAATCTTCCCCTGACGAGGACTGGGACGCCTGGTTCAATGCGCCGGTGGAGCCGGAACCCGTCGGACCCGTGGTGATCGAGTCGGACCGGACCGCACAGCCCACCGATGACCGGCGCGCGCCTGAGGCTGACCGCGTCCGGCCCCGCCAGAGACCCCCGGCCCAGCCGGGAGAATTCGAACGTTTCGTCGCCGCCGTGTTGGGCTATCCGCTTCCCCGCTTCGGCTCGACCCTCGTAGGCGACACCCGCGCCTTCGCGCCATCGACCAATGCAACGGTTCCACCCGACTACCGGATCAACCCCGGCGATACGGTCTCCCTCGGCCTGACGGGTTCCGTCGAGGGTGCACTGCAGCTGACCGTCGACAGCAACGGCCGAATCTTCGTTCCCCGGATCGGCGCGGTCAACGTCGGCGGCGTCCGTTATGGCGATCTCGAAGGCGTTCTGCGAGGCGCCGTGGGACGCGAATTCCGCGAGTTCAACGTGTCGGTCTCGGTCGGCGAACTGCGGGGCCTGCGCGTCTATGTCACCGGCTTCGTTGCAAGCCCCGGCGCCTACACTGTGTCCAGCCTGTCGACGGTCGTGAACGCGGTTCTCGCCGCGGGTGGGCCGAACGCATCCGGCAGCTTCCGCAGTATTTCGCTCCAGCGGAACGGCCGGACGATTGCGACCCTCGACCTCTATGACCTGCTTCTGAACGGCGACAAGAGCAGCGATGTCGTCCTGCAGAATGAGGACGTCATCTTCATCGGTCCGGTGCGCGATCAGGTCGCCATCACCGGCAGCGTCAACAACCGCGGCATCTTCGAAACGGCGCCGGGTGAAAGCCTCGACGACCTTCTGCGATACGCCGGCGGGCCCAGTTCCGTGGCGGATCAGGATCGTTTGCTCGTCGCCAATGTCTCGAACATCAACCAGTCCGGCTGGCAAAGCCTCGCCTGGGCCGAAGCCCTGACGACGGCTCCCGAGGCAGGGGGGATCATCCGGGTACTTCCCGCCGTCGGCCTCACACAGCCGCTTGAGCGGCAGGCGGTTCTGGTGACGATCGAGGGTGAGGTCGAGCGGCCCGGCAACTACTATCTCCGTCCGGGCTCGACCATGGCCGATCTGATCGCCCAAGCCGGAGCCTTCACGCCGCGCGCCTATCTGTACGGCACGCGCGTCCTGCGCGATTCGATCCGGATCCAGCAGGAGGAAGGCTTCGCCCAGGCCATCGCCAGCCTCGAGCTTTCGCTGGCCGCCGCGCCGATCACCAACCGGAGAACCCGCTCCGCAGAGGACGCCCAGGAAGACCAGGGCTTCGCCCTCGCGATCATCGAACAGCTGAAGACCCGGCGTCCGGACGGCCGGATCATCCTGGATGTCGAACCCGGCGGAGAGGGCCTGCCGATGGCCCTGCTTCTCGAGAACAACGACCGCGTCCTGATCCCGCCGCGCCCCGTCACCGTCGGCGTGTTCGGTGCCGTGTTCCAGCCGGGCTCCTTCGCAGAAAGCGCCGGCGACCGGATCGGCCACTATCTCGCCAAGGCCGGAGGACCGACGCGGATCGCCGACCGGTCCGGCCTGTTTGTGGTGCGTGCGAACGGATCGGTTGTCTCGCAACAGCAACGCGGTCGCGGCAATGTTCTCGATGAATACGCCATGCCCGGGGACATCATCTTCGTGCCCGTGCAGACCCGCGGAAACAGCCTGCTGGATCGCGTGATCGAGGTCGCGACGGCCATCTACCAGGTCTCGCTCGGCGCCGTCGGCCTGAAAGTCCTGACCGAATGATACCCGCATCCTGGAAAGCCGAGGCGGTCCGAACCGCCCAAAGCCACACCCGGCGCCGCGTCCTCTACGCCGCCGTGGCCGTGGTGGCCGTGCTGCTCTGCCTCTTCCCCCGCCCCCATGTCGCGCGGGTGAAACTCCTGCCGCAGGGCAGCAACAGCGGCGCGGGCGCCCTGATCTCCGCCCTCGGCGGCGGCGGCGTCCAGAATTTCGCGGCCGTGCTCGGCGCGCAGAAGACCAACTATCTGGTCATTGGCCGCAGCCACGACGTCCAGCAGGATGTGGTGGAGCGACTTGAGCTGGTCGATCTCTGGAACAGCGCCGACAAGGCCGCGGCCGAACGCAAGCTCGGCAAGAAGGTCGATATCCAGCTTCTGACCGGCGGCGTGCTGGAAGTGACCGCACGGGACACTGACCCGGTGTTCGCCCAACGCCTCGTCGAGGGCTTCAGTGCGGCCATCCAGACCCGGCTGGCCGGGCTGGGCCAGGAGCAGGTCCGGACCAAACGCGCGATCGTGACCGCCCGGCTCGAAGAGGCCAATACCGCCCTGGAAGCCGCCGAACGCGACCTGAACGCCTTCCGTGTCCAGAACAACCTGCCCTCGCCCGAAGCCGAACTCGGCGCGGCCGTGAGCACCCGCCTCACGCTCGACGCCCAGATCCGCGGCAAGGAAGTCGAGATCGAAACGGCCCGCCGGTTCCAGACGGACAACAGCATGCGCGTCCGTACGCTGGTCAGCGAGCTCGCGGCGCTACGCCGCCAGCGGGCCGAGGCGGACCAGGCGAGCAACGGCGAGAACGCCCTCGCCCTGTCGTCGCAGACCGCCGAATATGTCCGTCTCTTCCGGGAGCAGCAGTTCGCGGAGACCATCGTCCTCGTCTATCGCCGCTTCTTCGAAGAGGTGAGCGTCGAGGCCCTGTCCGCCGAGACGACCGTCCAGATCATCGAACGGCCGCACGTCGATCCGGACCGGCAGTTCAACATGTCCGGTATCGCCCTGCTGCTGCTGGTCCTGCTGGCCGCCGCCTTCACAGAAATCTATGCGCCGATGACCGGACTGGCGCGCCGTCCCCGCCGGTCGGACCCGCAGGATCCGCGATGACCCGGGCGGCCGCTGCGCCGAAGCGGGGCATCCCCGAGGTTTCGGTGGTCATCCCCTGCTTCAACGAAGAGGAAAACGCGGCCGCCATCGCCGGGGCGGTCGCGGCCGAACTGGCGGCGCTGAACGCCGACTACGAGATCATCTTCATCGACAACGCCTCGACCGACGCGACAGTCGAGCGGATCATGGCCCTGTGCGCTGACGATCCCCGGATCAAGCTGATCGCCAACAATCGCAACTACGGCCAGATGCGGTCGCCGACCCACGGCATCTATCAGACGAGCGGGCGCGGCGTGATCGCCATGTGCGCCGACTTCCAGGATCCCCCGGCCCTGATAGGCCGCTTCGTCACCCGCTGGCGCGAGGGCGCCGCCATCGTCCTCGGTGTCCGGGCCAGCGAGAAGACATCGGTGGGTCTCGGTGTGGCGCGCAAACTCGCCTATGGCTTCCTCGGCCAGTTCGCGGACTATCAGGTCATTCCCGGCGCGACCGGGTTCGGCATCTATGACCGGCGCGTCGTCGACACCCTGGCGCAATGGAACGAACCCGAGCCCTTCTTCCGCGGCATGCTGGTCGAGAGCGGCTTTCCGATCGAGATCATCCCCTACGACCGGCCGCTTCGCGCCGCCGGGCGGTCCAAGAACAATTTCGCCACCCTGTTCAGCTTCGCCCTGTCAGGTCTGGCCAGTTCGTCACGGAACCTCCTGCGCCTGCCCTTCCATGCCGCCGCGGTGATGCTCGGTCTGGCGGGGCTGACGCTGCTCGGCCTCCTGTGGGCCACGTTCACCGGCGAGGTCGTCGGACTCTGGCTGATCGCGCTCCTGATCGAGCTTTGCGCCTTTGCCACCTTCATCTTCCTCGGCCTCATGGGTGAGCAGATCCGGCTCATCGCCGAGCGTGGCCGCAACACGCCGCTGGTGGTCGAAAAGGCGCGGGTCAATTTCCAGGATCGATCCGATCCGTAGCGCGGCCCCATCATGGCGGGACGGGCTTCGGCGCCTTGACCAGTTCTGGGCCTATGTCCGCATCGGCGCGCTGAACGCCGCGTTCGGCTACGGGGTCTACGCTCTGCTCCTGTTCGTCGGGATCAATCTGTTCGCCGCCCAGATCATCGCCCACGGGCTCGGCATGACCTTCAACTATTTCATGTTCCGCCGGCACGTCTTCCGCGACTCCCGCGCCGCCGTGATCCCCTATATCGCCGCCTATGCCGTCAACTACGCCCTGAGTCTGGCCACCCTCGCAGGGCTGAACCGCGTGCTGGAGTCCGACTATCTCGCCGGCTTCCTGTCGATCGTGTTCGTCGCCGTGGTCAATTTTGTTGTGCTGAAATTCCTCGTCTTCCTGCCAAGGTCGACCGGCAGATGAGCCCGAAGACCCCGACGACCGGCCGGCACTGGAGCTTCGGTTTCGAGGTCCTTCTCGCCCTCGTCGTCGTCGGCAGCGTCGTCTGGGCCGGATGGCGGTTGAGCCAGGACGGGCTCCTGCCGCAGCCGTTCTTCTGGGTCGTGTCCGACACCCTGATGGACTGGCACAATCCGGCGTACTGGGCGCACAATTCGGGAGCCTACGAAGTCTGGCGGTCGGTCTATCCGCCGCTGTCGTTCGTCTTCCTCAAAGTCTTCAGCACCAGCGCCTGCTACGTCAGCGACCCGTTCGCGGGCCGCGACTGCGATCGTTGGGGCCAGATGTCGCTGGTCGGATTCTACCTGCTGAACGCAGTCCTCCTGTACCGGCATTTCCGCTCCATCGATCCCCGCACGGCCCTCCTTCGCACCGTGGTGCTGGTCGTCGGCATGCCGATGCTGTTCGGTCTCGAGCGCGGCAATCTGATCATTCCCTGTTTCACCGCCTTCATCCTTGGCCACAGCCGGCTGCTGAAGTCGGCCCGCGCGCGCTGGCTGGCCCAGGCGTTCGCCATCAATTTCAAACCCTATCTGGTCCTGACCCTCATCCCCTTCCTCGTCCGCCGGCGCTGGCGCTGGTTCGAGGGGGCCGGCATCGCGACCCTTGCGGTCTATCTGGTCACGCTCGTCATCATCGGCGGCGGGACCCCTATGGAGATCGCACGGCACACGGGCGAGCTCGCGGCCCTGCAGACGGGCTCGGCCTGGTCAGACCTCTACTATGCGACCTCCTATGCGCCGCTCGTGCGCTTCATGAACTCCGACTTCCCGGTCATGGACTATGTGGGATCACGGCCGGTCGAGGCCCTCACCCTCGCCCTGCCCCTGCTGACGCTGTTCGGACAGATCGGTGTGGTGGTCGCCGTCTGCGCGGCATGGATCAAACGCGCGGCCGTGCCGATGCAATGGATGAACGGTGCCATCTGCGCCATGATCCTGAGCAGTTCCCAGCCCAGCGCCTACGCCCAGATCTTCATGCTCTTCTTCGTCTTCATGGAGCCGTGGAAGGGGCCGACCCGGATCATGATGCTGGTCTGCGCCTATGCGCTCAGCATCGTCGGCGACTATTCCCTGTTCGACATTCCCCAGCTGCCGATGGAGTCCTGGCTGAGCGGGCGCGAGGTCCTGCCGTCCGTCGGCGTGGCTCTCGGCCAGTTCGTCCGGCCCGGACTGGTCCTGCTGATCCAGTTCGGCTTCGCCGGCCTGATCCTTCAGCGGACGCTGCGTCCCGAGAGGCTGGCGATCGAGTCCGAAACAATCGCCTCCAGCCCGATGGGCGTCAGCCCGAGCTCGCCGACCGCAGCCTGATAGTCGGCCCCGTCGCCGGCGTACCGGCTGACCGGCGCCCCGGGATCCCGCTGCCGGACGATACGCGCCGGATCCACTCCCAGCTGGGCGCACACCATGGCGGCCAGATCACCGATCTCGACGACCTCGACGCCGCCGCTGTCGAACGGCTTCGAGGCCCCGGCCCATGCGGACCGCGCCCGGCCGACCAGCACCGCCATCAACTCCTCGACATGGACGTACGACCGCAGGACAGCCCCCCGGGCCCGGATCGAGATGTCGCCGCCGGCCAATGCCGCCCGGATCAGGGACGACAGCGCATAGAGCTCCAGCTTGTTGCCGTACGGCCCGCCGACGTTGAAAACCCGGCATATCGTTAGCGGCGCGCTATTCTCTTCGCACCAGTCGGCGAGCGCGGCCTCCTGCAGGCCCTTCATATGGCCATAGGGCTCGTCCGCCAGCGCCGGAGGCCGACCGTTGGGGCCATACACCGCGCCCGAAGATGCAAAGATCAGTCGCGGCCGGTCGGCGCCCGCGATCAGGCGCAGCGCCACGTTGTGCAACGCCTCGCTCTGCGCCACATAGTCCGTGACCGGAAGATCGGCCGTCCGATCCTTGCCGAGTGCGGCGAAATGGGCCACCACCCAGTCGCCGCCCGCCAGCGGCGCGGCGCCGGCCAGCGCCTCCAGCCCCACCGTCGTCCCGTCCTCGAGCGACATTCGGCCCGGCCTGGACGCGAAGGCTCTCAGCCGACCGTTGTCCGGTGTCAGGCCCGCCCGTGTCGCCATCTCGACCATGGCCGTCCCCAGCCATCCCGTGGCGCCCGTAACCGCCAGCCGGGCCGACGGGCCGAGGGCGCGCCCGAACGCCGTCTGGACGTCTCGGCGATGTGCGGGAAGGCGGTCCAGGGTCAGACCCGCGCCGGCCGGTCGCGCAGGAACTGCCGGATCATGTCGCAGGCATAGGTCAGGTGACCCTCCGTCAGGCCGGGATACAGGCCGATCCAGAAGGTCGACGTCATCACCTTGTCCGACCGCGTCAGGTCCCCGGAAACCCGCCAGTTGCGGGTCTTCATATAGGGCTGGCGGATCAGGTTACCCCCGAACAGCAGGCGCGTGGCCACCTTCTTCTCATTGAGGAACTGGACCAGATCGTCGCGCAGCCCCTCCTCGTCGCTGCGCAGGGTCAAGGGAAAGCCGAACCACGACGGCTCCGACCGCGGCGTCGCCTCGGGCAGGATCAGTTGATCCTCGAGGTCCGCGAGACCGGATTTCAGGAATTCGAAATTAACATTCCGTGCACGGATGAAATCCGGCAACCGGTCGAACTGCGCCAGGCCGACCGCCGCCTGCATGTCCGTGATCTTCAGATTATAGCCGAGGTTGGAGTAGGTGTATTTGTGGTCATAGCCACGCGGCAGGTCGCCCAGCTTCCATTTGAACCGCTTTTTGCAGGTGTTGTCCTCGCCGGGCGCGCAGTAGCAGTCGCGGCCCCAGTCGCGGACCGACTCGATCAGCCGCTTCAGGTCGCCGCGATCCGTCCAGACCGCGCCGCCTTCCCCCATCGTGATGTGGTGTGCGGGATAGAAGCTGACGGTGCCGATGTCCCCGAAGGTGCCGACCAGCTGGCCGTCGTAGCGGGCGCCCAGGGCGTCGCAACTGTCCTCAATCACATACAGGTCATGCTTCTTCGCCACCCGCATGACCTCGCCGAGGTCGAACGGATTGCCGAGGGTGTGGGCCAGGATGATGGCCCGCGTCTTGTCCGTAACGGCGGCCTCGATACCGGCCGGATCGATGTTGTATGTGGGCAGGTCGACATCAACGAACACCGGCACCAGCCCATTCTGGATGGACGGATTGACCGTCGTCGGAAAGCCGGTGGCGCAGGTGATGACCTCGTCGCCGGGCTTCAGCGCCCGGTCCCCCAGCATTGGCGAACACAAGGCCGTCGTCGCGGCGAGGTTGGCCGAGGAGCCGGAATTGACCGTGAGGGCGAACCGGACGCCGACATACTCCGCGAGCCTGGCCTCGAATGCGGTGTTGAACCGGCCGGTCGTCAGCCACAGGTCGAGCGAGGAATCGATCAGGTTCTTCAGCTCGGGAGCGCCGACCACCTTGCCCGACACCGGCACTGCGGAGTCTCCGGCCACAAAGGGCCCGGGCGCATAGGCCAGCTCGGCATACTGGCCGGCCAGCTCCATCATCTGCGCACGGAGCGCCGCCAGTTGATCAGTCTTACTGAGCATTCGAAAACCTTGCCATCAGGCGGAAACATAGTCGGAGAGTTGTTGTTCTGACATGGCCCGCATGTCGTTGCCGGCCCTGTGGGCGCGATACCAGTCCGCCGTCTTCGCCAGCGTGGTAGGCAGGGACCAGCGTGGCCGCCAACCCAGATCCGTCCGCGCCTTCGTGTGATCCAGCGTCAGCAGCGTCGCTTCATGCACTGCATTGAGGTCGCACTGGACCTCAAGGCTGGCATCCTCGCCCCAGGCCGCGGCCAGCCCGGCGGCGATCTCGCCGACCGCGACATTGCCCTCGGCGTCGGGACCGAAATTCCATGCCGGCGGGCTCACGGCCTGCGTCCGGCAGATGTGTTCCACGGCCAGCAGATAACCGCAGCAGGGTTCGAGGACGTGCTGCCACGGCCTGACCGCGTCCGGATTGCGCAGGATGGCGGGACGCCCCTCAGCGAACGCCTGCATCAGATCGGGCACGAGCCGGTCCGGCGACCAGTCGCCGCCGCCCACGACATTGCCGGCCCGGGCCGAGGCCACGGCGGGCACTCCGGCCGCCGAAAAATACGACCACCAATAGGACTGGGTGACCAGTTCGGCGCAGGCCTTGGAGTTGCTGTAGGGATCGCGCCCGCCGAGACGATCCGTCTCGCGGTAGGGCGTCATCTGCTCGAGGTTCTCGTAGCATTTGTCGGTGGTGACGATCAGCGCGGCCTGCACGTCGGGGGCGCGCCGGACCAGATCCAGCACATGGGCCGTGCCCATGACATTGGTGGAATAGGTCTCCAGCGGGTCCTGGTAGGAGCGCCGCACCAGCGGCTGGGCCGCCAGATGAAGGACGATATCCGGTTCGAAATCCCGGAACGCCTGCTCAAGCGCCGGCAGATCGCGAATATCGCCGATGATGGAACGGCAGGCCTCGCCGATCCTCGCCGCTTCGAAAAGGCTGGGCTCGGTCGACGGGGTCAGACTGTAGCCGCACACTTCGGCGCCCAGCGACCGCAGCCACAGGGTCAGCCACCCGCCCTTGAAGCCCGTGTGTCCGGTCAGGAAGACGCGGCGGCCGCGCCAGAAAGCCTCGTCCGGCAGGGAGTCGGTCACCAGGATTTCCAAGGGGCGCCGGCGGCCCACATCTCTTCGAGATGGTCCTTGTCCCGAAGCGTATCCATCGGCTGCCAGAAGCCGTCGTGCCGAAACGCCATCAGCTCGCCTTCCGCCGCGAGCGTCTCAAGCGGCCCCTTCTCGAAGATGGTGTCGTCCCCCTCGATCAGGTCCAGCACCGAGGAGTTCAGAACGAAATACCCGCCGTTGATATAGCCCGCCTCATTGTGCGGCTTTTCGACGAACCGGGTGACGGCGTCGCCCTCCATGTCCAGCGCGCCGAACCGCGCCAGCGGCGTCGTGGCCGTGACCGTCGCCTTCTTTCCATGACGTTCGTGGAAGGCGATCAGATGGCCGATATCAACGTCGGACACGCCGTCGCCATAGGTCATGCAGAAGAACGGATCATCGCGGACATAGCTGGCGATCCGACCGACCCGCCCCCCGGTCAGGGTGTCCTGCCCGGTGTCCACGAGGGTGACCCGCCACGGCTCCACATTGCTCTGGTGGATGGTGACGGCCCCGCTTTCGAGGTCCACGGTCAGGTCGGCGTTCTGGTAGGAGTAGTTGAGGAAATACTCCTTGATCTTGTGACCCAGGTAGCCGCAGCAGATCACGAAGTCATTCACCCCGTAGTGGCTGTAGCTCTTCATGATGTGCCACAGGATCGGCCGGCCGCCGATCTCGACCATCGGTTTGGGTCGAACCGCCGATTCCTCGGCGATCCGGGTTCCCTTGCCGCCGGCCAGGATCACGGCCTTTATGGTGTTCGGCTTCAAGGCGTGTCCTTTCAGGCCGGCAGATACGCGCCGACGCGCGCGAGGGTCTCGTCGGACAGCGGCGGCGTCATCCGGTGCAGCGGATTTGACACCATGCCGCCGCCTTCCACCATCCGGCTGGTAATACGCGGGAAATAGGTCTGCTGGGGGTCCACCGGCACGACGAAGGCCTGAACGCCCGGACCGTTGAAGCGGTCCAGGAATGCCGGATCAGTCTCGAAACCGTCGGCCAGCGTCATGCAGGGCACGTCCCAGACATCGAACAGTCTGGACCAGTCGGGCAGACCCAGGCCCGTGGCGCGATCACAGCCGACGTACCGGCCCTGGAAATAGTTCACCTGCACCGACCGGATCGAGGCGTAGCCGTTGTCGTCGAAGATGAAGATTTTCAGATCGAGATCGTTCACCGCGGCCGTGCCGATCTCCTGCAGGTTCTGGGAAAATCCCCCGTCGCCTTCGACCAGAATGGTGCGGCGACCGGAGGCGATGGCGGCCCCGATCGCGCCGCTCAGCCCGTAGCCCATGGACGCCAACCCCTTGTTGGTGACCATCCGCTGACCGGACTGCATTTCGAAGGCCTGCATCATCACCGTGAACGCCCCCCCGCTGCTGCAGGGGATGACGATGTCGTCCGGCTTGCTCAGCTGGCCCAGCGTCGTCGCCACGTCATAGGGGGACAGGAAACCGGGCCCCGTGGTGTTGGCTTCCAGCAGGGGCACGTCTTGTCGGACCTGACGGCAGTAGGCCAGCCAGTCGCCATGCGCGCCGAGATCGCGCCCAAGCAGGGCCTCAAGCAGGGCGTTGGCGTCCGCACAGATCGGCCAGGCCGTGCGCGGATGGCCCTTCTCCAGTTCCCGGCTATCGATGTCGACGTGGACGACCTCGCCCGTCGGGACGAATTCCTGCCAGTTGAAGCCGCTCTGCTGGTAACCCAGCCGCGTGCCCAGGGCGATCAGCAGGTCGGACTGCTGGACGATCAGATTGGCCGAGCGCTGGCCCCAGGTGTTGGCCCGGCCGACATACATCGGGTGGTCCCTCCCGATGCGGTCCGCCCCGTTCCAGGTCGTCGCGACCGGCACGCCCGCGGCTTCCAGTGCGCCGGCCAGCCGCTGTCCCGTGTGATGGTCGATCCCGCCGCCCAGAAGAAAGAGCGGGCGTCGGCTCCCGCGAACCTTTTCGGCCAGCGCGTCGATGTCCGCGGCCTTGAGCGCCGGCGCGGACGGCAGCGGCTCCGCTCGGCCAGCCAGTGCGGCCGGATCGACCTCGCGGCCCTGGATATCCAGCGGCAGTTCGAGGAACACCGGCCCCCGGCGGCCGTGGCTGCCCGCCTCGGCGCGCTCGACGAAGGCCCGCTGGTCCAGCACCTCTTCGATGGTGGAGGCGTGGGCGGTGATCGACTTCACGATCGACACGCCATCGATCTCCTGAATGCCCCGCTGCCGGACCTCGCCGCGGCTCAGGTCCGGCGTCTTGACCTGCCCGCCCAGTACCAGCAGCTCCCGGCTTTCCAGCCAGGCCCCGGCGACGGCCGTCACGAGGTTGGTCAGCCCCGGACCCGCGGTGACCAAGGCAAGCGCCCTCCGACCGTCCCCGACAGCGTTGAAATATTCGACCGCCACCCCCGCAGCGACCTCATGCACGGTGGCGATGCAGGTCATCTTGCGACTGCAGCTGTCGAGCAGGTGCATGATGTTGCCGCCCCCGACGTAGAAGCAGTGGGTGTAGCCGAGCTCAACCAGCCAATCGACGATTTGATCGCTGTATTTCATGCGGCGTACCGGGCTTTCATCTGGTCGAAGGCGGTCTGGATCAGGGCTTCGGTCTCCGGGCCTCGGCCCAGATCGACCCGCTCCACCCCGCCCGCCGCGAGCGGCAGGACGACGGCGAAGGTGTCGGCCGTGTGCTTCTTGTCGCTACGAAACGCCGCAATCAACCTGTCAGACGACAGGTCCGCGACCAATGGCCCGAGTTCCGGCATCTGCAGCAACAGGCCGTCGATGTGGGCTTCAAACCGCGCCGTCGGCCCATCGCCGACCGCGACCCGCCCGAGCGAGCGGGACATGGCCCCGGCCGCCATCATACCCAGCCCCACCGCGATCCCGTGCGACAGCCGGAAGTCCGAGGCCGACTCGATCGCATGGCCGAAGGTGTGTCCGTAGTTGAGCAGCAGCCGCTCCGCCTGGTCGAACTCGTCGATCTCCAGAAACCACTTCTTCGACGCCAGGCTGAGGCCGATCACCTCGCTGAGGGCCTCGGGCCCGGCCGCGACGACGGGCTCCAGCGCCAGATAGGCCTCAAACGTTTCCGGAGAGCGCGCGAAACAGATCTTGGCCGCCTCGCAAAGACCGGCGATCCGCTGGTCCGCCGACAAGGTCTCGCACAGGCCGGGGTCGATCAGGATCGTCTGTGGCGGGTGGAAGGTGCCGACCAGATTCTTGTAGGGTCCGACATTGATGGACGACTTGCCGCCGATACAGCTGTCGACCATGGCCAGCAGGGTCGTGGGCGCATAGTCCCACTTGACGCCCCGCATATAGACCGAGGCCACGAAGCCGGCGACGTCCTGGACGATGCCGCCGCCCACCGCGATCAGCCGGGTGCGGCGCGACGCGCCCGCCTCTCTCAGGGCTGCGATTACGCGCGGGATTTCGTCCAGGCTCTTGGTTGTCTCGAGCGCAGGCAGGCTGATCACCGGGACGCCGCGCCCCTCGAACCTGTCGGCGAAATACGCATCGCAGAGGATGACGATGTCGCCCCCGCGTTCCACCACCTGTTCCAGCGACCCCGGCTGGATGCGGGCGGTGTAGGTTCCGCTCGCCGCCCGGATCTCAAACGAGGCGGACATTGCTGAATCCCAGATCTGCGGTGACCGACTGGCCGGTGACAACGGTATTCTGATCCGAACACAGGAATCCGACTAGCCGGGCGATCCCGTCGGGCGTCGGAAGGGCGTTGAACAGTGTCGCCTGCGCCACCCGTTCAACCTGTTCGGGCGCGAGCGCCGCATGGGTCATGGGCGTATCCAGAACGCCCGGCAGCACAGCGTTGATAAGGTGGCCGTCCGCGGCCAGATCGACGCTCGCGGACCGCACAAACCCCCCGAGCGCGGCCTTGGTCATCGTGTAGGACAGCTTGGTCTGCCGGGCCCGCTCCTGCCAGATCGAGCTGACCACACAAAGCCGCGCGCCGGCCGGGCTGAGCAGCTGCGCGGCCAGCAACTCATTCAAACTACGGGCGATGTACAGGCAGTTGGCCTCAAACAGTTCGGCGCTCGCGGCTGCGTCGAAATCCAGCACGCTGTCCTGCCTGTTCGCGCCCTGCGCCCAGCAGACGGCGTCGAACGGTCCGTGCGCGGCGAAGTCCGTCGGCGAGGTCGGGGTGGCGGACGGATCGTACTGCACCCAGTGGCGCTCCGCCGTATCAGGACGCTGCGACCGGGAAACGCCCGTCACGGACCAGCCCCGGGCGTCGGCCATGTCGGCGACCGCCTGTCCGACAGCGCCGGACGCGCCGAACAGCAGAAGGCGCCAGCGAGACGTGTTGGGTTCTGCGGATTCCAGGTCGATCTCTCCCTCGGGCAAGGCGGCGCGTGATCTTCGCCGTCAGCCCGCGATCCGCTCCCGATCGTTCGACGCCAGGCGGCGCTCGATCATCGCGATCCGCGCGGCGTCCTCCCGGGCGATCTCGCCATAGTAGTCGCGCTTGTTCTTCAGCCAGGCCAGTTCGAACTGCACCGCGACCTCGATTCCCGCGGCGATATTCGGCCGGGTGACAGCCTCGCCTTCGAAAATGACCTTGCGGGTCTCGAAACGATCGAGTCGGACCGCGCGGATCTCACGGAGCGCAGGCAAACTGCCCGTCGACACCGAACCGCCGACCACCAGTTCAAGATCAAGGTCCCGCGCTACCTGCGCCACCTGCAGAACGGCATCGGTGACGCCCCGCGTGTCAATGTCTCCTCGGGGCAGTCCGCGCGACAGGGTGAAATCGACCCGGCCGAAGACGATCCCGTCGAGGTGCCCCTTGGCGTTCTGCGCCATCAGGTCGAGATTCCGTAGGGTGGTTTCGGTCTCGAGGTTGAACAGGAAGGAGGTCCCGGCCTGATCATCGACGGTGTGTGTCTTGTCCTTCGCCTCGATGAATTTCGACAGCGCATAAGGTGTCTCCACCATGGGAGCGATGACATAGTCGATGCCGTAAAGCCGGCTGGCCAGCAGGTCGCTGACAGCCTCGCAGCCGCCGATCTTGAGGGCGACCTTCAGGTCCGCCTTCCGCGCGATCTCCAGCAGCCTGAGAAACTCGTCGGGCCGGGTGCCCTCGGCTTCAAACTCGGCCTTTACAGCGACCACGCCATGGTCCCCGCGGCCGCGCCGGAGCAACTCCAGCATATCGCGCTCAACGAGATTCAACTCTGGTCCTCACACTGATCGTAACGACGTACCGTCGACTCTCCGCCAGCAGCGCAGGCTTGCACGACGATGTCGGCGGACATTCAATAGTAGGCAGCGCGGGTCAACCCAATACAATCCTCACCCGGCCTGCCAAGTCGTTGCTCGACCTGCCCGGACCACACATCCGCGCGGTCCGGGCAGGCGGGCTTGCCTTAGCTCCAGATGTCATCTCTCGCAGGGGACAGGATTCCCGACCAGTCATCGGCCAACGTCAGACTGTCGTCAGAAGCCCGCAGATGAAGCGGGTTCTCGCGAGCCATGGCCATCAGGAACTCGCGGGAGAGCTCCAGCTCCGAAGTCGACGAAAGCGCACCATCGAAGTCGCCGGTCAGGGTAGGCATGACGGGCGGGGCATCGTCCAATTTTCCGGTCAGGATGAAGCCGTCATCCATGGCCGGCAGAACCTGGGGCATGCCCCCATCCGTCGCCACAATCAGATAGCCATCATTCGCCGGCAGGTCGCCGAACATGGACAGCGTCTGTGCCATGTCGCCATCGCGCAGCACGACGTCCGCCGCCATCGGCCAATCGCGAACCAGGAAGCCTTCATCAACGCCCGGTAGGGTCTGGGGTCCGTCGTTCAACCCCTTGTCGTCCGGAGCACCGGGAAGAACCTCGGGGCCTGTGATCGCCTTGTCCTGGGCCAGGGCTGGCAGCACCTGCGGTGCCGCTGGCGCTGCCGCGGGCAGGGACGTGGTCGAACCGTCGCTGAAGCGCAGGGTCTCGACACCCGTCAGCAGGTCGGACCCGTCGCGACCCGTGACTGTGTCCGTCACGCGGTAGCCGCCAGCCACGGCCGTCACCGTATACTCTGCGCTCAAGCCCTGGAGTTCGACGATGTCGGTGCCGGCACCGCCTTCAATCGTGTCATCCCCCGCATTGCCGCGAATGATGTCGTTGCCCTCGCCTCCCATCAAGAGATCGGCCCCACCACCACCGATCAGCAGGTCGTCACCGCCCCGCCCATCGAACTGGACCGGTGCCAGGATACCAATGGCCGCAATGGTGTTGTTTCCAGCACTGCCGATACCCAGCCGACCGCCGCCTCCCGACTCCACCGATCCATCGAACTGGATATTCTCGATGGAGTTGGTGCTGATCGCCACGCCACCGGCTGAACCGCCGTTGATCGTCAGGTCGATACTGGCCCCGCCACCACGCAGGATGATCGTGTCGGTGCCGGCGCCGCCGAAGACCTGGGTCGACCCACCCGGCTCGCCGACCGCGAACAGGAAGGCGTCGTCGCCGTCATCACCGTGCAGCACATCCGAACCGCCGTCGCCGGAGATCACATCATTGCCAGCACCGCCGTGGACGGTGTCGTTGCCGGTCCCCGCCGCGATCGCGTCATTGCCATCGCCTCCGGAGATCACATCATCGCCACCGAGGCCGTTGATCACATCATCGCCACCGAGGCCGTTGATCACATCCGCGAACGGTGTGCCGTTCAGCGTGTCAGCGCCGGCAGTGCCGTCGATCGGTCCCAGGATCAGAGGCGCTCCGGCTGGATCGAACAACCCGTCAGCAAACTGAAGTCGCTCGACATTGGTCAGGGTATCAGTGCCGTCCGGACCCGTCACGGTGGTCACGCCGGCCAGCAGCGTGATCGTGTAGGCGGACCGGTTGCCCGTAAACAGGGCCGTGTCGGTGCCGTCCCCACCGTTGAGCGTATCATTGCCAGCGGCACCGTTCAGGATGTCATTCCCGTCGCCGCCCAGCAGGGTATCTGCGCCACCGCCGCCGATCAGCAGGTCGTCGCCTCCCCGGCCCTCGAAGGTGACCGAGGCCAGGATACCGATGGCTGCGATGACGTTGTTGCCTGCGCTGCCAATGCCCAGCCGGGCACCGCCGCCGGAATCCACCGATCCGTCGAACTGGATATTCTCGATCGAGTTGGTGCTGATCGCCACGCCGCCGGCCGAGCCGCCGTTCAGGGTCAGGTCGATACTCGCCCCACCGCCGCGCAGGATGATGGTGTCCGTGCCCGCGCCGCCATAGACTTGGGTCGAACCGCCCGGCTCGCCCACGGCGAACAGGAAGGCGTCGTCTCCGTCCTCGCCGAACAGGATGTCCGAGCCGCCGTCGCCGGAAATCACATCATTGCCAGCGCCGCCATAGATCCAGTCATCGCCGAGACCGCCTGCAAGACTGTCGGCGCCGTTCCCACCTTCGATGGTGTCATTGCCCACGCCGCCGCTGATCGTGTCGTTGCCTTCACCGCCGAGCAGGGTATCGGCCCCGCTGCCGCCGATAAGCAGGTCGTCGCCTCCGCGGCCCTCGAATCTCACAGCTGCTGCAATGCCCAGCGCCACAATGGCGTTGTTGGCCGCACTGCCGATGGCCAGACGCGACCCGCCGCCGGAATCCACCGACCCGTCGAACTGGATGTTCTCGATCGAATTGGTGCTGATCGCGACACCGCCGGCAGAACCGCCGTTGATCGTCAGGTCGATACTGGCCCCGCCACCACGCAGGATGATCGTGTCGGTGCCGGCGCCGCCGAAGACCTGGGTCGACCCACCCGGCTCGCCGACCGCGAACAGGAAGGCGTCGTCGCCGTCATCACCGTGCAGCACATCCGAACCACCGTCGCCCGAGATCACGTCATTGCCGGTACCGCCGCGAATCACGTCGTCTCCGAGACCGCCCGAGAGGCTGTCGTCACCCTCACCGCCGTTGATTGTGTCATTCCCGGCCAGACCGTTGATGATGTCGTTCCCGCCCAGACCGTTGATGGTATCCGCGCCGGCCGTGCCATTCAGTGTGTCCGCATCGGCCGTGCCGTTGATCACGGTCGCGTCGCTGATCGGCGCCCCCGTAATGTCGAACAGCCCGTCCGCGAACTGCAGCCGCTCGACATTGGTCAGCGTGTCCGTCCCGCCGGGGCCGGACACCGTGGTCACCGCGCCCGAAGCGCTGATCGTATAGGCTGAGCGGTTGCCGGTGAACACTGCCGTGTCCGTGCCGTCTCCGCCGTTCATCGTGTCATTGCCCGATCCGCCTTCCAGACGATCGTCGCCGGCATCGCCGTTCAGGGTCGAACCGGCCAGCACGATCGGAACCGGCGTCTGGCTCGGGCTCGACACATGCAGGGTGTAGGTCTGGTTGGCCGGGGGCGGGCCGGAGACGAAGGGGCCGCTTCCGCTCACCCACCGACCGACCTGGATATAATAGGTGCCGGCGCTGGCGAAGGTGTGACTCAGGGCCGAGTCGGTGGACGCCCCGCCATCCGAATTGTTGTCGTCATTGCTGGCCAGCTCGACGCCCCCGCCGTCGAACAGCCGCAGGGTGCTGTCGAAGCTGGCGTTGTCGATGTCGAAATTCACCGTCTCGCCCGCGATCACGGTCACGCGGTAATATTCGACGTTGCCGTGGGTCGTGGCCACGACGGTCGCGTGCGGAATGGTGGTCGAGTTGGCGATCGCGGAATTGTCGGCGAGATCGAACGCCCCGGTCAGGGAGACCGCCGTCTGGATGCTGCCGTTGGTGGTGTCGCTGCCCTTGATGATGTCCGGCGCGCCGCCGGTCAGGCCGGGCGCGCCGGCAATGAGATGGTCGTCACCGCCGCCGCCGCTGATGGTGTCGACGCCGCCGCCGCCGCGCAGGACGTTGGCGTTGCCGTCGCCGGTCAGGGTGTCGGCATAGGTGGTGCCCGTCACATTCTCGACCTGGGTCAGGGTATCATTTCCCGCCCCGCCGCTGGCCACGCCTGTGGCCAGATTGACCGTCACCGCGGCGCCCGCGCCGGAATAGTCGGCGGTGTCGATCCCGGCGCCGCCGTTCAGCGTGTCATTGCCGAGGGCCCCGATCAGGACGTCGTCACCATCGCCGCCGTTCAGCGTGTCGTTGCCGGAGCCGCCGTTCAGGGTGTCGTTCCCGGCCAGGCCGGAGATGGTGTCGTCCCCGCCAAGCCCGCCGATCACGTCCGCCAGGGCGGTGCCGGTGATGGTCTCATTGGTGATGTCGCCGCCGACCACGACGCCGCCCGTCGGGGCCGCCGCAATGGTCTGGTCGGTGAATTGAAGGAATTCGACATTGGTCACGGTCACGTTCTGGCCGTTGCCGACAATCGTGCCCGTCTGTCCGGTCCAGGTAATGGTGTAGGCGGCGCGCGTGCCCGAGAACACAACGGTGTCGGTCCCGAGGCCGCCGTCGACCACATCCGTACCCGCGTTCGGGGTAAATCGGTTGTCGGCCGAGTTTCCACGGAAGGTGTCCGAGCCCTGGCCGCCGATCGCGTTCTCGATCACCGCGCCCAGGGCGATGGAAACATTGCCCACCATGCCGCCGACGCTGGAGAAGGCCCCCTGGCGCAGATCGATGATCTGGCCGTTGTTCAGATAGCCGGAGAAGTCGAACGTATCGGTCCCGCCGGCGTCCCAGGCGCAGAAGACGAGTGTGCTGAGCTCATTGTTGGCGGTGAACCAGAGCCGGCCAGTGTTGGAGTTGAATCCATAGACCGTGTCGCCCGTACGCGTGGACATATTGGAGCCGTACAGGCGCTGGGCCGCCGAGATGTCGTCCAGCAGCGGCGCCGAGGAATACGACCGGGCGCCCTGGGCGTTGACGCGGAAATCCGCGCCCGTATTGACCTCGCTGAAATAGCTCATCACCGAATACTGGAGGGAGTCCTCGTAGTAGACGGCGCTGCCCGAATAGGTGATCGTGCCCCCGGCGCTCGCGTTGTAGGCGGCCGGGTGGCTCAGGCCGATGGCGTGGCCGATCTCGTGCAGCAGCGTCAGCTGGCCGTAACCCTGCTGGACCGGCAGGGCGTTGTAGGACAGCGAGCTGTTGATCCAGACGTCGCCCTGCACCTGGCCGAAGCCGGCCGCGCCGGGCATGCCGCCGGGCAGATAGGCGAAGGCGGCCGCGCCCTCCTGACCATCGGCGTAGTTGGCCAGCAGGATGGTGGCGTCGTTCGAGAACTCGCTCCCGGCATTCTGGACGCGCTGGAAGGTGATGTTTGCGACGTCGGACCAGGCGGAAAAAGCCAGAACGGAGGCTGCAATCTGGGTGGCGTTGAATTGGGAGAAGCCGGTCGTGTCCGTCGGCATGGTCGTGACCGAGTCACGGAAGGCGTAGGTCACCACCGCCGCCGTGCCGAGCGCCGAGGCCCAGCTCTGGTTGGTGCGGGTGATCTGGGCGCCAGCGTCCGTCGAACTCAGCGACGGCTTGCCGTTGGGACCGAAGACGCCCCGGTCGTCTGCGTTAAGGCCGAAAACCGGGCCGCCGTCGGCGTCCGTGGTCGGCCCGTGGAAGCGGGCGCAGCAGGCGCATATCTGGTAACTGGCGATCGCCCCGAACGAGGACGACTCGGCCGGCTCGTCGAATTCGACCGACTCGCCGACGCCGATGAAGCGCTGGTTCGGGCCTGAGAACTCCTGGAAGGCTTCAAGAAGCCCGTTCGAAGCGCCAGGGCGGCCGGGGACCAGGTCCTGGAGCACGGGGCTATCGGCCTGGAGCGGTTCAAGCGCCTCGCGGGCGCCCGTGAACCGCTGGCTGGGGCCTGTAAAACCCTCGAAAGCCTCAAGGAAGCTGTTCGAGTTTCCGCCGGAGCGGTTGCTGATCAAGCCGAAGAACATGGTGCCACCGTCGTGCGGAAAATATTGGAGACAGTCACCGTAACGCGGCGCGCCGAAACGACAAGCGCAACGCAATCATGATGTAATGAATATCCCGCGATACTCCTCAGGATTGTCACACACTCCACGCCGCATTCCCCTTGGCCGCGAGGCTGGATCGGTGTCCGCCGTATAATGATACGGCCTCGAACACCTGAAGGACGCACCGGTCATCCTGTTTGAAGGCTTGGCAAGGCGCGGAGCCCCGACGCATGGTGCGCCCATGTTGAACCGGCGTTTCCTCCTCCCCGTGCCAGCGCTCCTGGTTCTGGGCCTTGCCCTTTCCGGCTGCGGCTCGAAGGCGCCTGTTGCTGATGCCGGCCTGGAAATCGCGGCTCCGGCGGAACAGCGACTGATCGCCCTGACGGATCTGGACCAACGGGTCGCGCGCGTCGGCTATCGACTGTCGGCAGCCAATGCAGAGCTTTGCCCGGCCGTGCGGAACTCGGCAGGCTGGCTGTTGCATGCCGCGAGCCAGTACAGCCCAGAACTGCGGCCCCATGCCGAAGCCCGGTTCGGACTGGACGGAGACCTGCCCGGCCTGCTGGCGGTTCCCGAAGGGTCAGCGGCCGCACGCGCGGGACTGCGCCGCGGCGACCTGCTTCTCGGCATCAACGGCGAGGCCCTGGCGCGCGGCGTCACCCGCCGGGCGGCGGCTTTCGAGGGCGTCGAGGCCAACATCCAGAAGCTGGACCTGGCCCTGGCGGCCGGCCCCGTCGAAATCGCCTTCCGCCGCGACGGCGACGACCAGACCGCTACAGTGACGCCGCAACGCGCCTGCGGCTACGACGTCCAGCTGGATCCGTCGGACGAGCTCAACGCCCGGGCGGACGGGAAACGCCTATATATCACCACCGCCATGGCCGGCTTCACCGCCACCGACGACGAACTCGCTATCGTCCTCGGCCACGAGCTGGCTCATCACGTCCTTGGGCACCGGGGCTGGCATGAGGCCGAGGCCCGCGGCCGTCAGACCCAGACCCTCCCGGCCTTCACCAGCGCGGCCGGCGGCGCCGAGCGGCAGGCGGATCGTGTCGGCCTCTATCTCGCCGCCCGCGCCGGTTTCGACACCGGCATCGCACCGGCCTTCTGGCGTCGCTTCGGCGACTACAACTGGCGGGTCCGCTATCCCGGCTGGAGCCACCCGTCGGCCGAGGCCCGGGCGCGCGCGCTCGAGGCCGTTCAGGCCGAGCTCAGCGCCCGCCGGGCGTCGGGCCAGCCTCTGGTTCCGTAGCGACCGCCGGCTGCTCCCGCCACGCCGCCGCCGGATTCAGCGCCGCCGTCGCCTCCAGAAACGTTCCCGGCTTCAGCGACGGCTCTTCGGCCGTCCGCAGGCCCGCCACCCGGGCCAGATCCGCAATGAAGGTGATGCAGTTGCGCCGCCGCAGGTCATACACCCACCCCTCCGGCGTGTTCCACCAATCGGCCCTCGCCCGCACGGCGCGATAGTCGGCGTCGCTGACCGTCAGCCGCAGATAGGGCTTGCCCTCGCCGACATACCGGGGGTTCGGCAGCTCGACCACGCCCTCGCCACGCGTGAACAGCAGCTGCGGTCCGGGGTTGCGGGCCGTGAACCCGGCTGCCCAGTCCACGGTCTCGCCCGTCTCGTCCAAGGTCCCCGTGGCCTGCACAAAGGCATGAGGGAAGAGCAGGTTTCCGTCCCGCACCCTGGCCCCCGGATGCGCGTAGAAGGTCAGGGTCACCTCGGCCCAGGCCGATCCCGCGATCAGGGCCAGCAGAAGTCCCGGCAGTCCAGCTCGCCACATCGTTCCGATCATCCTTCAGGCTCCGCCATCCGTCCACCTATCGCCCGGCGACCGGGCGATGCAAAGTCCCGACGCATCGCCCGACGTCGTATCGAATCAGAAGGCCGCGCGTGACCGACAAGGTTCCAGTCCCGCTGACCGCTTCCTCCGCCGACTGGTGGCGGGGCGCCGTCATCTATCAGGTCTATCCGCGCAGCTTCGCTGATGCCGACGGCGACGGCGTTGGCGACCTCGCCGGGATCACCGAACACCTCGACCACATCGCCTCCCTGGGCGTCGACGCCGTCTGGCTCAGTCCATTCTTCACCTCGCCGATGAAGGATTTCGGCTATGACGTCGCCGACTATTGCGATGTCGATCCGGTGTTCGGAACCTTGGCCGACTTCGACCGCCTGATCGCCCGCGCCCACGCGCTGGGCCTGAAGATCATCACCGACCTCGTCCTGGCCCACACCTCGGACCAGCACGCCTGGTTCAAGGACAGCCGCCAGTCGCGCGCTGCGGCGAAGGCCGACTGGTACGTCTGGGCCGACGCCAGGCCCGACGGCTCGCCGCCCAGCAACTGGCAGTCCGTCTTCGCCGGCCCCGCATGGACCTGGGACGCCCGTCGCGGTCAGTACTACATGCACAATTTCCTGCCGGAGCAGCCCCAGCTGAACCTGCACAATATCGAGGTCCAGGACGCCCTGCTCGATGTCGCCCGCTTCTGGCTCGACCGCGGTGTCGACGGCTTCCGCTTCGACGCCATCAATTTCGCGATGCACGACCCGCACCTCCGGGACAATCCCCCCGCCCCTCCCGGCAAGCGCACCCGCCCTTTCGACTTCCAGTCCCACGTCCACAACCAGTCACAGCCGCAAATCCCGGCCTTCCTCGCCCGCATCCGCGCCCTGATGGACGACTATCCCGGCCGCTTCAGCGTGGCTGAAGTCGTGGGCGCCGCCGCCGAGCCGGAGATGCAGGCCTTCACCGCCGACGATCGCCATCTGAACAGCGCCTACGGCTTCGCCTACCTGTATGCGGACGAACTGACGCCGGAGCTGGTGCGACGCGCCAATGCCGCCTGGGACGGCGCGCCCGGTCAGGGCTGGCCCTCCTGGGCCTTCTCCAACCACGACGCCCCGCGCGCCGTTTCGCGCTGGAGCGAGGGCCGCGACCCCGATCGCTTCGCCCGGATGGCCATGCTCCTGCTGATGGCCCTGCGCGGCAATGTCTTCGTCTACCAGGGCGAGGAGCTGGGGCTGCCGCAGGCCGAGGTACCCTTCGACCGCCTCGTCGATCCCGAGGCCATCGCCAACTGGCCCGAGACCCTCGGCCGCGACGGCGCCCGCACTCCCATGCCCTGGCGCGCCAACGCCCCCCACGCCGGCTTCTCGACCATCGAGCCCTGGCTGCCCGTCGATCCCCGTCACCCGCCGCTGGCCGTCGATCGTCAGGAAGCCGATCCCGCCTCCATCCTCAGCCTCAGCCGCCGCCTGATCGCACTACGAAAGGCCGAGCCCGCCCTGCGCCTCGGATCCCTGCGCTTCCTTGAGGCTCCGGCGCCCCTGCTCGCCTTCGAGCGCGCCCACGGGGGCGACGTCCTGACCTGCGTCTTCAACCTCGGCCACGAGACCGTCGCATGGTCGCCCGCCCCCGGCCTGCGCATGGTCGAGTCCGTCAATCTCGACAACGCCCCGACCGGCGAACTGCCGCCGCTTTCCGGCCTGATCGCCCGCCGGCAATCGATATGAGGTGGCGGAGCGGCCCGACCGGCGCTATCGCAAATCCATGACCACCCAGGGCCCCGTCCTCGTCACCGGTTCGGCCGGTTTCATCGGCTTCCACACCGCAGAGCGTCTGCTGGCGCGCGGCGAGACGGTGATCGGCGTCGACAATCTCAATGACTACTATGACCCCGCCCTCAAACAGGCGCGCCTCGACCGCCTGCTGACCCGGCCCGGCTATATCCACCACACGCTCGATCTGGCGGATCGCGACGGCATGGCCGCCCTGTTCGCGCAGCACGCGCCCCGCCGCATCGTCCACCTCGGGGCCCAGGCCGGCATCCGCTACAGCGTCGAAAATCCCGAGACCTACATCGACTCCAACGTCGTCGGCTTCCTGACCGTGCTGGAAGGCGCCCGCGCCGTGAAGGCCGAGCATCTGGTCTTCGCCTCGACCAGCTCGGTCTTCGGTGCCAACGCCGCCCTGCCCTTCTCGGTCCAGCAGGGCACAGCCCATCCGCTCAACGTCTATTCAGCGACCAAGCTCGCCAATGAGTCCATGGCCCACGCCTATGCCTACATCTTCGGCATCCCCTGCACCGGCCTGCGGTTCTTCACCGTCTATGGTCCGTGGGGCCGGCCGGACATGGCCCTGTTCAAATTCACGCGGGCCATCCTCGAGGGCCAGCCGATCGACGTCTATGGCGCCGGAACGATGGAGCGGGACTTCACCTATGTCGACGACATCGTCGACGGCGTGATCGCCGCGCTGGACACCGTGCCGGGCAAGGATCCCGACTGGCGCGCCGAAGCCCCGGGACCTGGCACAAGCGGCGTGGCCCCCTGGCGTATCCTCAACCTCGGCGCCGGGCGGCGCGAGCCGCTGGCCCGCTACATCGAGGTGCTGGAACAGGTGCTGGACCGCAAGGCGATCCTCAATGTCATGCCGACTCAGGACGGCGAAATGACCCGCACCGAGGCCGATGTGACCGAGACCCGCGCCGCCCTCGGCTACGCGCCCTCGACGCCCATCGACATCGGGGTCAAACGGTTCGTCGACTGGTACCGGGATTTCTACAAGGTCTGACGCAGCCGCCGACGGTCGCTTGTCGTCGCCTGCGCCTGCCCGGCGAGGGCGGGAGGTTCATCACGAAGGACACGAAGGGATCACGAAGGTCACGAAGAGACCGCGCAGGGTCCGGGACTGGTGGCGTCTTTGACCTCCCAACCGATTGCGGCTTCGCCGCCGCAGTCCGAGCGATGCCTTGGCCTCGATCCAGAGTCTTCTGTGGTCCGAAAGGCGAATCCGACCCTGTCATCCTCACCGCACCCTTCGAGACCTTCGTGTCCTTCGTGATGAACCTTCTTCTTGCAGACGCGAACACCTGCGGTCAGGACATGCCGCAACGTCAGCCTTGAGGACCCGTCCGTGCAGCGTCACAGCAAGTTATTGCGCCGCACACGAAATGATTTGCCTGCTGCGGTGCAATAGGTTCCTATCCCTATCCGCGGCCCCGAACGCGGTTCGAGCCGAGCCTTGTGACTCCCAGCCTCGGACCTCGCGCATGAAATCCCCCGCTCTCGCCACCCTCGTCAGCCTCGCCGGCCTGCTCGTCGCCGGACCAGCCCTGGCCGCCTCGCCAGCCCTTCTGGCCCATCAGGCGCCGCTGGAGCTGAACGAGGCCTCGGCGGCCTGGATCCTGACCTCGACGGCGCTGGTCCTGCTGATGACCCTGCCCGGTCTGGCCCTGTTCTACGGCGGCATGGTGCGGCGCAAGAACGTCCTGGCCACCATCGCCCATTCCACGGCCGCCATGGCCATCGTCACCGTCCTCTGGTTCATCGCCGGCTACAGCCTGTCCTTCGGCTCCAGCGGCGAGGCGACCAACGGCTTCATCGGCGGCCTTCAGGCCGCCTTCCTCAACGGCGTCACGCCGACCACCGCTCACAGCCTCGCCCCCGGCCTGCCCGAATTCCTCTGGATCGCCTACCAGCTGACCTTCGCCATCATCACCCCGGCCCTGATCGCCGGGGCCTTCGCCGAACGGATCAAATTCTCGGCCTCCATCCTGTTCTTCTTCCTCTGGCACCTGATCGTCTATGCGCCGATCTGCCATCAGGTCTGGGGCGGCGGCTGGATGGGCTCGCTGGGCGTGCTCGACTTCGCCGGCGGGGCGGTGGTCCACGTCAATGCGGGCGTCGCCGGCCTCGTCGCCGCCCTCGTGCTGGGCCCGCGCCACGGGCACGGGCGGGACAATATGGCTCCGCACAACCTGGCCTACACCGCGATCGGCGCCGGCCTGCTGCTGGTCGGCTGGCTCGGCTTCAATGCCGGCTCGGCCTGGGCCGCCGACGGCATCGCCGCCGTCGCCGCATTCAACACCCTCCTCGCCGCCGCGGCCGCCGCCCTCGCCTGGACCGCCGTCGAGTGGTTCGACCACAAGAAGCCGACCCTGCTGGGGCTGTTGTCGGGCCTGGTCGCCGGTCTCGTGGGCGTCACCCCCGCCGCCGGTCTGGTCGACCCCAAGGGCGCCTTCATCATCGGCCTTGTCTGCGGCCCGGCCTGCTACGCCGGCGCCGTCTGGCTCAAGCGCGCCCTGAAATACGACGACAGCCTCGACGCCTTCGGCGTCCACGGCGTCGGCGGCATCGTCGGCGCCCTGCTGACCGGCGTCCTCGCCACCGCCGCCATCAACCCCGTCGCCGCCAGCGCCAACCTGCTCAACCAGACCATCGGCCTGGTCGCCGTCATCGCCTGGAGCGCCGTCGGCACCTTCGCCATCCTCATGATCTGCAAATTCACCACCGGTCTGCGCGTGCCGAAGGAGGAGGAGATCGAGGGCCTCGACTACACCCAGCATGGGGAGACGGTTCATTCGTAGAAGGAGCCCTCTCCCCTTGCGGGAGAGGGAGACCGCACACGGCGGCGAAGCCGTCGTTCTTGTGCGGTCGGGTGAGGGGTCGCACCGGCTGCGACCGCGAGACCCCTCATCCGACCCGCTTCGCGGGCCACCTTCTCCCGCAAGGGGAGAAGGGCGCGCCCCCTGCTGACAATCCGCCGATTGCCAGCATATTCCGCGCCGCCAACTCACTGACACCGCTCGCCTTTCAAAAATTACAGCGTCACCAACCCGCCATAGGAAGAGCCCCGCCCACAATGCGCCCATCCCGTCGGTGGGGAGGGCGTCGGATCCAGCGCCCCGATGTCGGCGGGCTGTGGTCGAGCGATGAAGCCCGGGGGATGGATACCCCGGGGGTCCTTGCGGAGGTCGATGGATGGCCTCCGCCTGCTCGCCGCGCGCTTCTTGTGCGGGCTGCTGACGGCGAGACCGTCATGTCCGCCGCGCGTCGCAGCCGGCAACGGCTGCGGCGGAGATCCGGTCAGGTCCGAAGTCAGGGCCACTACCCGGAGGGCGCGTGGAAAACGGCTGCGCGGGGCGGCGCCGTCCCTTCCCGACCGTGACTTCACGGGCGGATCAGAAGGGCGGCCAAGGTCAGGCTTCGTCGAAACGGTAAAACTATCAAAGCACCGGGCGAGGCCCGGCCGCCCCGCGCCCTCCCCGACCGCTTCAGCCGAAGCGGCGAAGAGTCGTGGGTGAAGGGTGAGTAGTGATTAGTGATTGGTGATTGCCGCTTCGCTGCCAGCGGAAGGTCGGCGCGGTCTGCACCGCTGCACAGGCGCCGGCCAGCCACTAACCACTCGCCACTAACCACTCGCCCCCCGCCACCCTTCACCCCCACCCCCCGACAGGCTATCTCCGACCCATGACCTCCGCCCCGCTTCCCGACGCCCCGACGAACTGGGTCGACCGTCATGCGCCGGAGAGTCTCAAGCCGTGGCTGAAGCTCGGCCGGTTCGACCGCCCGATCGGCATCTGGCTGCTGCTCCTGCCGGGCTGGCAGGGGATCGCGCTGGCGTTGGCCCAAGACCGCAAGGCGCCGGACCTCTATGACGCCTGGCTGTTCCTCGGCTTTGCCCTCGGCGCCTGCCTGATGCGTGCGGCGGGCTGCGCCTTCAACGACATTGTCGACCGCGACATCGACGCAAAGGTCGCCCGCACGGCGATGCGGCCGATCCCGTCCGGCCGGATCTCGGTCAAACAGGCGCTGGCCTTCGTGGTCGGATGCAGCCTGATCAGCCTGCTCATCCTGCTGACCCTGAACCTGACCGCGATCGGGCTCGGCATCGCCTCCCTCGCCCTCGTCGCCGCCTACCCCTTCATGAAGCGGATCACCTGGTGGCCGCAGGCCTGGCTCGGCCTGACCTTTAACTGGGGCGTCCTCATGGGGTTCGCGGCGGCGCATTCTTTGATAGCGGCCTGGCCCATCCCTCTCAGCGCCACGGTCTGGGGCGTGGACGTTCACCCGGTGACGCCGCTGCTGCTCCCCGCCCTCCTCCTCTACCTCGGTCTCGTCTTCTGGACCCTCGGCTACGACACCATCTACGCCCTGCAGGACATCGAGGACGACGCCATGGTCGGGGTCAAATCCTCGGCCCGCCGCCTCGGATCCCGGGTCGCCAGCGGGGTCTTCGCCTTCTATCTGCTGGCCTTCCTTCTGGTCGCCTGGGCCGGTGTCCTGGCCGGGCTCCAACTCGGCTTCTGGCTCGGTCTGGCCATCTGGACGTCGCATCTGTTCGGCCAGGTCCGCGACCTGCGCCCGGACAATCCGGCCCTCGCCCTGCGGCTGTTCCGCTCGAACCGCGACGCGGGCTTCATTCTGCTTTCCGCCATCATTCTGGGCGCTGTATCGTGGCCGTTCTGAAGGAGACCCGCATGACCGCCCCCCTCAAGACCAGATTGGGCGCCCTGCTGCTGACCGCCGCCCTCGCTGCCGGCCTGTCCGCCTGCAACCGTGACCGCGAACCCGCGGCTCCCGATGCGCCTGCGGCGCCGGGCCAGCCGGCGGCAGTCACCCCCGCCGACGCCGCCGCGCCGATGGCCTTTGAATCAAAGACCGCCTGGGCCGACGTCAGCCTGACCCTGCCGGCCGCCATCCGGACCCAGACCGATCTCCACGCCCGCCTCTATGCCGAGGAGGTGCGGCTGCTGCGCCAGTTCGCCGAGGGCGCCCAGGGCGAACTGACCGAGGCCGGGGCCGACACCGACCGGCCCAAATACGAGAAGACCATCACCGTCACCGCCGCCCTCGAGACCGGCAAGCTGTTCAGTCTGAAGCGGGTCGATTTCGACTATTCGGGCGGCGCCCATCCGAACACCCTGACCAGCGGCATCCTCTGGGACAAGGCGCTGAAGCGCCGGCTCGGCCTCGCCGACCTGTTCCGCAAGAACACCGATCTGGCCATCCTCGACCAGGCCCTGTGCTCGGCGATCAACGCCGCGAAGCGCGCCCGTGTGCCCGACAGCGTCTCGATCCCCCTCAACGGCCCCCCCGGCGCCTCATGCCCGCGCGCCGCCGACACCGCCTTCGTCCTCGCTCCCGGAACCGTCAACGGCAAGGCCGCCGGCCTGATCTTCTTCATCGGAGCCTATCAGGTCGGCCCCTATGCCGAGGGGGCCTATGAGATCGCCATCCCCGTCACGGGCTTCCGCTCCCTGCTGGCGGTCGCCTATGCCGACGACTTCGCCGGCCAGTTGCTCAAGGCCGGCGACGTCACGCCCGTTGCGGCCGTCCGCCCCGCGCCGGAAACGATCTGATGCGGTCGCTCGCCGTCCTGCTGCTCGCCGCCCTCGCCGGTCCCGCCCTGGCCCTGCCCCAGAGCGCCCGCGAGCCCGAGGGGCTGCGCATCTACAGCCCCACCCAGTTCGGCGTGGTCGCCGAAACCCCCAGCCGGCTCGCCGGCTCACGGGAGGAAATGAACCGGGGCCGCAACATGCCCCTTGGCGCGTCCGTGCAGGATCAGGCCGCCGACGCCGTCGCCCGCGCCGGACTGGTCTGCGCCGTGGCCGAGGCCGCCGTCATCGGTCGCACCCGCGACGGCGGACCCCTGATCGAGATCGACTGCGTCGAGGGTGGGGGCGTCATCATCGCCGATTCCGACCCGCTTCAGGTCACGGACTGCCTCGACCTGGCGCCCGACACCGGTCAGGCGGGACGCCGCCAGCGGATCGTCACCGCCTGCCGGTTGCCGGGCAATGCCGGCCTCGCCGAACGCGCCCGACCGCCCGGGCCCTGATCCATCAGGGCAGGGCCACGATCCATCAGGGCAGGGCCATGATCCGGCGTTCCTCTCCGGTCGCAGCCGCTCTCGCCCCTCGGTTGCATGTACCGGTGCGCGCGCCGGTTTGACCCCTCGGCGGTTCTGCGTCAGTCTGGACCTTTAGTTGAAGATCCCAGTGCTTTTCCCTTTTCTGTTCTCCGCTCTACGCTGACCATCATGCGCCGATGAATACGTCGGCCAGGCCACCGCAACCGGAGGGATCAAACCCGTTGGAGGAGGTCGCCCATGCTTCGCCTGTCCCATATCCTCATCGCCTCGGCCGCCACGGTCGTCGCCTTCGCGGCGACGCCCGCCCTCGCGCAGACCTATTCGACGCCGGGGGGTTTTACGCCCAACGGCCATACGGAAACCTACGGCATGGAGGCCAGATCCTCGGCCAATTTCGGGTTGGATGCGACCACCCCGAGCCGCATCGAAAGCTCACGCCGTGAAATGAATCGTGGGCGTCGCGGCGGGGATCGCGGCTTCCGTGAGGAGATGAACCGGTCCGAAACCTTCCAGTACGCTGAACGCGTGATCCGTCGCGCCGGGTTCGTCTGCGAAGTCCTCGACGCGGCGGTGGTCGCACGGTCCAACGCCTTCGCCCCGTTCGTCGAGGTCAACTGCAACGAGGGCGGCGGACTCGTCGTCGCCGACACCTCGCCGCTCCAGTGGGTCGATTGCCTCGACATTCCGGCCGAAGGCTATGAGGTGACGCACAACAACCGGCTCGGCCGCTGCCAGCTGCCCGGCAACGTCGCCTCGGTCGCGCCTCAGAGCGGCTCCGCCAACAACTGATCCATCAGTTCGGCGAACCGCCCCGGCTGGTCGGCCATGATGAAATGCCGGCTGCCGTCGACCCGGATCAGGCGCACGCCCGGCAGGGCGGCGTACTCGCGACCCCATAGGGCGTCGGCCATGGCGGCCGGCGCCCCGCCATCCGCGTCTGACGCGTAGACAGCCCAGACCGGGGTCGTCATCGCCGCCAGACCGGGTCTCAGATCGGTCGTCATAACCTCGCGAATGGCGGTCGCCATCGCCTGCCGATCCGAGTGCATCGACCATTCGACCATGGCCGCCCGCGTCGCCGGATCACGGGCCAGGCCGACGGCGCCCTGGGCCTGACTGGCCCGGAAGCCCGCGTCATCCGCCGCCAGCATGCCGGCCGCCGCCTGGTCGGCGAACGGACGCGCCGTCTCCGCCGTCACCTGCGGCCCGAAGAGGGCGCTGAAGAACGGCAGGCTGTCGACGCTCATGACCCGCCCGACCAGCTCCGGATGCTGCTGGGCCAGAAGCACGGCGGTCATACCGCCCATCGAATGTCCGACGACCGTCGGCCGCGCCAGTCGCCGCTCCCGAACGTAACGCGCCAGCTCATCGGCCATCGGCTGCACGAACGGTCCGTCGCCGTGCACCCACGGCTCCCCCGCGAAGCCGGCCAGTTGCACCAGATGGACCCGGTGCGTGGCCTTCAGCCGCTCCGCCTCGGCCCGCCACACCTCCCGCGACGAGCCGAAGCCGGGAATCAGAACAACATCGGGACCCGACCCGACCACCTCAACCGACAAACGGTCCGAGACAAAGGCGGCAGGCGCATGGACCTCCTGGGCCATCGCCTGGCCGATCCCGACAACAAAGGCCGGGGAACAGACGGCCAGTCCGAAAAGAGCCGCGCGCAGCCGGGGCCGCGCCTTGAAGAAGGCGTTGAACATTTCAGTCTCCAGACAGGTAAGGTTCGGCTGACTTTGTCAGGCGTGGGGATTGTCGAAAATCTCTTCCACCGGCCGCGCGAACAGCACGGCGATGCGATAGGCCAGATCCAGCGAGGGATCGTGCTTCTCGGTCTCCAGGGCATTGACGGCCTGGCGCGACACGCCCAACGCCTGTCCCAGCTGTTCCTGGGTCCAGCCGCGCTCGACGCGCAGAAGTTTGAGGCGGTTCTTCATCAGCTCGACGACTTCACGAAGGGCGCGATCAGGCCGAAGCAGGCCCAGAACAGCGGATAGATGATCCAGGCCGGAATGTGCGGCGCGTCAGCATAGCTCTCGCCGAAGCCCCAGACGCTGGCCACCGCCATCGCCAGGCCGGAGGCGAGAATGAACTGTTTCGCCACGACGGCCCGGACGAACTCGTCCGACTCACGCATCAGCGCCAGCGTCGCCCAGATCTGGCCGATCACCGGCGCGGAGACCGCAAGGGCAAGGACCCAGGCAGCGACCGGCGAGGCGATGTCATCAAAGGCTCCGAAGATCGCGGCGACATTGATCGCGACATAGCCTGACATGAAGGCGATCGTCCGGACGACATAACGCTTGTGGGCGGAAGAGGTGGATTTTCCGAGAGCGAGCATGGAAGGCGTTCCTGACTTGATGTAAGTCTTACCTTACATTCTCGCTGTGTCATGTCAACCTGACTTTTTGTCGGGTTCTCATGACGATCATCCGGTCGCTATCGCCGCCCGCCCGACAGCGCACGCTTCCGATCGGTTCTCTCACGGCGTATCATGCGCCATGCCTGCCGCGCCCCGCATCCGGCCATCCGATCTGTTCACACCCGCCGCCTGGGCGACGTTCCAGACTCGGTCGCCATGGATAGGCCCTTTGCTGGTGCTGCACTGCTGGGGCGTCATTGCCCTGGCTATCGCCGCGAGCGTCATCTGGCCGATCCTGATCCCGCTCACCGTCGCCGTCATAGGCACACGGCAGCTGGGCCTCGCGATCCTCATGCACGAGGCGGCGCATGGCGGCCTGTCGCCGAACCGGCGGCTGAACGATTTCCTCGGCCATTGGCTGTGCGCGGTCCCCGTGGGCGCCTCTCTGACCGCCTACCGGCCCTATCATCTGGCGCACCACAAGTACGCCCAGCAGCCTGAGGACCCGGATCTGGTCCTGTCCGCCCCCTTCCCCGTCACCCGCGCCTCCCTGCGCCGCAAGATCATCCGCGACATGACCGGCCAGACCTTCTTCAAACAGCGAGTTTTGTATGCCTTTCACGCCTTCCGAACCCGGCGCGATGAAGACATGGCCGAGGGCGCCGTCGTCACCGGCCGCAGCGTCGCCTCCTTCCTGCTGGCCAACGCCGCCCTGTTTACAGGCCTGACCCTCGCGGGGGTCTGGTGGGCGTATTTCGTCCTGTGGCTGCTGCCGATGGCGACGTGGTTCCCGATGGTCACCCGACTGAGAAACATCGCCGAGCACGCCTGCGTCGAGGGCTCGTCCAGCGACCCCTTCCGCGCAGCCCGAACCACCCGCGCCTCCTGGTGGGAGCGCGCCCTCATCGCCCCCTACTGGGTCAATTTCCACGCCGAGCATCACCTCTTCATGCACGTCCCCTGCTGGAAGCTCCCGGCCCTGCACCGGGCGGTGCGCGCGAGGCCACAGGGAGGGCGGATGGAGGTGGCGAGCGGCTATCTGGCGGTTCTGGCCGAGGCGTCGGCCAAGGCGTGATCCCGGACCCCAAGGCCTTCATCCTCGCCAACACCCGCCTCCAGCCCGTGCCGCACGCGCCGGAGATTTCTCTGTGGCTGGCGGATGAGGTCACGCCGATCTGGCGGCTGACCGAAGAGGAATTGGGCGAAATGGGCCTGCCTCCGCCCTTCTGGGCCTTCGCCTGGGCTGGTGGTCAGGGGCTGGCGCGCTGGCTGCTGGACAATCCGGCCGAGGTCGCCGGGAAGCGTGTGCTGGATCTCGCCGCCGGATCGGGCCTGGTGGGCATTGCAGCCGTGCAGGCCGGCGCGACCTCGGTGCTGTGCGCCGACATCGACCCCTTCTGCGCCGCCGCGGTTGCGCTCAACGCCGCGGCCAACGGCGTGACGCTCGCGTTCACCGACACCGACCTGCTGGACGCAGGCCCGCCCGAGGCCGATGTGATCTGCGCCGGTGACGTCTTCTACGAACAGCCTATGGCCGGGCGTGTCCTTGGCTGGCTGACCCAAGCGGCAGACCGGGGAACCCGGGTTCTCGTCGGCGACCCCCTGCGGACCTACTTTCCGAAGACCGGCTTTGACCTGCTGGCCGAATACGCCGTCCCCACGACGCGCGAGCTCGAGGACGATGCCGTCAAACGCACCCGCGTCTGGACCCTGGCTCCGGTCCGCTGACGGCCACGCTTGGAGGTCGGCGCGGCAGGCGTCATCATCCTCCCATGACCGCACTCCGCGCGTTCCTCGCCCTGATCGCCCTCGCCATGACGCCGGCAGTGGCTCAGGCCCAGACCTGGCAGCCACATCCCGGCGCGCCCGCGGTCGACCCGCATCGCTATCAGGCGGACCAGCACCGGCTCGAAATGGACCGCCTCCGCGCCCGGGCCGACCAGCGCGACACCTTTGCCCGCCAGCTGGAGACCGAGACCCGTCTCAACCGCCAGCAGATCGAGGCCGCGCGCCTGCCCGAGCCGGTTCAGCTGCCGGGGCCCCGCGCCCTGCGCTCGCCCGAGGAAGAGCTGGCGCTACGCCAGTCAGCCTCCGGTCGGCGCGCCGCCGCCGCGTCGGAGGTGGGTCAGATCGACACCTGGCTGGATCGCCCGCGCGACTAGCTCCGGCGAACAGAGTTCGCCTTTCAGGCTGCATCCCTTCCCCTCGTCCTGCGTTCCGGCCTAGCTTGGGCATCAGGCCTGAGGGAGAACAATCATGCGGTGGCAGGGTGGACGGCGCGGCGGCAACATCGACGACCGGCGCGGCGTCGGCGGCGGGGCCATGGCCGGGGGCGGAATCGGCGTCGTGATCCTGGCCGCGATCGGCTATTTCGTCTTCGACATCGACCCCGCCACCACGACCCAGCTGGCCAGCCAGTTCGGCGGCGCCGGCGTCTCCGAGGGCCGCCGGGGCAGCCCGTCGGATCAGGCGGGCGCCTTCGTCGACGTTATCGGATCCAACATCGACGATGTCTGGAAGACCAAGATCCAGGGCTATCAACCGCCGACCGTCACCCTGTACGAACAGGGCACTTCGACGGGCTGCGGTTTCGGTCAGGCGGCCATGGGACCGTTCTACTGCCCGGCGGACCGACATGTGTATCTCGACCTGTCCTTCTGGTCGCAGCTCGAAACCGATCTGGGCGCGTCCAGCGCCGACTTCGCCCGCGCCTATGTCATCGCCCATGAATACGGGCACCATATCCAGACCCTGACGGGCCTTTCGGAACAGGTGCGCACGGCCCAGCAGCGCGCTTCCGGCCAGGCCGAGGCCAACCGCTATTCGGTCGCTCTCGAGCTGCAGGCCGACTGCTACGCCGGCGTCTGGGCCCGCAATGCCGCCGCGGCCTCAAACGGCGAGGTCGCTCTGGAGGCGGGCGATCTGGAAGCCGGTATGCAAACGGCCTCGGCCATCGGCGACGACACCCTGCAACGTCGCCAGGGCGGACAGGTCCAGCCCGAAGGCTTTACCCACGGCACCTCCGCCCAGCGGGTCGAGTGGCTGCGGCGCGGCTATGAATCGGGCGACCCGGCAGCCTGCGACACCTTCCAGACGCTGTAAGGTTCAGCTGACAGTCAGGTCCAGCGGACGCGACACGAAAAGCGCGCCGGCGCCGAGGTCCATGGCCACGCGACGGCCGTTGAACGCCTCCATCCCGACCAGCCCGCCGGGGAAGTTCGGCAGGGGCGGCTGGTCGAACACGCCGACGGCTACGCGTCGGTACAGGTGGCCCGCGAAGGTCACGGTGCGCGCCTCGACGATGGTGGAACGCAGCGCCCCACCGAGAACAAGACTCACCCCGCTGCCCTGCGGCCTGCCGTCCAGCAGGCCAGCGCCGCTCGCCGCCTCGCGACTCAGGCCCAGCAAGGCTGAGGCCCCTGTGTCGACGACGGCCTCGATCACCGAGCCCTCCACCGTCACCTCTGTGACCATCGACCCGCCCTTACGGCGCACGGCGGCCGGGGCCAGATCGGGCGGACGTACAAAGGCTTCGCGCCGCACCAGCCGCGCGTGCCGCCGGCGCGGGTCCAGCGCAAGCACCGCCTCACCCAGCACGTCCTGACCCAGGATCAATGGGGTTCGCAGCCCCTCCTCCGAGGCCAGCGGCCCCAGATCGAGGATGGCCGCCCGCAGACCGCGAACAGCCAGTCCGGGCAGATCGACAGCCAATGTCGTCCCGCGCCCCACCTGCGCCCCGCCGCCGACGCCATAGGCCACGAGCGGCATGTCGAACAACGACCGGCTCGCCGCCGGCAGCGCCGCCACCAGCGCCCGGTCGATCACCGAATACTGGGCTCCGCTATCGATCAGGGCGACGATTTCGAGATCGCCCAGCCTGACCCTCACGGTCGGCACCAGCGCATTCCGCGCATAGGCCAGCCAGGGCGTCGCGCCGCCTTCGCCAAAAGTCAGCGTCGGCTTGGGCCACAGCAGTGTCTCACGCGCCCACCAGGCTCCGCCGACGACGGCGGCCAGTCCTGCGGCGCGGATCAGAAGGGAGCGGCGGTTCATGCCTGCCGAAGATGGCGTTTGCCCGCCCCTCGCGCCAGCGTCGCCGTCGTCGCGTCAGGCTGCTTTGGGTGTCGCGGCCCGGCCGGCGCCCCCCGACGCCGGCCAGACCGCCACTGCGAAACCCTCCCCCAAGGGCCTCGCGGGTTCCGGCCTGTCGCCAGGGAACCCCGTGGATCTCCATCTGATGTCGCGCAGGCGCGGCCGTCGACCGGCTTCTCCGTCCACGCGAGCCCGGCTCGCCTAACGGGGGCCGAAGGGGACCACCTTGTTGTGACGGTCATGGCCGATATCCGCGGTCCCGAGGTATGGAATACCCGACCGTTCACACCAGTAACGGCAGATCTCTTCGGCGGTCAGGCCAAAGTCGGGGTCGTTCTCGACGATATCCGACACTCGCCCCATCCGGATGCCCGCCACCTTTCGGATCGAGGCCTGGCCGGTCAGGTGAAACATCATCCGGTCGATCCGGTACATTGGCTCGGACACATCCTCCAGCATCAGCACATGGCCGGTCAGGTCAGGCTCCAGCGCCGTCCCGACCAGCGCGTCCAGAATACTGAGATTGAAGCCGACCGCCGGGCGCGGGTCCTCGGCGAGCGAAGGCTCCCACGACGTCGGATCGCCCGACCTCAGCCAGTTCAGCGCCCGCCAGGCCGTGGGATCGTTGCGCACCGCGTCCGAGGCCATCGGCCCGTGCGCCACATGCGGAAATCCGGCCTTGTAGAGCAGGGCCAGGATGCTGCCGGCGTCCGAATAGCCCAGATACCGCTTCTTGCGCGCCACGGCCGTCAGACGGGGCAGCACCGCCTCGGCGATCCGGCACGAGCCATAGCCGCCGCGCGCGAACCAGACGGCGTCCAGCCGCGGATCATTGGCGTATTCCACAAAGGCATTGGCCCGGCTGGCGTCGTCGCCGCCGAAATGTCCGTGCTTGCCGAAACTGGCCGGGTGGAAGCTCGCCGTGACCGAGCCGTCCGGAAAATTGGTCGCGAACCAGGCCAGGACAGCCTCGGCGCGCGCCTTGTTAAGTCGCGAACTGGCGTTGACGATGCCGATCTTCATGCTCAGCCGCTGGCCTCCAGCCTCGCCCGTGCTAGTCAGGCCGCCGGACATTCCCCGGTTTCGCCCTCATGAATCAAGACGACTATTTCTTCTGCGGCATCGGCGGTTCGGGAATGCTCCCGCTGGCGATGATCGTCCAGGCGCGCGGAGGCCGTATCGAGGGCTCCGACCGGTCCCGTGACCAGGGCCGCACACCCGAGAAATTCGCATGGCTTGAGGCGCAAGGCGTGACCCTGCATCCGCAGGACGGCTCGGGCGTGACGCGGCCGGACCAGACGGTTGTGGCCACCGGCGCGATCGAGGACACCGTGCCCGACATCGGCGCGGCGAAACGCGCCGGGGCCCGTATCATCACCCGTCCCGAGCTGCTCAGCCAGCTGTTCAATGCCGCCCCGACGTCGATCGGTGTGGCCGGCACCAGCGGCAAGTCGACCATCACCGGCATGATCGCCTGGATCCTGCATCAGGCGGGCCGCGAGCCGACCGTCATGAACGGGGCGGTGATGAAGAATTTCGCCGACGCCGCTCACCCCTTCGCCAGCGCCCTGATCGGCGGCCCCACCCTGTTCGTCTCCGAAGTCGACGAGTCCGACGGCTCCATCGCCCGCTACAAGCCGACCGTCGCCGTGGTCTCCAATATCTCGCTGGACCACAAGTCGATGGAGGAATTGCGCGACCTGTTCGGCGGCTTCACCGGCCGGGCGGCCAGGGCGGTGCTCAATCTCGACAATGTCGAGACCCAGGCGCTGGCCCAGTCCCTTCCGGCCGACAAGGTGATCACCTTCGCCCTCGGCGAGGAATCGGCCACCCTCAATGCCCATGATCTCGAGCCCTTGCCGACCGGCATGCGGTTCACCCTGACGGAGCTGGGCGGGGCGAGACACGCGGTCGTCCTCAATGTTCCCGGCGCCCACAATGTCGCCAATGCGCTGGCGGCGCTCGGCGCTGTCCGGGCCATCGGCGTGCCGCTGGACCAGGCCGTCGCGGCCCTCGAGACCTTCGCCGGCATCCGCCGCCGCATGGAGGTGGTCGGGACCGCCGCCGGCGTCACCGTCATCGACGACTTCGCCCATAACCCCGACAAGATCGCGGCCACCCTGAAGACCCTGCACGCCTTCGAAGGCCGGCTGCTGATCCTGTTCCAGCCCCACGGCTTCGGACCCCTGCGGCTTATGAAGGCCGAGTTCATCGACGGTTTCGCCGGCCTCATGCGCGAGGACGACGTCCTGCTGATGCCCGAGCCGGTCTATTTCGGCGGCACCACCGACCGGTCCGTCGGCAGCGAGGACATCGCCTCGGGCATTCGCGCCGCCGGCCGCAACGCCGAGGCCCTGGCCACCCGCGAAGCCTGCGGCGACCGGCTGATCGACCTGGCTCGCCCGGGCGACCGGATCATCGTCATGGGGGCCCGCGACGACACCCTGTCAGTATTCGCGACGGCGCTTCTCGACCGTTTGGGCGATCGCGCTGCATGATCCAGCTCCCCCCGCCCGAACTCCCTGAGGTCACCGTCACCGCCGCGCGCTTGCCGCCCGCTGCCGGGGAAGCCGCCTTCGCGGTCATCCGGCTGGCCGAGGCCGACCTGCACGCTGAACAGCGCCTCGACGAGGCCCTGGCCTCTGTCCCGGCCGTCTCCCTGTTCCGTCGCACCTCCAGCCTGTCCGCCAATCCGACCACACAGGGAATCAGTCTGCGCGCCATCGCACCGTCCGGCGCGGGACGGACCCTTGTCACCCTGGACGGAGTGCCCCTGAACGACCCGTTCGGCGGCTGGGTGATCTGGTCGCAGGTCCCGACCGAAAGTCTGTCCGGCCTCGATATCGTGCGCGGCTCGGGGGCCGGGCCATACGGCGCCGGCGCCCTGACCGGCGTCATCAGCTTGTGGGAACGGGACGACGGCGCTGTGCTTGACGCCTCCATCGCCGACGGCGGCGGCCGAGTGTCGGCCTCTGGCACGGCGACCGCCGGTCCCGTCCGGTTCGTCGCTTCCGGCCTGTACGAAACCCGCGACGGACATGTCCCGGTCCGGGGCGCCGCCGCGGGCGCCGCCGACACGCCGCTCGACCTTGAGGTCCGCAGCGCAGTCCTGCGGGCCGACTTGCCTGTCGCCGACGCCGTGATCTCCCTGCGCGCCGCCGCCTTCGACGAGGACCGCGGTTCCGGCCTCGCCGGCGCCCGGGCGACCGCCAGCGGTAACCTGCTCTCCGCAACAGCGGTCGCAGGCTCACGCGCCGATCGGCTCGGTTGGCGGCTGCAGGCCTGGCGCCGGGAAAGCGACCTGGCCAACACCTCGGTCGCCGTCGCCGCCGACCGCGCGACGACCACGCCTGCCAACGACCAGTTCGAGACTCCCGCGACCGGCTGGGGCCTCAACGCCGCCCTGCGCCGCACCACGGTGTCGGGCATCGGTCGGGCCGAATGGGAACTCGGCGCCGACGCCCGCTTCAACGAGGGCGAGACCCGCGAACGCTTCCGCTACATGGCCGGTGCCTTCACCCGCGACCGCGTCGCTGGCGGCGAAACCTCGGTCGTCGGCGCCTATGCCGAGGGGTCATCCTCCATCGGCCCGTGGCTGATCGCGGGCGGCCTCCGCATCGACCAGTGGCGCAATGAGAGCGGCCGCCGACTCGAGCCCGACCTGTCCACAGGTCTGCCGACACTGGATGAGACCGATCCGGATCGCTCTGGCGAGGTCGTCAGCGCCCGTTTGGGCGTCCGGCGCGAGATCGCGGCGGACCAAGCGTTACGGCTGGCCGCCTACACCGGCTTCCGGCCGGCCACCCTGAATGAGCTGCACCGCCCGTTCCGCGTGGGCAACGACCTGACCGAGGCCAATGCGGCGCTGGAGCCCGAGCAGCTGACCGGCGTGGAGGCCGGTTGGGCATGGACCGGCGAGCGGGCTTCCCTTACCGCAACGGTGTTCTGGAACGAGATCAAGGACGCGATCGTCAATGTCACGACCGGCGTCGGCCCCGGCGTCTTCCCTCGCGCCGGTTTCGTGCCCGCCGGCGGCGTGCTGCGCCAGCGCATGAACGCCGGGACTATTGAAGCGACCGGGCTGGAGATCGACGGACGCTTCGAGGTCAGCGACGCGCTGTCGGTCCGCGCAGCCCTGTCGCTCACGGATGCCCAACTCGACGGTGGCGTCCTCGCCCCTCAGCTGACCGGACTGCGTCCCGCCCAGGCGCCCGATTGGAGCGCCACGACCGGCGTGGACTGGCGCCCTGTCGACCGGCTCTCCCTGGCCGCGGATCTGCGCTGGGAAAGCAGCCGGTTCGAGGACGATCTCAACAGCCGGGTTCTCGAGGCCGCCGTGACGGCCGATCTGCGCGCCGAATGGTCGGCGTCTCCCTCGGCGACCCTGTGGTTCGCCGCCGACAACCTGTTCGATGCGGAGGTAGAAGTCTCGGAGACCGCCACGGGTGTCGCCGGCTTCGGCCCGCCCCGCACCTTCAGTCTCGGCGTCCGGCTATCGCGCTGAGTCCCGGCTACCGGCCATTGATGATCGTTCGCAAACTCGGCAGAAGCCGTAAGGTGACTGTCGCCTCTCCCGCAGCAAGGCCCTTGAGGATGCCGAAGACCGCGTTCGACGTCGCGCGGTCATTCAGGCTCGGGCAGCAGGCCTGCAGCCTGCAGGGCGACGGCGTCGGAGACAGCCTGCCATGACGGGCGCCGGCTACGGACCGACCAGCATCGCTCCGCCCTCGCTGATCGTGGGCGGGGAGGCCGCGCCGCGTCCGGAGAACCGCGTCCTGATCCCGACCCACGGCCGCAAGCCGTCCCGGCCGCCGGGCGCCCACATCTGGGACTTCGCGGGAGAGACCATGGGCTCGACTTGGTCTGTGCGTTTGATCCCGCCGCCAGCCCTTGACCGCGCCGCCTTCCAGGCGGCCATCGAGGACGAGCTGGCCCGGATCATCGCCCTGTTCAGCCATTGGGATCCGAAGTCGGAACTCTCGCGCCTCAACGCCGCCCCTCCCGGCTTCTGGGCCGTGTCGGAGCCGTTCTGGGAGCTGCTCAACAGAGCCATGGATCTGGCCGACGACACCAACGGCGCCGTCGATCCGGCGCTGGGAGCGCTGGTCGATCTGTGGGGCTTCGGCCCGCCCGGCCCCCGCCCGCTCAACGGCTTCGGAACCGGTCCGACCGTGCCCTTCGAGGAAGAGATCGAGGCGGCCCGCGCCCTGTCGGGCTGGGGCGTCGTCCGCTTCAACCGCGAAGCCCGAGCAGTGCAGCAGCTGGGCGGCGTCAAGCTGGACCTGTCCGGCATCGCCAAGGGGCACGCCGTCGATCGCGTCTCCGAGCGCCTGACCGGCATGGGTGCGACCCATCATCTGGTCGAGATAGGCGGCGAGTTGCGCGGCGCGGGCGTCAAGCCGGATTTCATGCCTTGGTGGGCCGACCTGCAGCAGGCGCCCGGCGCCCCGGGTCCGCCCGCCGTCGCCGCCCTGTTCGATATGGCCTGCGCCACCTCCGGCGACTGGGTGCGAAACTACGAGGTCTATGGCCAGACCTACAGCCACACCATCGATGGGCGGACCGGCCGACCGGTCGAGAACGGCGTCGCCTCCGTCACCGTCCTGGCCGAAACGGCGATGTACGCAGACGCCATGGCCACTGCCCTCACGGTCATGGGCCCCGTGGAAGGTCCGGCCTTCGCCACCGCGATGAACATCGCCGCCGCCATCGTGGTGCGGACCGGCGACGGCATGATCGAGACTGTCACCCCCGCCTTCACTGCCATGCTGTCCGAGGGCGCGTGACCCACGACCCTGTTCGCTGGCTCTGAGCGGCTGTCGCCGTCGGCCTGTGGCTGCTGGTCGCCTTCGCCAGCCAGACCGGGCTCGCCGAGGAGCTGGCATGGATGACTGCGCGCAGCCTTTCCGACTCAGGGACCTCCGCCCGCGTGGCGCTTCTGGGTGACCCGGAACCCGCCGAGCTGAGGGCCGCGGGACGGGGCCCGATCGCGGAACACGCTGCGGACCTGTCCGACCGGGTCGAGCGCGGCGCGGCGATCCTCGTCTGCGGCAGCTTGGAAGGCATTTCGAAGGGTGTGCACGAGGCGCTGAGGGCGGTCCTCGGCGGCGACCATTGCTCGATCTCGCCGTGTCGGCGCGCTATCGCCGGGACGTCTACTGAGCGATCACGGAGCGCTTTGACCGCGACAGTCAGCCCCCCCGGGGGCCGCTCCGCGAGGCGGCGGTTTCCTGTTGCTAATGAGAATGTGTCGCATTATTGAGATCGTCCTTTCAATGACAGTGCGGTCACTTCCCGATGCGTATCCTTCTGGTTTCAGCCTCCCTCGCCATGGCGACACCGGTCACGGCATGGGCTGAAGAAGAGCCCGCGACACAGCTGGCGCCCATCATCGTGACGGGCCAGAGCCGGGGATATATCGCGCTCGATTCCGTCACCGCGACCCGGACCGACACCCCGCTGATTGACGTGCCACAGACGGTCAATGTGGTGACGCGGGCGCAACTCGACGATCAGGCGCTGCACAGCCTCGGCGACGTCCTGCGCTATGTGCCCGGAACCACGGTCGGCCAGGGCGAGGGCAATCGCGACCAGATCACCCTCCGGGGCCAGAACACCACCGCCGACTTCTTCCTCGACGGCGTTCGGGACGACGTCCAGTATTTCCGGGGCCTGTACAATCTGGATCGGGTCGAGGTGCTGAAGGGGCCCTATGCGCTGATCTTCGGGCGGGGCGGCGGAGGCGGCATCATCAACCGCGTGCAGAAAACGCCCAGCGCCGGAGGCTTTTCGGCGAGCGGGCGGGCAAGCGCCAGCAGCTTCGGCGCCTGGGACGTCTCGGCGGACATCAACACCCCGCTCGGCGACAGCGCAGCCTTCCGGATCAACTCCGTCTATGAAAACCTCGACAATCACCGGGACTTCTTCGAGGGCGAGCGATATGCGGTGAATCCGTATGTGGCCATCGACCTCGGGGCCGGTTGGCAGGCCGGACTATCGTACGAATATGTCAACGATGACCGCGTCACGGATCGCGGCATCCCCTCCCTGGGCGGAGCCCCCATCACCGGCTACCGCGACCGGTTCTTCGGCGTGCCGGGCGTGAACCGAACCACGCTTGAGGCCAGTATCGTTAAGTTGCGGCTGGACGGCGCACTGGCGGACAACGTCCAAGTCTCGGCCACGGTCCTCTACGGGGACTACGACAAACTCTATACCAACGTCTTCGCCAACGGGTCCGCCACGGCGCAGAATGGCACGGTTCCGTTCTCGGCCTACACCGATCCCACCGACCGGCAAAACCTGCTGATCCAGGGCAATCTGGTCTGGGAGAACTCCGTGGGCGGCATGGAACACAAGGTCCTGGTTGGCCTCGAATACGGCGTTCAGGACTCGGCCAACCAACGGCGCAACGGCGTCCTGTCCAACACGACGTTCAACCTCGCCAATCCGGTGTTTCCGACGGTTACCTTCCCGGCGCTGAGCCGCGACACGGTCTCGAATGTGGAGGCCGTCTCGGTCTATGTGCAGGACCAGATCAGTCTCGGCGACCGGTTCGAGATCGTCGCCGGCCTGCGCTACGACCGCTTCGACATCGACGGTGTTGACCTCCAGCCGAATCCGGACCGCCGCTTCGCCCGTACGGACGAGAAAGTCTCGCCGCGCCTCGGCCTGATCTACAAGCCGCGGTCGAACGTCTCCATCTATGGCAGCTATAGCCAGTCATTCCTGCCGCGTTCGGGTGACCAGTTCCTCAGCCTGACCACGACCCAGCAGAATCTCGAACCGGAGGAATTCACCAACCACGAGATCGGGGCCAAATGGGACATCCGGCCCGACCTGAATTTCACCGCGGCCGTATTCAGGCTGGACCGCACCAATGCCACGACACCGGACCCGCTGAACCCGACGGTCACCATCAACGTCGGCGAAACCCGCACCGGGGGGGTCGAACTGGCGCTGACCGGGCGTGTGCGGTCGAACTGGCAGATCAGCGGCGGCTATTCATGGCTGGATGCCCGGCTGCAGGGAAATGACTCGGTTCGACTGGCGCAGACACCGAAGCAACAGTTCAGCGTCTGGAACCGCTACGACGTCAGTCGCCGGCTGGGCTTCGGCCTCGGCGTAATCCACCAGTCCAGCCAGTTTGCGGCTATCCGGACCTCCGCCACCACCACCCGGCTACCCGCCTTTACCCGTGTCGACGCCGCCGTCTACTATCGGGTCAGCGACACCGTCCAGCTTCAGCTCAATATCGAGAACCTGCTCGACACGACGTATTTCTCCGACGCCCACAACAACTTCAACATCTCCACCGGCGCGCCGTTGAACGCCAGGCTGACCCTGACCTCGCGGTTCTAGCCGATGCGGAACGGGACCGGGTGTCAGCGCGTGACGACGTCCCGCCGCATCGGCGCCAGCTTGGCGAGGAAGCGGTTCTGCGTCCGGAACGGCACGCCCTCGGCATCCATGGCGTCCTGCAGATGCTCGACCAGCGCGCCCATGTCGGCGGGCTGCAGGCCGATGTCGTCGTGGGCGTCCCGCATCGACCGGCCCGTGTAGGCGCAGCCGCCGTTCAGGATGTAGCAGAACTGCTCCTTCAGGGTCCGGCGCAGCCGCACCATGTCGGTCGCGACGAAGATCTCCGCGATTCTGGGATCGGCGACCGAGCGATCGAGCATCCCGTCGACGATCCGGTCCGATCCCTCGCGACCGTTGAAGGCCTCGAGCATGGCCGTGCCCTCGAACGGGGCGACGCCCGCATTGGCGTCGGCGACCGTATAGGGTTCGACCGCCTCCTCCCCCGGGCGATGCGCCGGGTCCTGGGCCATGGCGGGAAGGGCGCAGGCCGCCGCCGCGGTGGCTGCTGCCAAAGTCAGTTTGCTGATCATCAGAAGCCCGCCTGAAGGGAGAGGTAGAGACCGCGCTGATCCTCAAAGGTGGCGATCGAGCCCAGATCCGCCCAGGCCGCCGTCACCGACACATGTTTGTTGATCGCCCAGGCTGCATAGATGTCGAACCAGTCATCCTCGCCGGCGAAGGACAGATTGTCCGGCTTGGTCCGATATTCGGCGCCGATCACCAGATTACGGCTCAGCAGCCAGCCGACCGACCCCTCGAACTGGGCCTCATGATCGTCATTGGCGTCACCGCCGAAGCCCAGCAATCCCGTCTGGTTGGCGTTGGTCCAGCGCACCGTGCCGCTGACCAGCATGCTCTCCGCCAGAGACAGTTTCGATGCTGCGATGTAGAAATCCGTACCCTGATCATCCTGCCCGCCGACGGCGGCGATGATCGCGCCTTGGTCGTTGGACTTGTGCTGCAGGCCGATCGCGATCTGGGGCAGCCAGGTATCCTGATCGTAGACGGCGTCGCCGGTCAGCCGGACCTTCACCCCGATCACGTCCTGGGTGAAGGTAAAGCCCTGACCCAGACCCAGCAGGGCGCCGGTGTCGCCCGTGTCGAACTCCTGCCGCGCCGCCGACAGCTCGACCCGGTCCCACAGACCGACCGCCAACCCGGCTGTGCGAAACTGATAGTCGGGCAGATCGACGATCGTGACATGGGCGTTGCCGCCGATCCCGTCTTCCTCGCCATAGCCGGTGATCGTGGCCCAGGTGGAGAGCCCCCCGCCGCCCGACCCCTCAATGGTCGAAACCCCGCCGGTCAACAGCAGCTTCCCGCCGCTGCGGGAGTCCGGAATCGGGGATTGCGCCTCGGCAGCGCCGGCGACCGCGGCGATCGAGAGGGCGAGCGCCCAAGCACGATAAGTCATCCTGGTCCCCAACTCCGCCCTTAGGAATCCGGATATGGAAACACGGTTAAGCTGAAGTAAATTCCCGAACGGCCAAGCTTGGGTATATCTGGGGTTGCGTCGCGCGTTGCAATACTCAAACCGGGCATTTGAGTTTACTTCGATTTCATCTTGCTTTTGTACAGCTTGGGCAATGCGTGTTCTCTTTGCCCTCCTCGCGGCGCTGGTTTTGTGTTCCCCGGCGATGGCGGGCGACCTGACCGTCAGTGTACGCGACACAGCCGGCCGGCCGGTTCAGGACGCGGTCGTGACCGTGCATCCGACCGCCGGCGTGCCCCGCGGCGCGATCCGCTTCGCCTGGCCGCTACGCATGTCGCAGCAGGATATCCAGTTCCAGCCCTATGTCCTGGTCGTTCCGGTGGGCGGGACCGTGTCTTTCCCCAACCTCGACCGGGTCCGCCACCAGGTCTATTCCTTCTCGCGGGGCAACCGGTTCGAGCTTCAACTCTACGGTCGTGACGAGAGCCGGACACACACCTTCGCCGCCGCAGGCGTGGCGGCCCTTGGCTGCAATATCCACGATCAGATGCTGGCCTACATCAAGGTGGTCGATACGCCCTGGGCGGCCAAGACGCCGGCGAACGGCGACGTGACGCTGAGGGCCATTCCCGCCGGCGCCGCCACCTTGCGGGTCTGGCATCCGCGACTGGCCGGTCGCGGCAATGAAGTTTCGCAGGCCGTCACCATCGCGACCGCAGCGGACCGGCGCACGGTCACGGGTGACTTCAGCGCCCGGGCGGCCGTACGGTGAGCGCGACGAAGATTTTGGGCCTCGTCCGCTTCCGCAACCTGCGGACCCGGCTGACGGTAGTCTATATGGGCCTTTTCGGCCTCGCCCTGCTGCTCGCCGCCATCGCTGTCGTCACCGCCGTGACCAACAGCGCCCAGCGCGTGGTGCGCGATGAAATGACCGCCGCCGGCGCCGTCTACAGCCAGCTCTGGACCGCACGCTCAAGTCAGCTCCAGCAAGGTGCCGGGGTCCTCGCCCAGGACTATGGGTTCCGCGAGGCCGTCGCCACCAATGACGAGGCCACGGTCCGCTCCGCTCTGGACAATCTCCGCGCACGGCAGGGCGTCGACGGGGCCCTGATCCTTGGCGTCGATGGCTATGCCACAACGACCGGCCTGGCCCTCGACGACGCCGCCCTCGACCGGCTGTTCACCGGACTGGAGTCCGGCCAGATCGAATCCGGTGTTCTCGCCATCGACGGTCAGGCCTATCAGGTCGTCGCCGCGCCTGTGAACGCTCCCGTCCTGATCGGCTGGGTCGTGTTCGCCGAGCGACTGGATGCGGCCCAGATGCGCAATCTGGAACAGCTGTCTGCCATTCCTCTGTCGGCCGCCGTGGTGCTCAACCGCGTCTCGGCTCCCACAGGAGACGGGCCGATCACTGTCCGGACCCCCGATGGCCCCTCCATGCGTCTGGACCGGCCACTGCCGAGCTTCGACAAGGCGGCGCCCGCCGATCTGGTCCTGACCTATCCGCTGAAGCGCGCCATGCGGCCGTATGAGGCCCTGTTCTGGTGGCTGGCCGCGATCGGCGTGGCCGGCCTCGCCCTGCTGATGGGCGGCACCTGGGCGCTTTCCCGCGGCCTCACCCGCCCGATCAGCGCCCTTGATGAAGCGGTGCACCGGCTGCAGCAGGGCGACTATGTCGAGGCCCCGGTGACCTCCGCCGACGAGATCGGCCGCCTGGCCGCCAGCTTCAACGCCATGGTCGGCGACCTCCGGGACCGCGAGGCCAGACTCACCCATATGGCCCTGCACGATCAGGAGACCGGGCTGCCCAACCGCCTGTCGCTGGAGCGACAGGCCGCTGCCCAGGCCGACGCTTGGGTGGTGCTGTTCGGAGTCGACCGCTTCGAGGTCGTCCGCAACGCCATCGGCTATGATTCCATGGCCAGGCTTCTGGCCGCGCTCGGAGGCCGCCTGTCCGCTCTCGCCGACGGCGCTCCGATGGCCCGCGTCGGCGCCGGGGCCCTTGGCCTCGTGATCGTCGCCGCCGACGAGGCCGAGGCCGTCGGGATCGCCACCCGGCTGGCCGAGGCGGCCCAGGCGCCGCTGATGATCAATGGCGCGCCCGTGGACATCGCCCTGACCGCCGGCGTCGCCGGACGCGGGGCGGCGAGTTCCGACCTCGCCTCACCCGTCGATCGCGCCGCCATCGCTGTCGATCAGGCCCGCGCGGCCCGCCGGATGGTCGCTGCCTTCGACGAGGCCGCCTATGGCGATCCGGGCGACAACCTGTCCCTCATTTCCGAGCTGATGACCGCCCTGCGTGACGGCGACGTCACCCTCGCCTACCAGCCCAAATACGACTTCCGCGCCGAACGGATAACCGGGGTCGAGGCGCTGATGCGGTGGTCCCATCCGCGGCGCGGCTTCGTGCCGCCCGACCTGTTCATCGGCATGGCGGAAGAGACCGGCCACATCAGGCCCCTGACCGAATGGGCCATCCGCCGCGCCATCGCCGACCAGAAAACCATGGCCGCCGCCGGCCATGTCCTGACCGTCTCGGTCAATATTTCCGGCCGTCTGCTGTCCGATGAGAGCTTCGCCGACTTCGCCCTCGCGGAAGTCGCCGCCTCAGCGGCCGATCTGTGTTTCGAGATCACCGAGACGGCGGTGATGGACAATCCCGAACTGGCTCTGCACATCATCGCCCGCTTCGCCGAGGCCGGCATCGCCGTCTCGCTGGACGACTACGGCGCCGGCCTGTCGTCCCTGACCTATCTGAAGCAGATCCGCGCCGACGAACTGAAGATCGACAAGAGCTTCATACTCGGGCTGGATCAGTCCTCGCGTGACGCCCTCCTGGTCAAGTCGACCATCGACCTGGCCCACAGCCTTGGCCTCAAGGTCACCGCCGAGGGCGTCGAGACCCCGACGGCGCTGGCCCTGCTGCGCGGCATGGGCTGCGACATGGCGCAGGGCTATCTGATCGGCCGGCCCGTGGCGCTCGCCCTCCTGACCGAACAGCTGGCCGCGCCCGTCGTCGAACTCGACCTCGCGCGTCAGGCCTGAGCCGCCGCGACTTCTTTCATCGACACGGACCGGTCGGCCAGCCTCACGGCGTCCACCGCCTGCCCACGGGAAATCATCAGTCGTCCGGCCATGAATTCCGCCGGCGCGTTGACCGCCTCGACGCAGACGATCCGGTCTTCGGCCAGATGGAAGACGGCGAACGCCCCGCCCTCGACATCGCCGCGCACGACCTGACGATCCGCGCCGTCGGGGAGTCCCGCGATCTGCAGCTTCAGCTCATACTGGTCGGACCAGAACCAGGGGACTTCGGGCGTCGGGGCCGCGCGTCCCGTGATAGCGGCCGCGGCCTGTTTCGCCTGTTCCAGCGCATTGGGCACGCTCTCCAGCCGATGCCGCCGTCCGCCGTGCACCGGGATCGGCCGGAAGGTCATGTCGCCGATGGCCCAGATCGCCGGGTCGGAGGTTCGCGCCGTCTCATCGACCGCCACGCCGTTCTCGCATGCCAGTCCCGCCTCCCGAGCCAACCCGTCGCACGCCAGCGCCCCGACCCCGACCAGCACCGCGTCCGCCTCGATCAGCCGTCCGTCGCCCAGCCGGACCCCGCCGTCCTCCAACCCGGTCACCTCGGCCGAGGTCAGCACCTCGACCCCGTGGCTCCGATGATGGGCGGTGAAGAAGGTCGACAGAGTCTCTGACGCCACCCGCGCCAGCACCCGGTCCATCCGCTCGATGACCACCGCCTCGGCCCCCAGCGCCCGCGCCGAGGCCGCCGCCTCCAGCCCCACATAGCCGCCGCCGACCACCGCAAGCCGCTTGCCCGGCCCCAATACGGCCTTCAGCCTCTCCGCATCGGCGAGGGTCCGTAGCTCCAGCAGGTCAGGCCGGTCGGCGCCGGGGATCGTCAGCTTCCGCGCCGTCGATCCGGTCGCCAGGATCAGGGCGTCATATGGCTCCACCGTCCCGTCGGCGAAGGTGACGGTCCGCGCCGCCGCATCAATGGCGGTCGCCGTCACCCCGGTCCGCAGCTCGATATCGTGCTCGGCATAGAAGACCTCGGGTCGCAGCAGCAACGCCTCCAGATCGGCCTCGCCCTTCAGCCACGCCTTGGACAGGGGCGGCCGCTGATAGGGCGCCGCCGGCTCCTCGCCCGCCAGCACGATCGGCCCTTCATGCCCGTACTGGCGCAGCAACGCCGCCGCCGTCCCGCCCGCATGGCCTGCGCCGATGATCAGTACCTTGGTCATGGGGCTGAAATAGAGGGGCGAGGGGCGACGGGCTAGGGGCGACACAAACACCGCTTGACCGTTCCAGTGTTACAGCATAGTGGAACACGCCATGACCGACACCCTCCCCCGCAACGCCGCCGCCACGGCCAACAGCCGCGTCGCCCTTTATGACGCCCTGCTGCTGCTGAAGACGCGCGACGAGGTCGACGCCTTCCTGGCCGATCTTTGCACCCCGTCCGAGGTGCGGGCCTTCGCCGAGCGCTGGGAAGTCGCCCGCCTGCTCGACGCCGGCGGCAGGTCGTATCGCGAGATCGCCGCCGAGGCCCAGGCCAGCCCGACCACGGTCGTCCGCGTCGCCCGCTTCCTCAAGGAAATGCCGCACCAGGGCTACCGCCTGGTGCTGGACCGCCTGAAAACCAAAGCCTGAAACCGAAAGTCTGAGTATCCCGTCATGAGCACTGTCCAGGGTCGGCTGCGTATCGCCGTCCAGAAATCCGGCCGCCTGTCCGAGCGCAGCCTCGACCTGGTCCGCGACGCGGGCCTGCGCGTGGTCAAGGGCAACAACGACCTGCTCTACCGGGTCGAGAATTACCCGATCGACCTGCTGCGCGTGCGCGACGACGACATCCCCACCTTCGTCGCGGACGGGGTCTGCGACCTCGGCATCGTCGGCGAGAATGTGCTGGAGGAGGTCCGCAACGGCGGCCCGACCGCCGAGGTGCTGATGCCGCTCGGCTTCGGCCGCTGCACCCTGAAGATCGCCATCCCCCCGACCCTCGCCTATGACGGCCCGGCCTCGTTGGATGGCCTGCGCATCGCCACCTCCTATCCGAAAATCCTGCGCCGGTTCCTCGACGAGCAAGGCGTCTCCGCCGACATCGTCACCATGCGCGGCGCCGTCGAGGTCGCGCCCCGGCTCAAGCTCGCCTCCGCCATCTGCGATCTCGTCTCCACCGGCGCGACGCTGGAGGCCAACGGTCTCGCCGCCAAGGAGACGGTGCTGGACAGCCAGGCGGTGTTGATCAAATCGCCCGTCGCCCCCGAGCCCGGCCTGCAGCACCTGCTGGACAGCATCGTCGAGCGCATGGCCGGGGTGGTGTCCTCGCAGGGCGCCAAATACGTCATGCTGAACGCGCCCCGTTCGGCCCTGGCCGAGATCACCGCCATCCTGCCCGGCGCCGGCGCGCCGACCGTCATGCCCCTGTCCGGCCGCGACGACGCCGTGGCCGTCCACGCCGTCTGTCAGGAGGCGGTCTTCTGGGAGACCCTGGAGCGCCTCAAGGCCGCCGGCGCCTCGGCCATCCTCGTCCTGCCCATCGAGAAGATGATGTGATGAAACGCCTCGACTGGAGCACTCTCGGCGCAGCCGGCCGCAGCGAGGCCCTGGCCCGCCCCCGCCGCCGCACCGATATGCGCGTCACCGACACGGTGCGCGAAATCCTCGACGACGTCCGCACGCGCGGCGGCGTCGCCGTGACCGACTGGAGCCTGAAACTCGACGGGGCCGCGCCGCACCGTCTGGAACTGACGCCCGACCGCGTCGCCGCCGCCCGCGACGCCCTGCGTCCTGCCGACACCCGCTCCATCCGCATGGCCGCCGAGAACATCCGCATCTTCCACGAGGCGACCCGCCCGGAGGATACCCCCGATGTCGAGATCATCCCCGGCGTCCGTTCCCGCCTCGTCTGGCGTCCCCTGCGGTCGGCGGGCCTCTACGTCCCGGGCGGCTCCGCGCCCTTGTTCTCCTCGCTGCTGATGCTGGCCCTCCCGGCCGCCGTCGCCGGGGTCGGCCGTCGCGTCGCCGTCACCCCGCCCTCCGCCTCGGGCGAGCCGCACCCCGCCATGATCTTCGCCGCCGCCGAGGCCGGTCTCGACGCGCTCTGGCTGATCGGTGGCGCCCAGGCCATCGCCGCCCTGACCTTCGGGGCCGAACTGGACGACGGCGTCATCGAACCCTGTGACAAGCTGTTCGGCCCCGGCAACGCCTGGGTCGCCGAGGCCAAGAAGCAGGCGGCGAACCTGCCGGGCGGCCCCGCCGTCGACATGCCTGCCGGCCCCTCCGAACTGCTGGTCATCGCCGACCGCGACGCCGACCCGGAGATCGCCGCCGCCGACCTGCTCAGCCAGGCCGAGCACGACGCCGACGCCCAGGTCATCCTCGTCTCCGAGAGCCGCGCCAATATCGACGCCATCCTCGCCGAGGTGGAACGCCAGCTGGAAACCCTGCCCCGCGCCCACATCGCCCGCGCCTCCCTCGCCGAGGGCCGCGCCATCCGCGTCCGCGACGTCGCCGAGGCCTGTGAGGTCGCCAACCTGTACGCCCCCGAACACCTCGCCCTTCAGACCGTCGAACCCGACAAACTCCTCAGCCGCATATCCGCCGCAGGCGCCGTCTTCGTCGGAGCCTTCGCCGCCGAGACCCTGGGCGACTACGCCGCCGGCCCCAGTCACGTCCTGCCCACCGACGGCGCCGCCCGCACCATGGGCGGGGTCACGACGGCCAGCTTCATGACCACCATGTCGGTGCAGGTTGTGACCGAGGCCGGGGCCGCCGCCCTGGCCCCCGTCGCCGCCCGCCTCGCCCGGCTCGAGGGCCTTGAGGCCCACGCCCGGGCCGCGGATCTGAGGACCGGCGGATGAACAACCTCCCTGCCCCCTTCGCCCCGCTGGTCGCCGGCGGCGACGGCCTCGACCGCTATCCGGCCGAGCCGCGCGCCCTCGCTGCCCGTATGGCCGACATCTATGGCCTGCCTCTCGACAGCGTCCTGCCGGTCCGCGGCCTGACCCACGGCCTGGAGCTGGTCTTCCGCCTCGCCGCCCGTGACGGCCTGCGGGTCGAAGCCCCCGACGCCGAGCCGTACCGCGCCCTCGCCGCCCTCTACGCCGCGCCCGCCCCCGATGCCGCGACCGGCGCCATCATCCTCCGCGCCCTCGGCTCGCCCGAGGCGGTGGCCGAAATGGCCGAGCGAGTCGCCCCCGCCCTGCTGGTCATCGACGAGGGCATGGCCGAATTCGCGGACGCGCCCTCGGCCGCAAGCATTATCGGCGACCACGCCAACCTGATCGTCCTGCGCAGTCTGTCGCTCGCATACGGCCTCGCCGGAGCCCGCGTCGGCGCCGCCCTCGCCCAGCCGGAGACGCTCGCCCGTCTCACCTCTGTGCAGGAGCCCTACGCCCTGCCCGAGATCTCCATCCGCCTCGCCCTGCAGGCGCTCGATCCCTCCCGGATGATAGAGACGACGGCGCGCATCGCCCTTGTCCGGTCGGAGCGTGACCGGCTGGTCAAGGCCCTCGCCCGCGACATGGCGATCGAGCCGGGCTTTGGCCCCGTGATCATGGCTCGTCCGGCCGACCCGGACGCCGTCCTCACCGCCCTGGCCCGCTTCGGCCTCGCCGCCGAACGCGCCGGCGACCGGCTGCGCCTGCCCGTCTCCGCCAGGGCCGAGGTCAACGACCGGCTGCTCGCCGCCCTCGGCCTCGGCGCCGCATCCGGCCGCGCCCACCGCACCGGCGAGGCCGTCCGCGACACGAAGGAGACCCGCATCGTCTGCGCCGTCGACCTCGACGCCACCGGCCCCGTCTCCATCGCCACCGGCGTCGGCTTCTTCGACCACATGCTGGAACAGGTCGCCGCCCATGGCGGCTTCTCCCTGCGGCTGGCCTGCGAGGGCGACCTGCACACCGACCCGCACCACACCATCGAGGATTCGGCCATCGCCCTCGGTCAGGCCCTGAAACAGGCGCTCGGCGAGCGTCGCGGCATCGCCCGCTACGGTTTCGTCCTGCCGATGGATGAGGCCAACGCCAGCGTCTCCATCGACCTGTCCGGCCGCCCCTATCCGGTGTTCGAGGGGACCTTCGCCACGCCCTTCATCGGCGACTACCGCACCGATCTGACCGCCCACGTGTTCCGCTCGCTGGCCGAACACCTCGGCGCCGCCATCCATGTCTCGGTCACCGGCGACGACGACCACCACAAGACCGAGGCCGTCTACAAGGCCTTCGGCCGCGCCCTGCGCCAGGCCATCCGCATCGAGGGCGACGCCGTACCCAGCACAAAGGGCGTGCTGTGATGACGGCATTCGTTTCCTTCCCCCCTTGCGGGGGAAGGTGGCAGGCGAAGCCTGACGGATGGGGGGTCACACACCCCGGCATCCAGATCAGCGCTGTTCCCGCCGCCCCTGCGGCTGAACCATCGCCCCCATCCGTCTCGCTTCGCGAGCCACCTTCCCCCGCAAGGGGGGAAGGATGAGCGAGGTCACCGTCCTGGCCTACGGCGCCGGCAACACCGCTTCCGTCCAGTTCGCCCTCGAGCGGCTGGGCGCGACCGTGCGCCTGACCGACGACCCGTTGGCGGTCACGGAAGCCGAACGGCTGATCCTGCCCGGCGTCGGCGCCGCAGCCTACGCCATGGCCCGGCTGTCGACGCTCGGTCTCGTCGAGCCGATCCGTGCCTTTCCGCGGCCCCTGCTCGGCGTCTGCCTCGGCCAGCAACTGCTGTTCGAGACCAGCGAGGAGGGCGAACCCGTTCCCCTGCTGAGCCTCATCCCCGGCGCCGTCCGACGCCTCGAACCCGGCGCCGGCCTGACCGTGCCCCACATGGGCTGGTCGAGGCTGACGGCCGTCCGCGACGACCCCTTGCTGGAGGGCGTCGAGGACGGCGCTTACGCCTATTTCGTCCACGGCTTCGTCTGCCCCGACGGCCCCGCCACCCTCGCCCGCGCCGACTACGGCGGCCCGGTGCCCGCCATGGTCCGCAGCGCCAACCGCTGGGGCTGCCAGTTCCACCCCGAGCGCTCGGCCGCCGCCGGCGCCCGCATCCTGCGCAACTTCCTGGAGCTTCCCGCGTGATCGTCTATCCCGCCATCGACCTGAAAGACGGGATCTGCGTGCGGCTGATGCACGGCCGGTTCGATCAGGTCACCCGCTACGATAACCAGCCAGCCGCCCGGCTGGCCGCCTTCGCCGCCGCCGGTGCGACCTGGGCCCATATCGTCGACCTCGACGGGGCCGAGGCCGGCCGTGCCGTCCAGCACGCCCTGATCGGCGCGCTCGCCCGCTCGATCGACATCCGCATCCAGTCCGGGGGCGGCGTCCGCTCCGCCGACGACGTCGCCGCCCTGATCGACGCCGGGGTCGCCCGCGTGGTGGTCGGTTCTCTCGCTGTGTCGCAGCCGGAGACCGTGGCCGACTGGCTGCGCCGCTTCGGCCCGGACCGGATCACCCTGGCCATCGACGTCAAGGCAGACGGCGATCGCTGGGTCCCGGCCCTCAAGGGCTGGACCGAGGCGGCCGGGGTCGACCTCTGGACCGCACTCGACCGCTACCCGCCCAGCCTCGCGCGCCACCTGCTGGTCACCGACGTCGGCCGCGACGGCGCCCTGACCGGACCCAACCTCGAACTGCTCGGCCAGATCGTCCGCCGCCGGCCCGACCTCAAGGTCCAGGCCTCGGGCGGCGTGGCCACCGTCTCCGACCTGACCGCCGCCGCCGCCCTCGGCTGCGACGGCGCGATCGTCGGCCGCGCCCTCTACGAGAACCGCTTCACCCTCGAAGAGGCGCTCGCGGCATGACGGCGCGGCGCATCATCCCCTGCCTCGACGTCCGCGACGGACGGGTGGTCAAGGGCGTCCGCTTCCAGGGTCACACGGACATGGGCGACGCCGCGGATCTCGCCGCCCGATACCGCGACCATGGCGCAGACGAGCTCGTCTTTTACGACATCACCGCCAGCCCGGAAGGGCGCACCCTCGACTACGGCTGGGTCCGCGACATCGCCCGCCTGCTCGACATTCCCTTCAGTGTCGCCGGCGGCATCCGCTCGGTCGATCAGGCCGCCCGCTGCCTCGACCACGGCGCTGACAAGGTGTCGATCAACTCCCCCGCCCTCGAACGCCCCGAGCTCATCGGCGAGATGGCGGACCGACTCGGGAGCCAGTGCGTCGTCGTCGGCGTCGACTCAAAGCGTTCGGGCGACGACTGGGTCGTGCACCAGTACACCGGCGACCCGGACGCGAGCCGCGCCGCCGGCCGCCGTACCCTCGACTGGATCGTGGAGGCGCAACGGCTCGGCGCCGGCGAGATCGTGCTCAACTGCATGGACGAGGACGGCGTCCGCCGCGGCTACGACATCGCCCAGCTCGCCGCCGCCCGCGCCCTGCTGACCATACCGCTGGTCGCCTCGGGTGGCGCCGGCGCGGCCTCGCATTTCCTCGACGTGTTCGAACAGGCCGACGTCTCGGGCGCCCTCGCCGCCAGCGTCTTCCACACCGGGGCCCTGGCCATTCCCGATCTCAAGGCGTTCCTCTCTGACGCCGGACAGGAAATGAGACTGTGATCGATCCTTCCACCCTCGACTTCGACAAGTCCGGCGGCCTCATCCCCGTCGTCGTCCAGGACGCCGCCACCCTGCAGGTCCTGACGCTCGCCTATATGGATCGCGCCGCCCTTGAGGAGACGATCACCTCCGGCGAGGCCACCTTCTTCTCCCGCTCCCGCGGCGGGCGCTGGCGCAAGGGCGAGACCTCCGGCGATCGGCTGCACGTCGTCTCCATCACAGCCGACTGCGACGGCGACGCGCTCGTCCTCAAGGTCCGCCCCGTCGGCAACGCCTGCCATCTGAACCGCATCAGCTGTTTCGGCGACGAGGACGCGCCGGGCCTCGGCCGTCTCGCCCGGCTGGAGGCGAGCATCGCCGAACGCGCCGCCGCCGACCCTTCCGAAAGCTGGACCGCCCGCCTGCTCGCCGAGGGCGTCAAACGGGTCGCCCAGAAGGTCGGAGAGGAGGGCGTCGAGACCGCCCTGGCTGGCGTCGCGGGCCCGGATTCGGAACTGGCAGCCGAGGCCGCGGATTTGGTCTATCACCTGATGGTCCTGCTCCGCGCGCGTCACATGGTGTTTCAGGACGTCCTCGACGTCTTGGCGCAGCGGGCGGAAGCGGCCAGACACAAACCCGGTCCAGCCGGGACCTGAATGAAGGAGAGCGCATGGCGGCCCTGGTGCTGTTCGGCGGCGGCGGCGACCTCGCCATGCGGATGCTGCTGCCTTCGCTCTATTTTCTCGAGCACGACGGCCTGCTGCCCGACGGTCTGAAGATCATCGGCGCGGCCCGCTCGGACGAGAGCCGCGAGGAATATGTCGCCAAGGTCCGCGCCGCGGTCGAGGGCAAGGCCCACGCCGACGACGCCTGGTCGGACGAGGCATGGGCCCGGCTGGACGCCCGGCTCGACTATCTACCGGTCGACGCCACCGACCCGGCCAGCCTGAAGCCCCTCAAGGACAAGGTCGGTGACATGAGCGCCGCGGGGGGCGTGACCAGCTTCCTCGCCGTCTCGCCCTCGCTCTACGGCCGCATCGTCACCGCTCTGAAGGCCGCCGGCCTGGCCGAGGCGACCGACCGTGTGGTGCTGGAGAAGCCCGTCGGCCGCGACCTCCAGTCCTTCCTCCAGATCGATGACGCCGTCGCCCACGCCTTCTCCGAGGACCAGGTCTTCCGCATCGACCACTACCTCGGCAAGGAGACGGTCCAGAACCTGATCGCCCTGCGCTTCGGCAACACCATCTTCGAGCCGCTCTGGAACAGCCTGTCGATCGACCACGTCCAGATCACGGTCGCGGAGACCTTCGGCGTCGGCGACCGCTGGCCCTACTATGACGAGTACGGCGCCCTGCGGGACATGCTGCAGAACCACATGCTCCAGCTCCTCTGCCTCGTCGCCATGGAGCCGCCGTCCGACCTCGATCCGGACTCGGTCCGCAACGAGAAGGTCAAGGTTATCCGCTCCCTCCGTCCGATCACGGAGCACGAGGCCGATCGCGTCACGGTGCGCGGCCAGTACGTCGCCGGAACCAGCGAGGGCAAGCCCGCGAAAGCCTACAGTGAGGAGCGCGGCCAGCCATCTGACACCGAGACCTTCGTCGCCATGCGCGTGGACATCGACAACTGGCGCTGGGCCGGCACCCCCTTCTTCCTGCGCACCGGCAAGCGGCTGGCCGAGAAGCGGACCGAGATCGTCATCCAGTTCAAGCCCGTGCCCCACTCCATCTTCGATCACGGGGCGCGTGGCGAGATCGCCGCCAACCGGCTGGTCATCGAACTCCAGCCCGAGGAAGACATTGCCCTGTCGGTGATGAACAAGAAGCCGGGACTGGACCAGCGAATGCAGCTCCAGCCGATCCAGATGTCACTGTCCTGGGGCCAGGGCGACAAGGCCGCCAAACCACCCCGCCGCCGCATCGCCTATGAGCGGCTGTTGCTCGACGCCATGGCGGGGGACTCCACCCTGTTCGTGCGCCGCGACGAGGCCGAACAGGCCTGGAAATGGATCGATGAGGTCTCCGACGCCTGGCACGGCGCGGCCTTCAAGCCGAAGGAATACGCCGCCGGAACCTGGGGCCCGGTGGAAGCCGACCTGCTGCTGGAGCGTGACGGCCGGGCGTGGAACACGGGCCATGGGTGAGGCCGCGCCCGCTATCGAGACCTTCACCGACTGCGCCGGCTGGGCCGAAGCCTGTGCCGCTCGCCTGACCAATGCGCTCGCCGCCGCCCTCGCCGAAACGGACAAGGCGGTCTTCGCTGGCTCCGGTGGCTCCACCCCCGCGCCGATATACCGCCGCATGGCCGGAGCCGATCTCGACTGGTCCCGGGTGGCTGTCACCCTGATCGATGAACGCTACGTTCCCGAGACATCGCCCGAGTCCAACGCCACCCTCCTGAAACAGACCCTGCTGACCGGCCATGCAGCCGCGGCGCGCTTCGTCCCCCTGTTCCATCCTGCCGTCACCGTCGACCGCGCCGCCGCCCTGGCCGCCCATGCGCTGGCGGCGGAGGGCGGCAAATTGGACGCCGTCCTTCTAGGCATGGGGGAGGATGGCCATATCTGCTCCATGTTCCCCGACAGTCCGACCCTGAAAACCCTGCTCTCGCCCGCGCTCCGGCCGACCGTGCTCGGCGTTCCCCACGGCCGCGACGGCGCGGCCCCCAGCCTTGAGCGGCTGACCATCAACCTGCCCTATCTGATGACCGCCCGCCGCGTGGTCCTGGCCCTGACCGGCGCCGCCAAACGCGCGGTGTTCGAGCGCGAGGCCGCCGGCGATCCGGCGACCCAGCCCATCGCAGCACTTGTCGCGGCCAAGGTTCCGCTCGACGTTCTGTGGACGGAGAAAGCCTGATGCCGACCCTGAATCCCGTCGTCGCCGAGGTCACCGCCCGCATCGTCGAACGCTCGAAGGCCACCCGCGCCGACTATCTGCGTCGCATGGACGCCGCCGGCTCTTCCGGCGTCGGTCGGGCCAAGCTCAGCTGTGCCAACTGGGCCCACGCCTTCGCCGGCGCCCCGGTCAAGGACAAGCTCAACGCCATGTCCGGGACCCAACCGAACGTGGGCGTGGTCACCGCCTATAACGACATGCTTTCGGCGCACCAGCCGTTCGAACGCTTCCCGCAAATCATCCGCGACGCCGTGCGCGAGGTGAACGCCACCGCCCAGGTCGCCGGCGCCACGCCCGCCATGTGCGACGGCGTCACGCAAGGGCGCCCGGGCATGGACCTGTCGCTGTTCAGCCGCGACGTGATCGCCATGTCCACCGCCGTGGCCCTGACCCACGACGCCTTTGACTCGGTTATCTGCCTCGGCGTCTGCGACAAGATCGTGCCCGGTCTGTTCATGGGCTCGCTGGCCTTCGGCCACCTGCCCGTCGTCTTCGCGCCCGCCGGCCCCATGCCGTCCGGCATCCCCAATTTCGAGAAGGCCCGCGTCCGCGCCGAATATGCGCAAGGCAATGTGAGTCGGTCCGTCCTGCTCGAGAGCGAGATCGGCTCCTACCATTCGCCCGGCACCTGCACCTTCTACGGCACGGCCAATTCCAACCAGATGATGATGGAGCTGGGCGGCCTGCACCTGCCCTCGACCGCCTTCGTCCACCCCGAGACCGGCCTCCGCGACGCCCTGACGGCGGCCGCGGCGAAACGCGCGGTCGAACTGGCCCGCACGGGTCAGGGCCGGATGGCCGACGTCATCTGCGAGAAGTCGGTCGTGAACATGATCGTCGCCCTGCTGGCCACCGGCGGCTCGACCAACCACGCCATTCATCTGGTGGCCATGGCGCGGTCTGCGGGCGTGCTGATCGACTGGACCGACATGGACCAGCTGTCGTCCGTCACGCCCCTGCTGGCCCGGGTCTATCCCAACGGCTCGGCCGACGTGAATGCCTTCCAGGCCGCGGGGGGCGTCGCCTTCGTCGCCCGCGAACTGGCCGGCGCCGGCCATATCCACGCGGACGTCACGACCATCATGGGCGAGGGCATCCAACATTATTTCCAGGAGCCCATGCTCATCGACGGCGAACTGGTCTGGAAGGACGGCGTCACGGAAAGTCTGGATACGGACATTCTCCGCCCCGCCTCCGACCCCTTCGACCGCGAAGGCGGCCTGCGTCTCGTCCAGGGCGACCTCGGCCGGGCGGTGATCAAGGTCTCGGCCGTCAAGCCGGAGAACCGCATTGTAGAGGCCCCCGCCGCCGTGTTCGAGACCCAGGAGGACGCGCTGCAGGGCTTCAAGGACGGCAAGCTCGACCGCGACGTCGTGGTCGTCCTGCGCTTCCAGGGTCCTCGCGCCAACGGCATGCCCGAACTTCACAGCCTGTCTCCGGCACTCTCGGTGCTGCAGGACAAGGGCTTCAAGGTCGCCTTCGTCACCGACGGCCGCATGTCCGGCGCCTCCGGCAAGACCCCAGCCGCCATCCATGTGTCGCCCGAGGCCCTCGCCGGCGGACCACTGGCCCATGTGCGCGATGGCGACATCATCCGGCTTGACCCGGACGCCGGCGTACTGACCACGATCGGCGTTCCCGACCTCGCCAACCGCCCCGCAGCCCTCCGCACGACCGCCCACGCCACCGGCGCCGCCTGGGGCTATGGCCGCGAACTGTTCGGCGCCTTCCGCCAGATGGTCGGCACGGCCGAAGCCGGCGCCTCCATCTGCTTCGCCTCGCCCACTGGCGGTCCGGCCGAGGCCGATGCGCCGCCGGACCCCAATCTCGTCGACCGCACGGTGGACGCCTGATGAGCGATCAGACCCTTCTGGTCGGCGACGTCGGCGGCACCAACGCCCGCTTCGCCATTGCGCGCATGATCGACGGCCGCCCCGTGCTCGAACACCACGAGAGCTTTCCGGCCGAACGCCAGCCGACCTTCCTCAAGGCGGTCGCCGCCTTCATTGACGGCTCTGCGGTCAAGCCGACCGCCGGCGTTATCGCCGTGGCCGGGCCGGTTACGGACGGCGAGATCGACCTGACCAACTCGCCGTGGCGCGTGTCGGAGGCCGAGCTCGCGACCCTCGGTCTGAACCCGATCCGGCTGATCAATGATTTCGAGGCCTTGGCCTGGGGCGCGCCCCTGATGTCCGGCCCGGAGCTGGCGTCGCTGGGCGGTCCGGCCGAAGGCGATCCGCTCGCCACGCTCGCCGTCCTCGGCCCCGGCACAGGCTTCGGCGTCTCGGCTCTCGCCCGCGACATCCACGGAAATGCCGTCGCCATGCCCTCTGAGGGCGGCCACGCCTGTTTCGCGCCCGGCGACGCGGTCGAGGACGAGATCCTGCGCATCCTGCGCCGCCGCTACGACCGGGTCTCGATCGAACGGCTGATCTGCGGTCCCGGCCTGCTCAACCTGCACCGCGCCCTGGCCGAGATCGACGGGCGCGAGAGCCATATCGACGACCCGGCCCTGATCACCGCCGAGGCGCTGGAGAATCCGAACAGCCATTGCGGCGCCACCCTGGCCCGGTTCTGCGCCATCCTCGGATGCGTCGCCGGCGACATCGCCCTGACCACCGGAGCCCGCGGCGGCGTCTATATCGCCGGCGGCATCGCCCCGCGCATTCTGCCCTTCCTCAAGGCCAGCCCCTTCCGCGAACGCTTCGAGCGCAAGGGCCGCTTCCAGGACTATATGGCGGACATCCCGACGAACGTGATCCTGCACAAGCATGCCGCCCTTCTGGGCGCGGCCCGCGTGGCCTTCTCTGCAGAAGTCTGAGGTTCCAACACTTTTTTCTCACGCGCCCGTGAACCCGATCGGCGCGGCGGAGTTATGAGGTTTCCACTCTGGAAGGATATCCTCATGCGTAAACTCATCATCGCCGCCGCCGCCACCTTCGCCTTCGCCGGCCTCGCCGCTTGCGGTGAAAGCGCCGCCGACAAGCAGGCTGAAGTGCAAGCCGACGCCCTGGAAGAACAGGCGGCTGCCGCTCCGACCGAAGCCGCTGAAACGGCCCTCAACGCCGAAGCCGACCGTATCGAACAACAGGCAGGCAATGCCGACGGCGGCATGACCACGTCGAACACGCCGAACACCTCGCCGAGCACCTCGCCGGCCAACCCGAACAACTAATCGGGACGGCTCCGGGGCGTCATGACCCCCGGTGCGATCAGAACGGTCAGCCCCCGTCGCGCAAGCGGCGGGGGTTTTCCGTCAGTGGCCTGTGCTTCTCAGAGCTTCTTCGGCGGCCAGGGGATGAAGGCGCTGGTCCGGCGCACATAGTCGGCATAGCCCGGCCGCGTGCCATGGATGGCCTTTTCGGTGATGCCGATCCCCGACCATTTCGTCAGGGTGAAGGTCAGGAACAGCGGCCCCGCGATCGCCCACAGCCCCGGGGCGGTCTCGGCCGCAATCAGATACAGCCCCCACCACACGCAGGCGTCGCCGAAATAGTTGGGGTGACGGGTCCAGCGCCACAGGCCTGTGTCCAGCACCTTGCCCTTGTTCGCCGGATCCTTGCGGAAGGCGGTTAGCTGGGCGTCGCCGATGCTTTCGAAGCCGATGCCGATGACCGCGAGCACCGCCCCGGTCCAACCGATCCAGCCCACCGCCGGTTCAAGGGCAACCTGTCCCAGCTGCACTGGCAGGGAGGTCAGCCAGGCCAGAACGGCCTGCGGCACAAACACCACCAGCAGCGCCGTCTTTCCAAAGCCCCAGCCACGGTTGGTCTCCATCCGGGCCAGCAGGTTGAGATACCGGCCATCCGCCCCATGCGCCCGCCAACGGCGATAAAGGTGCCAGCCCAGCCGCAGGGCCCAGATCCCGACCAGCCACAGCAGCAGCCATTTGCGCGTCGGATCCCCCTCGGTCCGCGGAAAGGTGACCAGGGCCAGAAAGAGCATGGCCATGGGCCAGACGGCGTCGATGAAACTGACGTCCCTGACCTTCAGGGAAACCAGCCACAGGGCGGTCATCACCGCGATGATGAGGGCAAGGTTCAGGCCCAGCAGGGCGGCGATCTCGGTCAGGCTCATGGTTCAGAAACGTCCTTGAAGAGGCGCCGGATGCAGGGTGGTCAGTCGACGCAGATCGTGGCTTCGGCCTTGCCGCCTTCGATCGTGGTGTAGCAGCCAAACCGGCTGCTCGAGGCCTGACACTGGCCCACGGCGTTGGTTCCGGCGGCCGGGGGATTGGCCACGTCCTCCACGCGACAGTCGCCCTGGCAGTCATCGCCGTCGGTGCAGCGTGTCCCGGCGTCAGCATATGTGATCACGCAGCGCACCGATTGCATCCGTCCCTGCGGCAGCATCTTGCCGCCGGCCCGTGCACAGGCCGCCGCATCCTCGCTGCCCGCGACCGACTGGACCGCGGGCGCTGCCTCGGCGAGATCGGTCCGGCTATCCGCCGGCAAGGGCTGGCAGGCCGCCATCAACACCGCCGCCGCGATCAGTATGCGCTTCATGTCACCCGGCCCTTTTCGAAGCCTGTCCAGACGTCATCGTAGTCCAGTTGCATCGTCGGACTGGTTTGCGCCCATTCCGTGGTCCGGATCGGCGCCCGGGTCTCAAACATAAAGGCCAGGGTGTTCTCGATCTTGACCGGCTTGAGGTCAGCGGCCACCGCCTTGTCATAGCTGGCCTGGTCCGGCCCATGCCCGCTCATGCAATTATGCAGCGAGGCGCCGCCCGGTGCGAACCCGCCCTCCTTGGCGTCATATTCGCCGGTCACCAGCCCCATGAATTCGCTCATCACGTTCCGGTGGAACCACGGCGGGCGGAAGGTGTCCTCGCCCACCATCCAGCGCGGCGGGAAGATGACGAAGTCGCAGTTGGCCGTCCCCGGCGTATCCGAAGGCGAGGTCAGGACCGTGAAGATCGAGGGATCCGGATGGTCGAAACTGACTGTGCCGATCGTGTTGAACCGGGCGGTGTCGTACTTGTACGGCGCGTAGTTGCCGTGCCAGCCGACCACATCCAGTGGCGAATGCGGGAAGGTCGTGGTCCACAGCCGCCCGCCGTATTTCTGCACGCACTCGGTCGGCCGGTCGACATCCTCGAACGCCGCGACGGGCGTCTGAAAGTCGCGGTGGTTGGCCAGCCCGTTCGCGCCGATCGGCCCCAGGTCCGGCAGGCGGAACAGCGCGCCGTAGTTCTCGCAGACATAGCCGCGGATCGGACCGGAGCATTCGACCCGGAACCGCACCCCGCGCGGAATGACCACGATCTCGCCGGGCCGGGCGTCGATCCGCCCCATCTCGGTGACGAAGGCCTGATCGCCCTCTTGCGGCACGATCAGCAGCTCGCCGTCGGCGCAATAGAAGACCCGGTCCGTCATCGACCGGTTGGCCGCATACAGATGGATGCCGATGCCCGACAGCGCCTCTGCATCCCCCGTCCCGCCATAGGTGACCAGCCCTTCGACCCAGTCGGTCGGCGCGGTCGGCAGCGGCAGGGGGTCCCACCGCATCCGGTTCGGCGACGGCGGCGCGTCATGGAAGGGTCCGGTCCGCACCAGCCCCTGGGCGAACGGCCTGTAGGCGGGGTGTTGGGCGCTCGGCCGCAACCGATAAAGCCACGACCGCCGGTTCTCGCTGCGGGGAGCCGTGAAGGCCGTCCCCGAAAGCTGTTCCGCATAAAGCCCCATCGGCGCCCGCTGCGGCGAATTGCGGCCTTCCGGCAGGGCGCCGGGCACGGCCTCGGTCGCGAAATGATTGCCGAAGCCGCTCAGATATTGAGGCGCGTTGGATCGCGTCGTCATGGTCAGAGTCTCCCTGCCCCCCGATCTAGGACAGGCCGAACCGGTTGGCCACTCCGGCGTGACCCGGAGGCGTCATGCCTGCGCCGCGGCCTGCTGAATCCGGGCCACCATATCCCTGGCGGCGCGCGTCACACCGACGATGGTGGCCGAGGCCGCTCCGGTCCAGTCGCCGTAGCCCATGAGCCAGAGGCGAGGCTGCCGGATCGATCGGCCATCCTCGACCGCTGCACGGCCGTCCGCTTCCACGACGCCGAGCGGGTGGAGATGATCCAGGGCGGGGCGGAAACCCGTGCACCAGATCACCGCATCGATCGACTCGTCGCTGCCATCCGGCCAGGTGACGCCCTGTTCGTTGAAGGCTGTAAACGGACGACGGCTGTTCAGGTCACCACGGGCGCGCGCCGCCCTGACGCTTGGGATGGCTACGATGTCGCCCAGGCCGCCGATGGGCGCATCGACGGTGCGGCCCTCCATCTGGGCTTTCCAGCGGTCGGTGGCGCGCTGGAACAGGACCCGGCCATCGACATCGTCGGGCAGAAACAGCGGCTCCGTGATGGTCACCCAGGTCGCGTCAGCCACCAGCGAGACCTCGGCCATAATCTGCGCCCCGGAGTTCCCGCCGCCGACCACGAGAACGCGCTTGCCGACGAAGGCATCGGGCGATTCGTAGCGTGCCGAATGCAGCTGCACGCCGCCGAACGCCGAACGACCGGGGTAGTCGGGAATGAAGGGCTGACTCCAGGTTCCGGTCGCGCTGACAACCATTCGAGCTTTGCGAATGCCCCTGTCGGTGACGATCTGCAGGCCTCCGTCGACAGCGTTGACCGCCAGAACCTCGACCGGGCGCTCCACAGGGAGCTGATACCGCTGCTCATAGGCTGAGAGGTATTCGATCACGTCATCACGGGTCGGATAGTCAACACCCGGCTTTGCCGGCATGGGCCAACCCGGGAGTGAACTCCAGCTGCTGGGCGAGAACAGCCGCAGAGAGTTCCACGCGTGCCGCCAGGCGCCGCCGGGCGTCTCGCCCGCATCGAGTACGACATAGGTCAGGCCAGCCCGGCGCAAGTAATAGGCTGTGGCCAGCCCAGCCTGCCCCCCTCCAATCACGATGACATCCAGCAGGGCCGCGTCCGGTTCAGTCGTCGTGTTCACCGGAGCCGGTCCTTTCTGAAAGGGCTTGGTGACCCCCGGAACGCGCAGGGCCGAAATCCGCCCCTCGGAAAGCGCTCTCTCGGTCAAAAAATCGCCCGTCTAGAACCCCTGCGCCCGCGCCATCCGCTCCTGATGGAACCCCGCGTCGCCGAGCAGTTCGTTCAGCACCCGCACCCGCTTCATGAACAGGCCGACGTCATATTCGTCCGTCATGCCGACGCCGCCGTGCATCTGCACCGCCTCCTGCACCGCCAGTTCGGCGACGCGCCCGGCCTTGGCCTTGGCCACCGAGACGATCAGCCCGGCATTCTCACGACCCGCATCCAGCGCCGTCAGCGCTCCCATGACCGCTGCCCGGGCGATCTGGATCTCGCTGAACAGATGCGCCGAGCGATGCTGCAGCGCCTGGAATTCGCCGATCAGTTTCCCGAACTGTTTGCGAGTCCGAAGGTAGGCCATCGTCGTCTGGAAGGCCTGATCGCCCGCCCCGTTCAGCGACGCCGCCGCGCAGGCCCGGCCCAGATTCAGCGCGCCCTCCAGCAGCGCCTCCCCGCCGTCGACCGAGCCGATCACCGCATCCGCATCGACCTCGACATCCGTCAGCGTCACACGCGCCGCATTGTGCGCATCGACCATGACCGTGCGCTCGATCTCGACCCCGGCCGTTTTCGGATCGACGAGGAACAGAGACAGCCCGTTCTCGGTCAGTGCCGCGACGATCAGCGCATCGGCGACATGACCGTCCAGCACGAAACCCTTGGCCCCGTTCAGTTTGAAGCCGTTGCCCGACCGTTCGGCGACGGTGGCGATCCGCGTCGGCGCATGTTTGGCCCCTTCGTCCACCGCCAGAGAGACGATCGCCTCGCCCGCCGCGATCCGGGGCAACCAGGCCGCCTGCTGTTCGGCCGAACCGCCGTCCAGAAAGAGCTTGGCGGAGAGCACGCTTGACCCCAGGAAGGGCGACGGCGTCAGCGTCCGCCCCAAGGCCTCAGCCATCACCCCGGCCTCGACCGCGCCGAGGCCGGAGCCGCCATGTTCCTCCGGGATGATCACCCCCGCGAACCCCATCTCTCCGAACGCCCGCCACAGATCGCGCGAGACGCCATCCGCGTCCTTCGAGTCGCGCAGCTTCCTCAGGTGCGCGATCGGGGCGTGCTCGTTCAGGAAGCCGTCGGCGGCCTCCTTCAGCATGGTCTGCTCTTCGGTCAGGATCAGAGTCATCTCAGCACCAAAGTGGATGCGTACCCGGCGTTCGCCAGCACTTGGAGGGGGATCGTGAGGAGCAGCGTCAGCTCTGGCCAAGGCGACTTCTTGCCAGTCAGAGATAGCGCGATCGCAGCGAGACCCGTTGCAATCGGCACAACAATCAATGCTGCGGCCGGTATGGCCCTCTCGGGTGGAGTCGCGAGGAAGAAACCGAAAGACCAGTCAGCCATCTCGAAAAAGAAAATGGAGACGCAGAGTCCCAACACGATCGAGAGCGCCGCGATCAGGCGCATTCCGAGCAGGGCGACTGAGCGCGGGCGGGGCACCATCACGCCCCTGGCAGCTGAAGCAGGTGTTTGGCGATAATGTTCAGCTGCACCTCCGAGGTTCCGCCCTCGATCGAATTGGCCTTGGTTCGCAGCCAGTCACGCGCCGCCTTGCCGCCCCGCGACCGCTCGCCCTCCCACTCCAGCGCGTCCGAGCCGCCCGCCGCCATCAGCAGTTCGTGCCGCCGCTTGTTCAGCTCCGACCCATAGTATTTCAGCATCGAGGCGATGGCCGGATGGGCCTGCCCCGCCTTCACCTGATCCCCGGCCCGCTCCATGGCCAGACGGAAGGCCGCCGCGTCGATCTCCATCTCGGCAATCCGTGCACGGAGCATCGGCTCGTCCAGCCGGCCCTCGTCGTCGGTCCCGATCGAGCCTGTGGCCACCTGGCCCAGCGGCCGCCCGCCTCCCAGCTCGCCCATGGCCCCGATCATGGTCCGTTCATGGGCCAGCAGATGCTTGGCCACGTCCCAGCCGCGGTTCAGCGTCCCGACCAGATTGGCCTTCTCCACCCGAACATCGTCGAAAAAGGTCTCGCAGAACGGGCTCTTGCCGCTGATCAGGGTGATCGGGCGCGTGCTGACGCCCTTGGTCGCCATGTCGAACAGGACGAAGGAGATCCCCAGATGCTTGGGCGCCTCCGGGTCGGTCCGGACCAGACAGAAGATCCAGTCCGCCTTGTCGGCGTATGACGTCCAGACCTTCTGGCCGTTGACGATCCAGTGGTCGCCGCGATCCTCCGCCCGCGTCTGGATCGCCGCCAGATCGGACCCCGCGCCCGGCTCGGAATAGCCCTGGCACCAGCGGATCTCGCCCCGCACGATCTCGGGCAGGAAGCGCTGCTTCTGTTCCTCGGTCCCGAAGGCCAACAGGGCCGGGCCCAGCATCCAGACGCCGAAACTGGCCAGCGGGGCTTGGGCGTCTATGCGGCGCATCTCCGAATGCAGCACCTTGGCCTGCTCGCGGCTCAGCCCGCCGCCGCCGTACTCCGTCGGCCATTCCGGCGCGGTCCAGCCCTTCGCGCCCATGCGGTCCAGCCAGGTCTTGTGCGCGGGGGTCGGGAAGACGGCATTGCGCCCGCCCCAGACCCGGTCCTCGTCGCTCTCCACCGGCCCGCGGCATTCTGCGGGACAGTTGGCCTCAAGCCAGGCGCGGGTCTCCGCGCGGAACGCATCAAGATCGGTCATGTCAGCCTCCGTACCGGACTGTTAGCAGCGTTTCGCGGGTGACGCTGCGTCAGCCCCCGCCCGGCAGGAATGGCGAGAAGGTGATGACCGTGAACGTGTCGCGGATATTGGCCCGGGTCTGGACCGATTTCGTCACGAACGTCCCGATATCGAGGTCCTTCGGCAGCTGGAACTTGGCCAGCAGGTCATACTGGCCTGAGGTCGAATAGACCTCCGAGACATATTCGACATTGTCCACCATATCGGCCGCCACGTCATTGGCGTGGCCCAGCTCGCATTTGATGAAGACGAAGATGGCGGTCATCATGGAGGCGGTCCTTCCGGGTGTTGGACGGTGTCTAGCGGATGGATGCGTGTCAGGCGAGATCGACTTCGAGGCCCAATACAACAACCGCGCCCACGTGCCCGACCACCCCGCCGTCATGCAGCGCTGGCGCGAAACCGCCGAGGCCGTCCGCGCCGCTCATCCGCCGCTCGAGCTCGCCTATGGCCGCGGCCCGCGCGAGGTCATGGACCTCTTCTCCGCCGGAGACGCCGCTCCTGTCGCCGTTTTTCTGCACGGCGGCTACTGGCAGGCCCTGGACAAGGGCTGGTTCTCCGGCATCGCGCCCGCCCTGCTCGCCCATGGGATCAGCCTCGCCATCCCCTCCTACGACCTCTGCCCCTCCGTGCGGCTCGGGACGATCCTGGGCCAGGTCCGCACCGCCGTCGAAATGATCCGCGAGCGAACCGGCGCCCGGCCGGTGGTCTTCGGCCATTCCGCTGGCGGCCACATGGCCGCCTGCATGCTGTCCGAGGGCCGCGCCAAGGCCGCCATCGCCATCAGCGGGATCTTCGACCTCGCGCCCCTGATCCCGACCTCGCTGAACAAGGCGCTCGATCTCGACGACCGCGAGGCGGCCGCCCTGTCGCCGATCCACTGGCCCGTCCCCAACGGCTCCACCCCCGGCGGCACGGTGCTGGTCTGCATCGTCGGCGCCGACGAAAGCCCGGAATTCCTGCGTCAGTCGCGCATGATGACCGACCACTGGGGCGCCCACGGCGTAGAGACCCGCTATGAGGCGCTGACCGGCCTCAACCATTTCACCGTGCTGGATCCTCTGTTTGATGGGGACAGCGAGATGACGCGTCGCATTGCAACCTTGAGCGAGGTACCCAAAATTGTGTAGAAGCCAATACCGTATCCGGTAACGGACGGCCTTGACCCGACCCGTGTCGTCTCTCCGGGAACTTTATGCTTAAAGCGTTCCGCAAACTGATCCGACAGCTTCGTTGCCGCCGTCATCGCTGGCGCCCCGACCGCCGCGTCGACGGGCGCGAGTTTTGCGACCTCTGCGGCGCGAAGCGACAGACGACCTGATCGGTCGGGCCGGTCTCGAAACACAAAGTTCCACGTGTCCCTGCACCGGCGCTTTCCCGGAACGCGACGGGTGGGATAAGCATGGCGGGCTGCCGGAGCGACCGGCGGAGGAAATCAGACCATGCGCCACGACCGCCTCGCCGTCTTGACTGCTCTGGAGTCCCAGGGCGTGGCCCCGGTCTTCTACCATCCTGATCCGCGGGTCTGCCTCGACGTCATCCGCGCCTGCGCCCGTGGCGGCGCGCCCGTGATCGAGTTCACCAACCGCGGCGACTTCGCTTGCGACCTGTTCGGCGAGATCGCGCGTGAGCTGCAGCAGACCGACCCCCACGTCATCCTCGGCATCGGCTCGGTGGTCGATGCGGGCACGGCGTCGCTGTACCTCAACCGGGGCGCCCGGTTTGTGGTCAGCCCCTGCCTGGTCCCCGAGGTCGCCCGCGTCTGCAACCGGCGCATGGCGGCGTATTTCCCCGGCTGCGGCTCGGTGACCGAGATCGGCCAGGCCCATGAGCTGGGCTGCGACATCGTCAAACTGTTTCCGGGCGGCAGCGTCGGCGGGCCGGACTTCATCAAGGCGGTCATGGCCCCCATGCCGTGGACCAAGATCATGCCCACGGGCGGCGTCGATCCCGACGCGGCCAGCATCGCCAGATGGTTCGGCGCCGGCATCGTCGCTGCCGGCATGGGCTCGAAACTGGTCACCGACGCCGCCGTCAAGGCCGGCGACTGGGCGGGCATAGAGGCAAATGTGCGGAAGACGGTCGAGGCGGTCGCCGCCTTCCGCGCCGCAAGGTGATTAGTGGCTAGTGGCTAGTGGCTAGTGGCTAGTGGCTAGTGGTCGTCGTGGCGCAGACGCTGGGCCGACAAGCCCGCCCTGCAAACAGCCCCGGTCACTCGCCACCAGTCACTGGCCACTATCTACAGCCCCAACGTCGGACTGTTCAGATCCAGATCCGCCGCCGGGATCACGACCACATCCGGGTGCGCGGCCCGCAGGGCGTCGATGAACTCCGACGCCTGGCCGACCACCACCACCCAGGCCTGGTCCGCACTGACACGACGCGCGGCCTCGGTCAGGCTGGCGGGCGTGGTCGCCGCGACCCGGGCCGGATAGGTTTCGATCTCCGACAGCGGCAGGCCATAGACCACCGCATCGGCCAGCACACCGCCCAGACCGCCCGTGGTCTCCAGCGCCCGCGAGAAGCCGCCGGTGATGAAGGTCTCGCGGTTGGTCACCTCCGAGTCCGCCACCGGCTCGGCAGCCAGCCGGTCGAACTCGGCCAGCACCAGGCCGACGACCTCGGCCGCGCTCTCGTTCTTGGTCTGGGTCGAAGCGGTCAGCAGGCCGCCGTCGATCCGGGCGCCGACCGAGGAGTTGGCCCCGTACGACAGACCCCGCTTGGCGCGGATTTCCTGGAACAGCCGCCCGTTCTGGCCCGATCCCATCACGGCGTTGGCGACCAGCAACGGATAGTAGCCGTCGTCATCACGGCGCGGTCCGCGCACAGCCGCCGTCACTGCCGCCTGACCGGCGCCCGGCAGGTCGACCACCACGATGCGGGGAGCCGGCGCTGCTCCGGCCCGGTCGCCGATGATCGGCGCTGCTTCCGACGGCCGTTCCCAGCCGCCCAGGGTCCGCTCGGCGAAGGCGAAGGCCTCTTCCGGCTCCATCCCTCCGGTGATGATCAGGGCGGCGTTGTCAGGCCGCCACCAGCGGTCGTGGAAACCGGCGATCTGGTCGCGCGTCATCGCCGCCACCGAGTCCGGCGTACCCGTCGTTGGCGCGCCATAGGGCGCCGCGCCGAAGGCCAGCCGGTTCAGCACCAGCGAAGCCAGCGGTCCCGGCTGGCGCAGGTTGACCCGCAGGGCGTTGACCGCCTGGGTCCGGCTGCGCGCCACCTCTTCCTCGGCGAAGGTCGGGCGTTGCACGACGTCCGCAAACACCGCCCCGGCCGCCTCGGCCGAAGCCAACGGCGCCGACAGGAACAGGGTGGTCGAATCCGCCCCGGCGCCGCCGCCGATATTGGCGCCCAGCGCCTCCAGCGTCCGCGCGATCTCCGGCGCCGACCGGTCGCCGGCGCCCTGGCTGGCCAGTCCGGCCGTCATCGCCGCCAGCCCCGGCCGGTCGGCCGGGTCGCCCGCCGCCCCGCCGGCCATGACCAGCTGGACGTTCATGATCGGCAGGGCGGTGGACTTGGCCACGATCACTCGCAGACCGTTCGAAAGCGTCCGCTCCACGATCTGCGGCGTCGCCATCGCCCTGACCTCGCCGAGGGGCGGCGGAGCCATGCGGTCGCCCTCGGGCAGCAGTTCATTGGCCGCCAGAATCGCCGGCGGCACGGTCAGGAAGGTCGGGACCGGCGCAGGATTGCGCCAGCTGTCTTCCGGCACATCGGCCGGCCGCGCGCTCTCGTCCTGATACCGGACCGAGACCCGCGCCTGATCGTTGAGATACGTCCGGGCCACCCGCTGCACATCTGCCGCGGTCACCGCCTGAATCGCCGCCAGCCGCTCATCGGCCGCGCGGGGGTTGTTCTCCGACACGATCGACTGGCCCAGGATGAAGGCCCGCCCCGACGACGTCTCGCGCTGGCGCAGTTCGCCGGCCACGATCTCCATCCTCGCCTCCGCCAGCTCCGCAGCCGTCACCGGCTCGTCGCGCACCCGCGCTAGCTCGGCGTCCAGCGCCGCCTCGACGTCCGCCATCGCCTTGCCCTGGGCCACCACGGCGGTGACGGAGATGACACCGTCCTCTTCCATCGAATTGGCGCCGAAGCCGGCGTTCGAGGCCAGCTGCGAACGATAGACCAGCGACTGGTACAGCCGCGAGCTCTCGCCACGGGACATGATGGCCTGCAACACTTCCAGCGCCGCATTGTCCGGATGGTCGGCCGCCACGCCCGGATAGATCACCCCCACCGCGGGAAGGGGCACATTGGGCGCATAGGCTTCGACCCGGCGCGGGGCGGTGCGGGGGGTCTCGACCGGCCGTTCGAAGACCGGCACCGGGCGGTCCGGGTTGCGGATGTCGCCGAAATACTGATCCACCCAGCGGTTCAGCTGGGCCGGATCGAAATTGCCGGAGACGATCATCGTCGCCGTGGCGGGGCGGTAATAGGCCTCGTGGAAAGCCCGGGCGTCCTCGATCTGCGCCGAATCCAGTTCCTCGATGGAGCCGATCACGCTGCGGCGATAGATGCTCTCGTCGAAACTGTTGTCGCCCAGCACGAAGCGCTGGAAGCGGCCGTACGGCGGCGCATAGACCCGCTGGCGCAGCTCCTCCTTGACGATCGAGCGCTCCGCGTCGAACACCGCCTGGTCGACCACCGGCCGCGCCATCCGCTCGGCGTGGGTCCACAGCATGGTCTCGAGATACTGCGGCGGCACCGTCTCATAGTAGTTGGTGAAGTCCTGCCCCGTGGAGGCGTTGCGCGAGCCGCCGGCGTTCTCGACCATCGTCGAGATGCCGCCGTAGGGGATGTTGACCGTCTTGCGGCTGAGGATGTGTTCGAACAGGTGGGCGAAGCCGCTGCGGCCTTCGGGGTCATCCTTGCCGCCGACGTCGTACCAGAGGGTGACCGTCACCGTGCCGGCCGTGGCGTCCGGCATGGCGTAGACGTCCAGCCCGTTGGCCAGCTCGCGATGGGTGAATTCCAGCGGCGGCACGGAGATCGACGCGGGCGTCTGGGCGAAGGCGGGCGCGAATGTCAGCGGAGTCAGAGCCAGCAGCGAGGCCCCCAGAAGCGCGGCGGTGCGGGTCATGTCGGCGGTCCCCAGTCGATCAGGTCTGAACAGGTCCGCGACCCTAACAGCGACCCGCCGCCGCCCTAGTTACGACCCTGTAATGATCGACTCGACCTCATCCCGCGTCGGCAGGGACGGCTGCGCCCCCGGCCGCGTCGCCGCGATCGCCCCCGCCGCGCAGGCGAACCTCAACGCCGCTTCCGGCTCCATCCCTTCCAGCAGGGCGACGCAGATCGCCCCGACGAAACAGTCCCCCGCGCCGGTCGCATCGACGGCCTTGACCTTCGGCGGCGCGGCCCGGGCGATCTCCGCGCCGCGCTGGTACATGACCGCGCCCCTCGCCCCCAGCGTCACCACGACGCGGCCGCCGCCCTGATGCAGCAGATCGCCATAGAATTCCGCCTCGGTCTCATTGACCACCAGCAGATCCGCCCGACGCAACAGCTGGTCCGACACCGGCGCCGCCGGGGCCAGATTGATGCAGACGAATTCCGTGGCCCGCCCCGCCGCCGCCTCAACCGTCTCAATAGGCAGCTCCAGCTGCAGGATCAGCGGCGCCTCGATCCGCGCGGGCAGTTGTTCGGGCATGGCGCTGTGGTTCGCCCCCGCCGCCACCACGATCTGGTTTTCGCCCTCGGAATCGACCGCAATCAGGGCCACGCCGGTCGGCGCGGTCGCATCCGTCACGACCCCGCCGACATCGACATCGTCGGCCATCAGAAGGGCCATCGCCTCCTCGGCCATGCCGTCGCGCCCGACCCGGCCGATCATGCAGACCTCGGCGCCCAGCCGCTGCGCCGCCAACGCCTGGTTGGCGCCCTTGCCGCCCGGATGTCTCGCCAGCGTCGCCCCGGTGACCGTCTCGCCCGCGCGCGGCAGGCGCGGCGCGGTGGCCACAAAATCCAGATTGATCGAACCGACGACGGTGATCCTCAACGCGACTTCTCCAACGTCAGAACAGGCGCGAAACCCCCTGGCCCTCGCCGGGGCTCGCCGGCGGGGCTCCCCCGGGACCAATACCATAGGTCTGGGCACGACTACGCCCGCCGATCACCGCCACGGGGGCCACGATCTCGGGCGACAGGCGCATCACCGCCACCGATGACCCGCTCGGGCAGAAGGCGCGACCTTCGGGGTAGCGGTCGAACACCATCTGGTTCAGCCGCTCGACCTCGGCCGGGTCGGTAATCTCGACGGCCCGGCCAGCGAGGGACACACCCACCGTGTCGGCGTCCGCGCCTTCGGGCCGGATGGCCACCGAGACCCGCGGGTCCGCCTGTATGTTGCGGAATTTCTGACTGTCGCGGGCGATCACGAAATAGAGCTTAAGACCGTCGTTGACGTAGCCGATCGTCGTCACCTGGGGCCAGCCGTCCGGACGGTTGACCCCGAGGGCCATGAGCCGCGCCGATCCCAGCAACTCCGCCACGGCAGCGACCGCGCCGCCGTGTATGGGTGTGGTCTCATTCACCGCTGTCATTGATAGTCTCCTCGCCTTCGCGCTGCAGACATACGCACGGCGCGGCCGGACGAAGACTATAGTCCCCGCCGCGACCGCGCCGCCAGTCAAGCGATTGTCAGACGCCTAGAATTTGCGCCCGATGCCGAGAGACACGACCCAGGGATCGAGATTGACGTCGCTGGTCAGGGCCCCGCCGTTGACCGTCGCCTCGGTCTCGAACCAGACCTTCTTGACGTCGAGATTGAGGGTCCAGGGACCCGTCAGGGCGACATCGGCGCCAGCCTGCAGGGCGTAGCCGAAGCCGTCCTCCAGATCGACTGTGAAGCCGTTCTTGTCCTCGCCGCTGTAGAACAGCATGTAGTTGATCCCGGCCCCGACATAGGGGCTGACGCGGGCCTCGGGCATGGGCCGGTACTGCAGGGTCACCACCGGCGGCAACACCCAGGTCTCGTGCACGGCGACGTCGGTCGCGCCGCCCTGGGCCCGGATTTCATGCTGGGTCGTACCGAGGATGGCCTCGACCGAGATGTTGTCGGTCAGGAAATAGGTGAAGCCGAGGGTCGGCATGATGCTGTTGCCGACATCGACGTTCAGGCCCGTGTCCACGCCGCCCGAGGTGAAGATCGAATCGTCGGCGCTGCTCGAGACATCGGTGATCCGACCCGTGACGATCCAGTCGCCCTGTCGCGCCACCTGCCAGTCATTGGCGCTCTGGGCCATGGCGCTGCTCGCAACGCCGGTCGCCAGCGTCATCACCGCTACAGCGGCCGCCAGCCTCATGTTCCGTTTCATCTTCGTCTTCCACGACGCGGTCCGGTCGCGACATGCAGCCGGTGCGGGCGTCGCGGTGGTCTTGGTCCTCCCTTTCAAAGGCGACCTTGCGTCAGAGCAAACCCGGGCCTTGCCGACGTGCGTCAGATTGTCCGGCGCCTTCGCCCGACGTCAGCTGACAGCCTTGGTGATAAGGTCGAAGATTCCGTCGGCGTCCACGTCCCTCGCCCACCGGTGACGCAGCGGTTCGCCCGCCACGGCCTCGCGGAACTCCACCGCCGTATGTCCGCGGGTCAGGTCGCTCTCCGTCTCCACCGCGATCCGGCACGCCTTCAGCTTGAACAGGTCCGGCTTCAGCAGCCATGCCACCGGGCAGGGGTCATGCACCGGCGGCGCGTCCCAGCCGACGATCTCGCGCTCGACCCGTTGCGAGAACCGCATCATCGACGCCGCCGCTTCCGCCATCGGCGTGCCCACAGCCTCCAGCGCCGAGATCCGCGCCGTCGTCGCCCGCACCTGATGCGTCGCGTCCAGCCCGAACAGCACCACATCGCAGCCCGTCGCCAGCACCTCGGCCGCGGCGTCCGGGTCGGCCCAGAAGTTGAACTCGGCCGAGGCGGTGATATTGCCGCCCTCCGACCGCGCTCCGCCCATGACCGCGACCGGTCCCAGCCGCTCCGCCAGCGCGGGTTCCTTCCTCAACGCCAGCGCCAGATTGGTCAGCGGCCCCAGCACCGCCAGCGCCACAAACTTCGCGGGCCGGCCCATGACCAGCGCGATGATCGCATCCGCCGCATGCCCGTCCGCGCACGGCGCGGCCGGCTCGAACGGCGCCATGTCGCCCAGCCCCTCGGCGCCGTGGAACTCGCCCGCCCCCGCCGGCTCACGCCGCAGCGGCCGGTCAGCGCCCATGAACACCGGAACGTCCTCTCGCCCGGCGATCTGGCGCAGGATGCGCGCGTTCCGCGCCGTCTTCACCACCGGCACATTCCCGCCCACGGCGGTGATCGCCAGCAGTTCCAGGTCGCTCGACCCGAAGGCGAGCATCAGCGCCACGGCGTCGTCCACGCCGGGATCGCAATCGATGATGAGGGGGGTTCGGGTCACTTCGGCTTTCGGCTCGCTCAATCCTCGTCGCGTTCCGCGCGCCAGAGGAAGCCGGCGAAACTGTCCCAAACTCCAGTCCGGATAGCGGCGATGCGCAAGGGCAGGCTCAGGTCCGGACGCGCGGTCGCACTCGATGCCTGGGCGTCCGCGCGTGAGGCTACCGTGGCATAGGTCCGCTGATAGCCGTCATAGATCGAGGCTGGCAGGCGACGCTCGGCCCGGACAAACCAGTCCGCGACCGCCGCCTGGGTCGCCCCGCGCGCCCTTGCGCTACAGATGCGGAGCACACGTTGGTTCATCTCTGCGGTGGTGGCGGCATAGGACGACGAACACCGCTCCATGACCGTCGAAAGGCAGGCCGCGAATGCGTCATCGCTGGTGTTGTCCGGCAGGTCGGTCATGCAGGCTATGGCTGTCCGGTTGTCGGCGCCCGAGCCGGGACAAACGCCCCGGTTGTCGCCGCGGTCCGCGCAGGCCTCGCTCGCGGTGACATCTGCATCGGTGAAGGTCGGTATCGACATAGCCTGACCCCCGCCGGCCAGCAGAATGAGGACAGCGAAGCTCATCGCGACGATCCCGGGTCCATCACTTGCACCGCGCCACGCACGCCGCCGCCAGCACCTCCGCCGAATCCACCAGCGGTACGGACACATCCTCCGCCGACAGCAGCAGCGGCACCTCGGTGCAGCCGGCGATCACCGCCTCGGCTCCCGCCGCGACCAGCAGGGCGGCCAGACGGCGCATCTCGGCGCGCGGGGCCTCGCCGACGTCGCCGCGCTTCACGGCGTAGACACAGGCCATGAAGCCCTCGCGGGCCGCCCCGCTCAGGCGCACGATCTTGGCGCCCTTGGTCTGCAGCGAGCGGGTGTACAGCGCCTCGCCGCCCGGCGTGGCCAGCACGCCGATCTTCCTGGCCCCGCCCGCGGTCGCGACCTCCGTGGTCTCGGCGATCATGTCGATGAAGGGCGGGCCGACTTTCTTGATGCCCGCCGCCTGGGCGTGGGCGGTGTTGCAGGGCATGCACAGGATCTGCGCTCCGGCGTCGCGCAGCCGCATCGCCATCTGTCCCAGCGTCTTCTCGGCCGCGTCGGGCTGACGGTTGCGATCGGGCACCTGCGGATTGATGTCAGCGATGATGCGGATGTGATCCTGATCGCCCTCGGCCGGCGTCAGCGCCTGCACGCGCGCCAGAAAGGCCACGGTCGCGGCCGGACCCATGCCGCCCAGAACGCCCAATACCTTGCCCATACGATCCTCAAACTTTTTCGCCGCCCTTGCCAGGCGAACGGTCTGCCGCCCTTATGCGCGGAAACGACAGGGAAACGCCATGCCGCCTGAAGCCGAAGCCGCCACGGCCCTCATCACCAACGACGCCGTCGTCCTCGGCATTCTGGCCGCCATCCTCGGCGCCGTCTTCTGGGCCTCGAACCTGTCGCACCCCTGGGTGAAGCGGTTCTTCACCATCATCCCCGCCCTGCTGCTCTGCTATTTCCTGCCCTCGCTCCTGACCACCTTCGGCGTCGTCGATCCGGAAGAGTCGCGGCTGTATTTCATCGCCTCGCGCTTTCTGCTGCCCGCGGCCCTGGTGCTGCTGACCGTCTCGGCCGACCTGCCGGCGGTGTTCGGCCTCGGCCCCAAGGCGCTGATCATGTTCCTGACCGGCACGGTCGGGGTGATGATCGGCGGTCCGGTCGCCCTGCTGCTGACCAGCTGGGTGGCGCCCGAGCTGATGGGCGCGGGCCCCGAGGCCATCTGGCGCGGCATGTCCACCGTCGCCGGCAGCTGGATCGGCGGCTCGGCCAACCAGGCGGCGCTGTACGAGATCAATGCCCCCTCCGCAGACACCTTCTCCATCTGGATCGCCGTCGATGTGGTCGTGGCCAACATCTGGATGGCGGTGGTCCTGTTCATCGCCGCCAACCAGCGCGGCTTCGACAAACTGTTCCGCGCCGACGCTTCGGCCGTCGACCGCGTCCGCGACAAGGCCGAGGCCTATGAGCTGGAACACGCCCGCATCCCGTCGCTCAAGGACCTGATGCTCATCCTCGCCGTCGGCTTCGGCGCGGTCGGCCTGTCCCACGCCATCGCCGACCCCCTGTCGGCCTGGTTCGGCGAGACCTACCCCTGGGCCCAGCGGCTGTCGTTCGACTCCAGCTTCTTCTGGCTGGTGCTGGTCGCCACGGTCATCGGCGTGGTCCTGTCCTTCACCCCGGCGCGCAAGCTGCAGGGCCCCGGCGCGTCCAAGGTCGGCTCGGTCTTCGTCTATGTGCTGGTCGCCACCGTCGGACTGAACATGAACATCGCCGCCGTCCTCGAGAGCCCGGTCTATTTCGTGATCGGCGGCGTCTGGATGCTGGTTCATGTCGCCCTGATGTTCGGCATGGCCTTCCTGATCCGCTCGCCCAGCTTCTTCCTCGGCGTCGGCTCCATGGCCAACATCGGCGGCGCCGCCAGCGCGCCCGTCGCGGCGGCCGCCTTCCACCCCTCGCTGGCCCCGGTCGGGGTCTTGCTGGCCGTGGTCGGCTACATCATCGGCACGGCGGCGGCCTGGTTCACCGGCCTGGTGATGATGCAGATCGCGGCGGGAGCGGGCTAGGCTCCGGGTCGACTCTCAATTCCTGCACCTCGAGAGGTCTCATGCTGAACCTTCGTTCGCTCCTGGTCGGCCTCTGCGCCGTCCTGTTATCACCGGCGCCGGTAACGGCTCAGGTCGCAGACCCGGCGAGCCTCAGTCCCGGCGAACACCATACGGTGGTCAACGGGGTACGGCTCTGGTACCGCGTCGCCGGTCGACCTGAGGGCACGCCGGTCGTTTTCCTTCACGGTGGACCGGGTCAGGGCGGCCAGACCTTCGCGCGTTTCGCGGGGCCGGGGCTCGAGCCTCACCTGCGTATGGTCTACCTGGATCAGCGTGGCAGCGGCCGGTCCGAACGCCCGTGGAACGACGCCTATTCGCTCGACCTCCTGGTCGATGACCTCGAACAGTTGCGACGCGCATGGGGTGTCGAAAAGATCACGCTCGTGGGTCATAGCTTCGGGACCATCCTGGCCCTCGAATACGCTGCGGAGCACCCCGAGCGCACCGAGCGTGTCGTGCTGACCGCCGCGGTGCCGGACCTGCAGGGCGCGCTCGATCTCCAGTGCGTCCGTCTCGAGCGGCTGGACCCGACAACCTACGCAAGGGCGGTGGCCGAACGGCCCGAGGACTTTGCCGCTCGCTGCAACCCTTTCGCCGCGGGCAGGGCGTTCGTTGACGGGGCCATGTATCCCGACCCCGCGACAATGGCGCTGGTGGACGCGACCGACTCGGCTGATGGGCTCAGCAACACCGGCGAGATCGGGCGGGTGCTCTTCGGCGGCGGTCTCATGCGCTATCGCTTCGACCGGCACGCGCGCCTGACCATGCCGGTTCTGGTGATCGCCGGGCTCGCCGACTTCCAGACGGTGGTCGAGCCGCAGCGCGATCTGGTCGCCGCCCTTCCAGACGCCCGTATTCTCGAATACCCGGACCGGGGTCACTTCATGTTTGTGGAAGATCCTGCGCGGTTCGCTGCGGATGTCGTGGGATTTCTCGCCCCGTGACCGCTTGCCGGTCGTTGTCGGCCGGCCTCAGTGCCCCGTCGCCGCCGGCAGATGATCCTTGTCATGTTTGCCCACCCGGTCGATCAGCGTCCGCCCGGCCTCGTTCATGCCGATGACCTCGACCTCAGCCCCCTGACGGCGATAGCGGAACACCACCTTGTCGACCGCGGCCACCCCGGTCAGGTCCCACAGATGCGCCCCGGTCATGTCGATCTCGACCCGCACCGGATGCCCGTGGTGCTCGAACGCGGCGGCGAACACGTCGGCCGAAGCGAAGAACAGTTGGCCGGTCACGCGATAGCGCAGCACCCCCGCCTCCGGCGTCTCGATCTCCTCAACCACCACCGTCTTGCCGACCTTCCGCATGAAGAAGATCGCCGACAGCACCACCCCCAGAACCACCCCCTTCGACAGGTCGTGGGTGATCACCACCGTCGCCGTCGTCGCCACCATGACGATGGACGACTGGATCGGCGTCGAGCGCAGGTTGATCACCGACTTCCAGTCGAAGGTCCCGACCGAAACCATGATCATCACCGCCACCAGCGCCGCCATCGGGATCCGCGCCACCCAGTCCTGAAGCACCAGGATCAGGAACAGCAGGAACAGCCCGGCCCACAGGGTCGACAGCCGCCCCCGCGCACCCGAGGTCACATTGATGATCGACTGGCCGATCATGGCGCAGCCGGCCATGCCGCCGAACAGCGACGCGGCGATGTTGGCGATGCCCTGACCGCGCGTCTCGCGATCCTTGTCCGACGGGGTGTCGGTGATGTCGTCCAGCAGATTGGCGGTCAGCAGGCTTTCCAGCAGCCCCACGAACGCCAGCGTCGCCGCGATCGGCCCGATGATGACCAGCGTCTCCCACGTCAGGGGCACGGCCGGGATGTGGAACATCGGAAGGGTCGAGGGCATCTGGCCCATGTCGCCGACGGTGCGCACATCGAGCCCGCTCCAGATCACGAAGCCGCTCAACAGCACGATCGCCACCAGCGGCGACGGCACGGCTTTCGTCAGCCGCGGCAGGCCGTAGATGATCACCAGCGCTGCTGCGACCAGGGCGAAGGTCTGCCAATTGGCCCCGACCAGTTCGGGCATCTGGGCCAGGAAGATCAGGATCGCCAGCGAATTGACGAAGCCGGTCATCACGCTGCGGCTGACGAATTTGATGTACCGCCCCAGCTTCGCGATCCCGACCAGGATCTGGAACACCCCGGTCAGCAGCGAGGCCGCAAACAGATATTCGATGCCGTGGTCGCGCACGAGCGTCACCATCAGCAGGGCCATGGCCCCGGTCGCCGCCGAGATCATCGCCGGCCGTCCGCCGACGAACGAGATGGTCACGGCGATGATGAAGCTGGCGTACAGCCCCACCGCCGGATCCACCCCGGCGATGATCGAAAAGGCGATGGCCTCGGGGATCAGGGCCAGGGCCACGACGGTCCCCGCCAGCAGGTCGCGGCGAGGGTTGGCGAGCCACTGCTGGCGCGCGGAAGCGATGACGGACATTCGGGATTTCAACTGGGTGGACCGCGCGGCGCGGCCCGATTTCCCGACGGATAGGCGGTCAGGATAGCCACCCGCCACCTGCGTTCAGGGGAGGGTCCAGGGTGATGTCGCGTCTTTGCCTGTATGGTGCGGTCGAAGCAAGGCCGCGCCGCAGTCGACCTCAGCCCGGCCGGACCATATGGCCTTCCTCCGGACGCGCCGTGCCGGCGAGCACCGTCTGGTAGATCGCCGCCAGCGCCTCGGGACCTGTGTGCGTCGTCACCTCCAGCCAGCCGTTTTCGACGATGAAGGCCTCCAGCGCGGTCTGGATGCGGCTGTTCAGCGCCTCGCCGCCCCAGTCCTTCGACCTTTGCCGCAACCGCTCGGGCGCAAAGAAGAAGGTCGGCCGTGGTCCCGGCAGGCGACCCGGTCCGACCGGACCGTCGGTCTGGTGGGTGCTGCCGACCACGGCGCTGTGGGCCAGTCGGTCGCCCAGGCTGTTGTGGACTGCGGCCACGACGCGAGGGTCGCCGGCGAAGTCGACGAACACCGCTTGCCCCTCTACCGGCGTATCGGCAAAGGCGTCATAGGTCCGGGTCTCGGCATAATAGCCGACGCCTTCGACAAAGCCGGTGTTCCGCGCCGAGGTCAGGCCGATCACCCGCACCCCGCGCCGGGCCAGCAGCCAGGCCAGCCCCAGGGCGGTCTTGCTCGAGGCGCTGGACAGGATGAAGCCCGTGGCCCCGAAGTCCGCATTCTCGGCGAAATAGTCGTCCAGCAGGAAGGCGGTCAGGAACAGCGGCCGCAGCAGGGCGATCTGGTCGTCCAGCGGGCCGGGCGCAGCCTCGACCAGGCTGTTGTAGGCCGCCGGAAGTTCGGCGCGATGCGGCGAGACGTCGACCACGCCCCAGGGCCGCCGCTCCAGCCGGGTCACGAAGTAGGTCGCCATCGGCAGATAGCCGAACAGCCGCGTACCGACCGGGATGGTCTCCACACTCGACCGCCGGACGGTGGCGAACCCCCAGACCGGGATCCGGCCCCAGTTGTCCTCCGCCGGAAAGAACCGCCAGTAGCCGAGCCGGTCGCCATAGACCCCATAGGTGATGTTGTTGGCGGTCAGGGCAAACCGTTCGATCTCCAGCAGGACCTCGCCGTCGTCCAGGACCACCGAATCCGCGGCGGGCAGGGCCCGCACCTCGGTGCGGGACAGCTCCGTACGGTCGATCAGAAAATCGGCGTGGTGCGTCATCGGAGCCTCCGTTCGTGTTCGGCGGGGCGGGTTGTCTAAAACAACGCCGGTCTTAAGCTGTGATGCGCCGCGAACGCGGAGGGGACAAGACCGGATGACGCGACCGATGGAGATCGAGACCGACTATCTGGTCGTGGGCAGCGGGGCGGTGGGCCTGGCCTTCGCTGATACGCTCCTGACCGAAAGCGACGCCCGGATCACCATCGTCGACCGCCACGGCAAGCCGGGCGGACACTGGAATGACGCCTATTCCTTTGTGACCCTTCACCAGCCCTCGGCCTTCTATGGCGTCAACTCCCTGCCGCTGGGGTCAGGCCTCAAGGATACGCACGGGCTCAACGCCGGCCTGTATGAGCTCGCATCGGGTGCGGAGGTGTGCGGCTATTTCGACACTGTGATGCGGCAGCGGCTGCTCGCCAGCGGCCGGGTCGATTATTATCCAATGACGGATTATCGCGGTGAAGGCCGGATGGTCTCCCTGCTCAGCGGGGCGGAAACCCGCGTGCAGGTGCGGCGCAAGACCGTCGATGCGACCTGGTTCGGCACCTCGGTCCCGTCCACCCATACGCCCGCCTTTACGGTCGCCGAAGGGGTGCGTCTGGCGACGCCCAACGCCCTGCCCCATCTCGCGCAATCGGGTGGGCCGGTCCCGGATCGTTATGTGATCCTCGGGGCGGGCAAGACCGCCATGGATGTCGGGGTCTGGCTGATCGGCGCGGGCGTGCCCGCCGATCGCATCACCTGGGTCCGGCCGCGTGAGTCCTGGCTGCTCAACCGCCTCTGCACCCAGCCGGGCGAGGAATTCTTCCACGACTCGATCGGGGCCCAGGCGCGGGCCTATGAGGCCTTCGCCACAGCGCCGACCGCCGACGCCCTGTTCGAACAGCTGGAAGCCGCCGGCAATATGCTCCGGATCGATCCGACGATCCGCCCGCAGATGTTTCACTATGCCACCGTCTCGGCCGGCGAGGTCGAGGTGCTGCGCCGCATCACCGATGTCATCCGCCACGGCCGCGTCCAGGCCATCGAGGCCGGCGGCCTGCGCTTCGACTCAGTCTTCGTCCCGGTCGGCGAGGGGGCGCTCTACATCGACTGCACCGCCTCGGCGGTCACCCGCCGGCCGTCGGCGCCGGTCTTCGACGGCGACCGCATCACCCTGCAGATGATCCGGATGCCCGCCCCTACCTTCAGCGCCGCCCTGGCCGCCTGGGTCGAGGTCCATATCGAGGATGAAGCCCGCCGCAACGAACTGTGCACCCCCTGCCCCCTGCCCGATACACTCGCAGACTATCCGCAGACGGAGCTGGCCAATCTGCGCAACCAGCTGGTCTGGTCATCCGAGCCCGACCTTCGCCGATGGATCCGGGACAGTCGCCTCGACGGCTTCGGCAAGGTCGCCCGGGCGGTGACGCCGGACCAGACCGACAGGATGGCGGTGCTCACGACCCTGCGGGACCGGGCCTGGCCGGCGGCGGCCAATCTGCAGCGGCTCGCCGGGCTGGCGACGGGCGGCGCCGCAACCTGAAGCGCGCGCCGCCTAGAGCGCCCCCTCGATCTCGCCCTGGTAGCCGAACAGCCCCTGCGCCCCGCCGGTGTGCAGGAAGACGACCGTCTCGTTCTCGAACCGTCCCGCCTTCGCCAGGGCGATCAGCCCCTTCATGGCCTTGCCGGTGTAGACCGGGTCCAGCACGATCGCATCGGTCCGCGCCGCCAGCACAAGGGCGTCGATCACCGCGTCGTCGACCAGCCCGTAGCCCTCGCCCACATAGTCGCAGTCCGCGACCACCATCTCCGGCGTCACCGCCCCCGGCCGGCCCAGCAGGGTCGCCGTCTCGCGGGCCAGCTTCAGCACATTCTCTTCCTGCTTTTCCTTCGGGGCCCGCACGCCGATGCCCAGCACCGGAATGTCCGCCCCCATCACCGCCAGCCCGGCCACCAGACCCGCATGGGTCCCGGCGCTGCCCGTGGCGGTGATGATCCGGTCGACCTGCATGTCCAGCTCATCGGCCTGGACCACGATCTCGCGGGCGCAGTCGACATAGCCCAGCGCCCCGACCGGGTTCGAGCCGCCGCCGGGGATGATATAGGGCTTGCCGCCGCGCGCCCGCACCTCGGCGGCCGTCTGTTCCAGCTCGGCCGGCATGTCCGAGCCGCCGGGCACAGTGCGGATGCCCGCCCCGAACAGCCGGTCCATCAGAACGTTGCCGTTGCGGGTGTAGTCGATCGCCTTCGACCCGGTCCGCTCTTCCAGAATGACCTCGCAGGCCAGGCCGTGCGCCGCCGCCGCCGCCGCCGTCTGGCGCACATGGTTCGACTGCACTGCCCCTTGCGTCACCAGCGTATCGGCCCCGCATTCGAAGGCGTCGCCCAGCAGGAATTCCAGCTTGCGCGTCTTGTTGCCGCCGCCGGCCAGGCCGGTGCAGTCGTCGCGCTTGATCCAGATCTCCACCCCCAGCGCCTCGCTCAACCGGGGCAGGGGCTCCAGCGGCGTCGGCAGGTGGGCGAGGCGGATGCGGGGGAAGCGGGCGAGGTGCATGGTCAAACTCCGGCGGGACCCGCCTCCGTTACCACCCCGACGCCCGTCCGGCGAACGGCGGAGATAATCCCGGGAACCGATTTCGCCGATCGCAGTTTATCGAACGGACCTTGCGGCGATGCGCGCTCGACAGAGTCTACCGCGGCCCGGCCCTGCGAACGCCCCCCCGATGCAGGCCGGGTCGCACCTTCCACCTTCGCTGACCGCCCCGCTTGCCGACTCAGTCCGTGCGGCCCGATGCTGCGCCCATGGCCGAATCGCCCGTCCGTCTGAGAAGCCGACCCGCCACCGAAGCCCTCATCGTCGAGGCCGGCGAGCGCATCCTGCTGCGCGACGGTTTCCCCGGCCTCAATGTCCAGACCCTCGCCGCCGAGGCCGGCTGCGACCGCAAGCTGGTCTATCGCTATTTCGACGGCGCCGACGGCGTGGTCGCCCGGATCGCCGCCCGCGCCCATGCCGAGCTGGTCCGCACCCTCGACGCCACGCCCCCGGCCGGTTCGGAGTCCCTGCGCGCCTTCGCCCGCGAGAGCCTCTCGGCCTGGCTCGCCGCCCTGCGCGCCAGCCCCCTGACCCTGCGCCTCATGGCCTGGGCCCTGGTCGAGGCCTCGTCCCTGCTCAACCGTATCGAGGCCGAGCGCTCGGCCGTGCTCCAGGCGTGGCTGCGCGAGCGCCGTCCCCGCCTGCGCCTGCCGCCGTCCGGCGACGCCGTAGCCATCAACGCCGTCCTGCTCGCCGCGGTCCAGCACCTGGCCCTGACCGGCGAGGCCCGTCCCGGCTCCGGCGGCGTGGCGCTCGACGCCGCCGGCTGGACCCGGATCGAGGGCGCCCTCGACGCCCTGCTCGCCGCCTTCCCGGATTGAACCGCGCCGCCCATCGGCCTAGGGTCCTCCCGTTCTCCGGGGGGTCGCGCTCGAGCGGCTGAGATTGGCGTGATCGCCTGACCCGTCGAACCTGATCCGGGTCATGCCGGCGAAGGGATGAGTAACGCGCGGGTCCACGCCACAGGACCCCCTCGCCCGACGTCGGTGCCCTCCACATCGAGGCCGCCATGAACATCGCCGTCACCCCGCCCGCCCTTCCCGAAGAGCCCAATGTCGACCTGGCTCTGAAAGACGCCCGCGATCAGGTGATGCGCGAGACCGGGACCATCCCCACCGGCGAACGCGCCGGCAGCCGCAAGGTCTATGTCGCCGGCGAGCTCTACCCCGACATCCGCGTCCCCTTCCGCGAGGTCGCCGTCCACCCGTCGGCCAATGAGCCCCCTGTCACAATCTACGACAGCTCGGGCCCCTACACCGACCCGACCGTCGCCATCGACATCACCAAAGGCCTCCCGCTGGTGAAGTCGTCGTGGCAGCTGGACCGTGGCGACATCGCCCCGGTGGCGACCCCCCGCGAGGTCAAACCCGAGGACAACGGCCACGCCAGCGGCAAGAACCTGGCCCCCCGTTTCGACACCAGCCGCCACAAGGTCTTCAAGGGCGTCGAGGGCCGCCCGGTCACCCAGTACGAATATGCGAAGGCCGGCATCATCACGCCCGAGATGGAATACGTCGCCATCCGCGAGAACCTGCGCCGGGAACAAGGGATGAGGGATGAGGGAAGAGGGATGAACCCCGGATCCCCCACCATCACCCTCCACGACGGTTCGACCGTCCCCGCTCCCTCATCCCTCACCCCTCATCCCTCATCCCCCCGCGACGGCGAACCCTTCGGCGCGGAGATTCCCGACTTCGTCACGCCCGAGTTCGTGCGTCAGGAAATCGCCCGCGGCCGCGCCATCATCCCGCACAACATCAACCACCCCGAAGTCGAGCCGATGATCATCGGCCGGAACTTCCTGGTGAAGATCAACGCCAACATCGGCAACTCCGCCGTCCTGTCCTCCGTCGACGACGAGGTCGACAAACTGGTCTGGGCCACCCGCTGGGGCGCCGACAACGTCATGGACCTGTCGACCGGCCGCAACATCCACAACATCCGCGACTGGATCATCCGCAACTCCAGCGTCCCCATCGGCACCGTGCCGATCTACCAGGCGCTGGAGAAGGTCAACGGCGTGGCCGAGGACCTGACCTGGGAGGTCTATCGCGACACCCTGATCGAACAGGCCGAACAGGGCGTCGACTATTTCACCATCCACGCCGGCGTCCGCCTGCCCTTCGTGCCGATGACCGCCAAACGCGTCACCGGCATCGTCTCACGCGGCGGCTCCATCATGGCCAAATGGTGCCTGTCGCATCACCGCGAGAGCTTCCTCTACGAGCATTTCGAGGACATCTGCGACATCATGCGGGCCTATGACGTGTCGTTCAGCCTCGGCGACGGCCTGCGCCCCGGCTCCATCGCCGACGCCAATGACGAGGCCCAGTTCGCCGAGCTGCGCACCCTCGGCGAGCTGACGAAGATCGCCTGGGCCAAGGGCTGCCAGGTCATGATCGAGGGCCCCGGCCACGTGCCGATGCACAAGATCAAGGCGAACATGGATGAGCAGCTGAAACACTGCCACGAGGCGCCCTTCTATACGCTCGGGCCCCTGACCACCGACATCGCCCCCGGCTACGACCACATCACCAGCGCCATCGGCGCCGCCATGATCGGCTGGTTCGGCACGGCCATGCTCTGCTACGTCACGCCCAAGGAGCACCTCGGCCTGCCCGACCGTCAGGACGTCAAGGACGGCGTCATCACCTACAAGATCGCCGCCCACGCCGCCGACCTGGCCAAGGGCCACCCGGCCGCCCGCCTGCACGACGACGCCCTCAGCCGCGCCCGGTTCGAGTTCCGCTGGGAAGACCAGTTCAACCTCGGCCTCGACCCCGAGACGGCCCGCAAATACCACGACGCCACCCTGCCGAAAGAGGCCCACAAGACCGCCCATTTCTGCAGCATGTGCGGCCCGAAATTCTGCTCGATGAAGATCAGCCAGGACATCCGGCGGGATGCACAGGCGCAGAATGATGCGGGGGGCTCGCTGGCGGAGGCGGAAGCCGGGATGGCGGAGATGAGCGCGAAGTTCAGGGCCGGGGGCGGGGAGCTCTTGGTCCCATCAATAAAAAGATAGCCGACAATGAAGCCAAGATTTCAGCAGGCTGAGTATGATGGTCTTTGTGGGTTCTATGCCGCTCTGAACGCGATGAGGTTTTTGGAAGAACAGAATCCTGCACGGTTCGGCCCGCTTCCTCGCAAAGACCAAGACTTGTTCAACGACGCGGTCGATTGTCTGAGCGCCATCGGCGTCGGGATCGATATAATTCGTGGCGACGGCGGGTTAATAGAAGGCCGTATAGCCCGCGTTTGTTCGGCACTGAAGCTGGAATACGATCTCCCAATCCGCGTCCACCGGATATCTCGTCTGCACAAGTCGAATTGGAGGAGCTTCTCGGACGTATTGGCTGCCGCAAAGCAACTGAGTCCTTCTAAAGCGTTCGCCATCGTCGCCTCGTGCGAAGATGGCCGACATTGGACGGCTTACGGTCAAGCCAGCGACGGCTCTGAGTTTCGCTTCGACTCGAGCATCAATGTCCGAAGCAGGAAAGTCGATGGCCGTACCACGAAGGCATTTGGCCACGAGGAGGGAGTAATCCTGTCACCAGAGTAGTTTCAGAGATCGTTTTTTGCAGGGCCGACCCCGAAACCGCCCGCAGACACCACGACGCCACCCTGCCGAAAGAGGCCCACAAGACCGCCCGTTTCTGCAGCATGTGCGGCCCGAAATTCTGCTCGATGAAGATCAGCCAGGACATCCGCCGGGACGCGGCGGCGCAGAACGACGCGGGGGGATCGCTGGCCGAGGCGGAAGCCGGGATGGCGGAGATGAGCGCGAAATTCCGGGCCGGGGGGCGGGGTGGTGGAGGTGAAGGTCTAGACGGCAAGAAAAAAGGGGCGGGTCCTAAGACCCGCCCCTCGATTTCCAGCCCGTGATTTGGGTGGGGATCAGAGTACCCGGTAGTAGCTCGCGGCCTGCTTATGGCTGGACGGGCTCTTCGCCAGACGCTGGGGATCCCAGTCGTAGGCATCGAGTTGGCCGTCAAAGAGCGGCGCGGCCTTTTCAAGCTTGTCCATAACCGCCTTATCGATGTCGTCGGTGGCCCAGACGACTTCATCGCCCTCGATTTTCATGAGGGCCGACAGAGCTGTCACGAAGGGGATGATCAACGCATCAGGATACTTCCACTTCATGTCCTTCGACGAGCGCTGGAAGAAGGGAGTCAGGGGACGGATCCCTGTGTATCCGGAAGCGTCTTTACCCTCGGCTTTCAGCTCCTTCAGCTTCTCCGGATCGTACATCTTGACGACGCTCCGCCGCCCAAACCGATGGGTTCCGTCGTTGTAGAACCGGGGAAATTTCTCGTAGATCAGATCGTAAAGCCGCGGCAGATCGCCCGTGATGAACAGGCAAGATTCGACGGTCGCGTGCTTCAGCTCCCGAGTTTGCCCGGCTTGGCCGCCGATCGGTTCGGTGACTTCGTTGTGCGCCATCAGCGTTTTGAACTTCTCGGAACACTCCCCCTTGTTGCGATAGATATTCTGGGGAAGCACCGAGATATCCATGGGCAGGAGTTTGTGCTCGTTCGCGAAGTTCAGCGGGATCCAGGCCAGAGCGACGATGTCCCGGACCGGAATGGGCTTCGCTTCAGGCTGCTCGACCACTCCCGGCTTCCATTCCACCCGGTGGCTGAGTTCTACCGGAAGCGCGTCCTTCAACACGTCGTAAAAGCCGAGCTTGTTTTGGAATGCCTCCGTCTTGACTTCAGTATTGGCGTTTCGGGCCTGCGAGATATCGAAGGCTGCGCGATCGAAGGCTTCCTGATCGGCTTCGCTGGTGGAACCGGGATAGAGAAGCTCGACGGACACGAGATCCTCAGGGTCGAACTCCAGTCCCTCGATTTCCTTCCGGTTTTCGGCCCAAACGTGGTCGAGTTGCTCCCACGTCTTGATCCGGGCGACTTCCCTCTCCCCGAGAACTTGAGACAGGACGAAAAGGCCGATGGCGAACAGGTTGTGACCGCCGTCCAAGACCCCGTCCACGAACTCCTTTTCAAAGGTAACGCGGAACCGGTTGCGCTGAAGTTCCTCCACCCGATGAGAGGAAATCAGCAGTCCCTTGGACTTGAACCGCAACAGCTCAGGGCTGTCGTTCATAGTGCCCAGAATGCCTTCGATGATGGCATTGCGCTTTGCGCTGCGGGGATTGGGGGCCAACGCTTTGCTGTCAAAGATCGGCAGCAGTTGACCGATATTCACGAAGCCCACCGCGCGGCGAATGGAGCTCGCGTCGCCGCTCGGTTGAACGGAGACGTGGGTGAATTTCAGAACGAACGTAGACATAAAAAAGTCCCTCTCGACTTTCGAAAGGAACAAGCAACGCTCGAAAAACAGCGAGCAGCGCTCCTTGGAGCGCGATCTAGTTTTCGACCGAAACCTATTCCAGGCTTCAAATTGGGGCATTGCTGCCCCAGGTTCCGCAGCTTTTCAGACTGCACGCCAGAGATCGTCGGTCGCCGGGTTGTTGTCAAGGCTTACACCTTGTCATCCCGGAAGCCGCGCAGCGGCTATCCGGGACGGGACAGCATCCACCACGCCCCGCCCGGAAGGCGCACCGCGCCTGTCCGGGCGACAGGTCAGGGCCGCACCGCGTGGCTCCCGGCTCAGCCCCGACGGGCTGTCCGGGAGGGCATACAGGGGGGGGGCGTCGTCCCGACTCTGCGCCGCCGCGCGGCTTGGCCGGGATGACAAACAGCGGTCAGCCCCGCCTCACACCGCCAACGTCGTCGGCACGATCTGCCACGCATAGTACGCCAGTCCCGCGGTCAGCAGGACGATGTTGACCCAGCGCCGGCGCACGAAGATCAGCAGGGCGTAGAGGGTGGTGAACTCCCACGGCGCCGCTTTCAGCACGCCCCAGACGGTGATCGGTCCGGCCTCGGGAAAGTCGCCGATCGCCCAGCGCACCATGCCATCCAGCCAGAACAGCAGCAGGCCGGCGATCAGGGCGCCGAAGGTGAAGGCGCGCGTGCGGTCATAGTGGGCGTAGAGGTCGACCGGCCCCTCCTCGGGCGGCGTCTCGGGCAGGACGAAGGCGGCGGCGAGGAAGGGCAGCAGCAGCTTGGTCACCTGCAACAGGATCAGGCCGGTGGTCGTGGTCTCGCGATCGCGGTCGCCCCACTGCCCCAGCCAGACCGAGACGATGACCAGGAAGATGATCCCGGCCAGCAGCACCGGCTCGGGAGCCCATTTCACCCGCCGCCCGGCCATCACCAGCCGGTGCACGCTCGAGGCCATATGCGCCAACGCCAGGCCGAGGATGACGGCGGACAGGCCGAAGGTGAATTCGAACAGCGACATGGACCGACGTTCGGGGAAGGCGCGGGGGGCGTCAAGCGGCGGTGGGGGGGGTCTTGTCATCCCGGAAGCCGCGCAGCGGCTATCCGGGACGGGACAGCATCCACCACCCCCCGCCCGGAAGGCGCACCGCGCCTGTCCGGGCGACAGGTCAGGGTGGCGCCGCGTGGCTCCCGGCTCAGCCCTGACGGGCTGTCCGGGAGGGCATGGAGGGCGCACGCACCGTCCCGGCTCTGCGCCGCTGCGCGGCTTGGCCGGGATGACAAAGAGGCTCTGCGCCGCCGCGCGGCTGGGCCGGGATGACAGGCAGCCTCTCCCCCACGTCCAGATCTGACGTACCCCCGCCCTAACCTCCCCCGCGATCACAAGGGAGGACCCCATGCCCGACGGCGCCCCCGCCCGCCCCGCCAACGGTCATCGCCCCGCGCCCGACGAGGTCTGGGCCCAGGTGCGTGAGGACTATCTGGCCGGGATCTCCGCCCCCGAATGCTGCCGGCGGCACGGGGTCGGGCTGACCGCGCTGCGCAAGCGGGCGGCGGGCGAGGGCTGGCGGCGCGCCGACCAGCCGTGGACGCCGCCGGTCCGGCTGGACCCGTGGGACGAGGGCGTGCTGCTGGAGGAGCAGGTCGACGGCGACCTCGACAAGGTCGAGCTGCATGAGCTGGAATGGGTCGCCGACCGGCGGATGATGCGGGCCGTGCTGCGCGGCGACGCCGTCGAGGCCCTCCGCTGGCGCCGGGTGCGCTACGTGATCGAGTCCGACGCCCGGGAGCTGGCGCGGCGGATCCACGCCGACGAGGTCATGCGCTGGGCCTTCGACGAAGCCGGCCCCCCGCGCGCGGCGCACGATGCGCACGATGTGAACGGTGTGAACGGTGTTTCCGGACGCGGCGGGTGAGGGCCGGCTCAGCCCCCGGCGGCCATCTGTCTGAGGGCCTCTTCAAACACCGCCGCCGGCTGCCCGCCCGAGATCAGCCACTTCCCCTCCACCACCACGGCGGGCACGCCATTGATCCCGCGCGAGACCCACAGCGCCGCCTCCGCACGCACCTCGGCGGCGTAACGCCCCTCCGCCAGCACCTCGACCGCCCTCGCCCGGTCCAGCCCCGCCGCCGCCGCCGCGTCGGCCAGGACGCCGGCGTCGGTCATCGTCCGGCCCTCGGTGAAATGGGCCGTGAACAGCGCCGCCTTCAGCGCCCTCTGTTCGGCCGCCCCCACCGTCCCCGCCCAGTGCAGCAGCCGGTGGGCGTCGAAGGTGTTCCAGATGCGACTGTCCGGCCCCATCCGCATGTCGAAGCCCGGCCAGGCCTCGGCGGCCCGCTCGGTGATCATGGCCCGGTTGGCCGCCGACTGTTCGGGGGTCGAGCCGTATTTGCGGCCGATGTGGTCGACGATGTTCTCGCCCTCGGGCGGCATCTGCGGGTTCAGCTCGAACGGCTGGAAATGCACCTCCGCCGTGATCCCCTCGGCCTTCAACGTCTCCAGCGCCGCCTCCAGCCCGCCCAGCCCCACCACGCACCAGGGGCAGACGATGTCGGAGACGAAGTCGATGTGCAGGGTCTTGGCCATGGGGGACCTCCGGTGCGGCCTTCAGGATCGTCGGTTCATCACAAAGACCACAAAGGGATCACAAAGAACACGAAGGGGCCGGCGCCTCCGCGGCGCCCGTCAGGGCGACGCAACCGATCGATTGCGGGCAAGGGCCCGCGAAGCCCGAAACAGACGGGCTCCCTTCGTGTTCTTCGTGCCCGTCTTCGTGTCCTTCGTGATGAACCAGCCGGCCCCGGAGGAGCGTGCGCTGGCCTCAGTCCCGCTCGACGCAGAGAGCCACGCCCATGCCACCGCCGATGCACAGGGTGGCCAGCCCCTTCTTCGCCCCGCGCCGCTTCATCTCGTGCAGCAGGGTGGTCAGGATGCGGGCGCCCGAGGCGCCGATCGGATGGCCGATGGCGATGGCGCCGCCGTTGACGTTGACCTTGTCCGGGTCCAGCCCCAGCTCGCGCAGGACGCACAGGCTCTGGGCCGCGAAGGCCTCGTTGGACTCGACCAGATCGAGGTCGGCGACGGTCCAGCCGGCCTTCTCCAGCGCCTTCTTCGAGGCCGGGATCGGGCCCGTGCCCATGACCGCCGGATCGACCCCCGCCGTGGCCGAGGAGACGATCCGCGCCAGCGGCTCCAGCCCCCGGGCCTTCGCGTCGGCCGCGCTCATCAGCACCAGCGCGGCCGCCCCGTCGTTCAGCCCCGAGGCGTTGGCGGCGGTGACGCTGCCTTCCTTCGTAAAGGCGGGCTTGAGCCCCTGCATCGCCTCCAGCGTCGCGCCGTGACGGATGAACTCGTCCTTGTCGACGTCCGTGTCGCCCTTGCGGCCCTTGATGGTCACCGGGACGATCTCGTCATCGAACCGCCCCGCCTTCTGCGCCGCCTCGGCCTTGTTCTGGCTGGCCACGGCGAAGGCGTCCTGATCGGCCCGGCTGATGCCGAACTTGTCCGCCACGTTCTCGGCCGTCTGGCCCATGTGATAGCCGTTGAAGGCGTCCCACAGGCCGTCGCTGATCATGGTGTCGATGAGCTTGAGGTCGCCCATCTTCTGACCGGTGCGCAGGGCCTGGGCGTGGGGCGCCTGGCTCATGCTTTCCTGCCCGCCGGCGACGACGATGCGCGCGTCGCCCAAGGCGATCTGCTGGGCCCCGATGGCCACGGCGCGCAGGCCCGAGCCGCAGATCTGGTTCAGGCTCCAGGCCGGGGCCTCCTTCGGAATGCCCGCCCCCATGGCCGCCTGCCGCGCCGGGCCCTGCCCCGCCGCCGCCTGCAGGACGTGGCCGAGGATGACCTCGTCGACCTCTTCCGGCTTCACCCCCGCCCGCTCCAGCGCCGCGCGGATGGCGACCTCGCCCAGCTTCGACGCCGGCAGGCTCGACAGGCCGCCGAGGAAGGACCCGACCGGCGTGCGCGCGGCGGAAACGATGACGACGTCAATGGACATGGTGTGACCCCTTGTGCCGGCCGGGACGGGGGAGCGTCCGGGCCATGGAAAACGAAACCTCTACGCCCTCGCCGGGCGTTAGGCCCCGCGAAACGAGTCGTGGCGTTTCTGCCGCATCCCGCCGCCTTCGTCACGCATGACGACGCCGTTCAGCGAATGGTCACCCGCCGCCCCCATGATGGCGGGAACAAACAAGAGCGAGAAAGGCTTGATGGGGCCATGCTCAAGAGATTGAAGAACGTCTTCGTGCAGGTCTGCGTCCCCGACGAGCTGGACATGGCCGAGCACTACCGGACGCCGGCGGAAAAGACCGCCGACCTGATCGTGCATGTGGTCGGCCTGACCCTCGCCGCCGTCGGCGGCATCGTCCTGGCCGTGCTGGCCGCCATCTACGCCGGCATCGGCGCGGTCGTGGCCACCTCGGCCTACGCGCTCTGCCTGATCGCCATGCTGACGGCCTCGACCATCTACAACCAGACCCATCCCTGCGCCGCCCGGCCCATCCTGCGCCGGATCGACGAGGCGGCCATCTTCCTGATGATCGCCGGCAGCTACACCCCCTTCACCACCCAGCGCTTTGAAGGCGCCTGGGCCATCGGCTTCACCCTGCTGGTCTGGGCCATCGCCCTGGCCGGGGTCGCCGTCAAACTGGTCGCCCCGCGCATCTCCGACGCCTTCTGGAGCGCGGTCTATATCGGCTTCGGCTGGCTGGCCGTCCTGGCGCTCAAGCCGATGATCGACACCGTCCATCCGATCGCCCTGGGCCTGCTGGTGCTGGGCGGCCTGATCTACACCGCCGGCGTCTTCGTCTTCATCAGCCCGTCGGTGAAGTTCCGCCGGGCGATCTGGCACGGGTTCGTCGTCACCGGCGCCACCGTGCACTGGGCCGCGGTGCTGGTGGGCGTGGTTCTGGCCCCCGCCGCCGCGGGCTGATTTGCATGCGGCTTCGCGCTGCGGGATAGTGCGGCAGTGCAACAGGTCAGGGGTTTGGCGTGGCGGACAAGAAGGCCGGAGCGGGCGACACCGTCGTCATCAAGAAATACGCCAACCGGCGGCTCTACAACACCGCCACCAGCGCCTATGTGACGCTCGAGGACCTGGCCAGGATGGTCCGCGAAGGCACCGACTTCGTCGTCTTCGACGCCAAGACCAATGACGATCTGACGCGCCAGATCCTGACCCAGATCATCTTCGAGGAAGAGAGCCGCGGCGAGGCCCTGCTGCCGGTCCAGTTCCTGCGCCAGTTGATCGGCTTCTACGGCGGCCAGATGCAGGGGGTGCTGCCCAGCTATCTGGAGATGTCCCTGGACAGCTTCAGCCGTCAGCAGGAACAGATGCGCGGCCAGTTCTCCAAGGCCTTCGGCGCGGCGCCCGGCGCGGGCATCCTCGACGAGGCCGTCAAGCGCAACATGGCCCTGTTCACCGACGCCATGAAGATTTGGCCGGGCTTCAACGCCCTGACCCCCGGCGCCCCGACGCCCGGCGCCGCGCCTGCACCGACGTCTGCGCCCGCCGCTGATCCGTTGGCCGAGATGCGCCGTCAGATGGACGAGATGCGCAACCAGCTCGACAAGCTGTCGAAGGGCAGCTGACATGACCGACGAGGTTCGCCCCGTCGAGCCCGTCCAGCGCCGCGCGGATCGCCGCGCCGATGACCGGCGCGCCGCCGAACGCCGGGCTGCCTCCGCCTCGCGAGCCCTCGTCCCGGTGGACTTCCCGGTCGAGGCTGCCGAGCCCCCGGCAAGACCTGCCCCAACTCCGCCCGCAGACCCGGGCGCAGCTGTCTTCGCCGCCCAGATGATCGGACAGACCGGCCAGCGCCGCGGCCTGAAGGGCGGCCCGCCGGTGCTGGACGCAGCGCGGTCAGCCTATCTCGGGACCGAGCATTCGGGGGCCGCCGAACGCCGGCCCTTGCCGGGTAAGGCGAAAGACACCGACGTCTGAGGCGACGGCACGGTCCTTGCTGAACGAGGGCTTCTCAAGCCTCGTTCGGGACCGCCGCCATGCTGACCATCCTCTCGCGCACCTTCGACATCACAGTCGTTGCGCTGATCTTCGTGGCCTTCTCCTGATTTTCAAAGACCGTCTTGTTGGGCCGCGGTCACAGGGCTCCGCCCTGTCGACCCGACGCGGCCTCGCGCTTCGCGCAGGCTGAAGCGCTCTCCGGCAGGACTGGCGGAAAGGTCAGGGAGGGTGCGGGGCGGCCGGGCCTCGCCCGGTGCTTTGATTGTTTTACCGTTTCGACGAAGCCTGACCTTGGCCGCCCTTCTGATCCGCCCGTGAAGTCACGGTCGGGAAGGGACGGCGCCGCCCCGCGCAGCCGTTTTCCACGCGCCCTCCGGGTAGTGGCCCTGACTTCGGACCTGACCGGATCTCCGCCGCAGCCGTTGCCGGCTGCGACGCGCGGCGGACATGACGGTCTCGCCGTCAGCAGCCCGCACAAGAAGCGCGCGGCGAGCAGGCGGAGGCCATCCATCGACCTCCGCAAGGACCCCCGAGGTATCCATCCCCCGGGCTTCTTCGCTCGACCACAGCCCGCCGACATCGAGGCGCTGGATCCGACGCCCTCCCCACCGACGGGATGGGCAGGAGTCTGACACGGGTCCCAGCCATGATGGCTGGCGACGCTCAAAAAACTTTTAATTGTGGAAAAACAGTGATTTGGCGGCGACGCTTATGCTGACAATCGCTCGATTGCAAGCAGAGTGTCGCGCCCCAAACCGGCATCGTGTCGGCCTGATCAGCCGGCGCCGAACTCCAGGTCCTTGCGGGCCGAGATGATGGTGACGATGAAGCCCGCCAGGACGTCCAGCATGACCATGGTCAGGATCAGGAAGAAGGTCGAGGTCGCGAAGCCCTTGAAGAGCAGGAAGGCGACCAGGCAGAAAACGAAGAGGATCATCGACAGGGCGTGGTTGACGATGGCCACCTTCTGGCTGGACGTCGATTTCAGCAGTTCAAAGAACAGCAGGATCAGCGACAGGAACAGGATCAGGTCGCCGGTTCCGACGTTCCAGGCGCTGCCAGACACCATCGGGATCGAGAACAGGGGCTCACTCAACGCCTGTTGCGCCGCCGCAAGTCCACCGGATCCAAGGACGCCGAACCCGATGACGATGGCGTAGATCACCACGGGGATGAACAGAAGCGGGATGGCGATCAGCATGGCGGGCTCCATCGTCTTGCGGCCGCGGAACGGCCGCGCTTGTTAACGATGCTTACCCCGGTTCGATCCAAACGGCTACGCCCGCTCGCGCGTCAGGGGAAAGTCAGAATTCGCTGATCGCGCCGGGCCGGCGGGAGCGCGATTTCAGCCACATCACGCCAAGCAGATCGGACAGCGAGGCGACCAGCCGCCCCCAGTTGGTATATTTCGACTGGCCCGTCTCACGATGACGGTGGTCCACATCGAGATAGAGGTTCTGATAGCCCTCGCGGATCATCAGGGCCGGCAGATACCGGTGCAGGTGATCGAAATAGGGCAGGCGCAGGAAGATTTCCCGCCGAAACGCCTTCAGCCCGCAGCCCGTGTCGTCGGCGTCGTCACCCAGCAGTTTGCGACGGATGCGGTTGGCCCACAGGGAGGCCTGACGCTTGGCACCGGAATCCTGGCGTTTCGCCCGCACGCCACCGACCAGGGCGACCGACGAGGGGGAGGATGCGAGCAGGTCGGCCAGCTTCGGCGCGTCGGCCGGCGGGTTCTGGCCATCGCCGTCGAGGGTCACCACGATCGCCCCGCGCGCCGCCAGCACGCCGGTGCGCACCGCGCGGCTCTGCCCGGCATTGGACCCGTGGCTGAGCACGCGAAGCGCCGGGAGTTCTGTCATGAGGCCGCGCAATTCGTTCAGCGTGCCGTCCCGCGAGGCGTCATCGACGAAGACCATCTCATACGACCGGCCCTCGAAGGCCGCGGCGATCTCGCGCGCCAGAGGCCCGGCGGCGCCCTCTTCATTGTGGACGGGGACGACGACGGAGATATCGGGGATCGCTGCGTTCATCCCGGCTGTCTAGCGGGTTTCCGCGCCGGGCGGGAGATAGCGCGGGTTCGCCATATGCCACCCTGCACCGGGCGGTGGTCCAAACAATGACGCGCCGCGAGGCGGCGTGTTAGGAAGATGAATATGAAGGCTTCCGATCTCGACCGATACATCGCCGGCTGGCGCGGCCCCCTGCTCGCCGCCCTGGTGGCGCTGCTGGCGGGGCTGCCCACGCTGATGCTGCTGCCGCCGCTGGACCGGGACGAGAGCCGTTACGCCCAGGCCACGTCGCAGATGCTGGAGACCGGCGACTTCGTCGACATCCGCTTCCAGGACGATCCGCGCTGGAAGAAGCCGGTCGGCATCTACTGGATGCAGGCCGTCGCGGTGGCGGTCACCTCGAGTGTCGAGAGCCGTGACATCGCCCCCTACCGCATCCCCTCCATCCTCGGCGCCATGCTGGCCGCGGCCGCCTGCGCCTGGGCCGGGGCGGCCATGTTCGGGCAGAGGGCGGGCTTCCTGGCGGGCGCCATCCTTGGGGCCACCTTCCTGCTGTCGACCGAGGCCGGGATCGCCAAGACCGACGCCATGCTGTGCGGGGCTGTGACCCTGGCCATGGCCGGCCTGGCGCGAATCTATCTGGCGACGCGAGCGGGCGAGGCGCCCATCCGGCCGCACAAGCTGATGTTCTGGCTGGGTCTGGGACTGTCGATTCTCATAAAGGGTCCGATCGGTTTGATCGTCGTGGCGCCCGCCATGATCGCCCTGTCGGTCTGGGACCGCGACTTCAGCTGGCTGAAGCGGCTGGGCTGGGGCTGGGGGCTGCCGCTGGTCGCCCTGATCGTCGGACCATGGGCTATCGCCATCACCATCGCCACCGACGGCGGCTTCTGGACCGAGGCCATCGGCGGCGATCTGGCGCCCAAGATCGCGGGCGGCGACGAGGGGCACGGTGTTCCGCCGGGCCTGTATCTGCTGATCGCGCCCCTGCTGTTCTTCCCGGCCACCCTGTTGCTGCCCGCGGCCCTCTCGGCAGGGTGGCACAGACGGACGGAGCCCGCGATCCGCTTCCTGATCTGCTGGCTTGTTCCGGCCTGGCTGATCTTCGAACTGACCCCGACCAAACTGGCCCACTATACCCTGCCGACCTTCGGCGCCCTCGCCCTGCTGGCCGCCGCCGCCTTGACCCGCCCCATCGGCAAGGTCTCGCGCTACACCGGGGCGGGGCTGACGATCGCGGCCGGCGCCCTGCTGGCCGTCGCCTCGGTCTGGTTGCTGACCGAATACGGCCGCTCCACGGCCCAGACCTGGGCCACGATCACCATCGTCTTCGCCATTCTGGCCAGCCTGATCGGAGCCTTCCTGATGCTGCACCGGGCGGCGATGACGGCCGTGATGGCCTCGATCGTCCTCGGCGTCATCGCTCACGGGGCCCTGTCCGGCACCCTGCGGCAGCTTCGCCCGCTGGCCGTAGCCCCCCAGGTGGAGAAGGTTCTTCTGGCCGCCAACCTGCACCCGCGTCAGGGCCGCGCCGGACCGGTGGCCGTCACCGGCTTCCATGAGCCCAGCCTCGTCTTCCTGACCGGCCGGGACACCGAACTGACCGACGCCGCCGGCGCCGCCCGCGCCCTGGCCGAGGGTCGACCCGTCATCGTCGAGGCGCGTGACGCCGACGCCTTCCGCGAGGCCACAGCCGAGCTGGGGGTGACGGGACGCGCCGTCGGCGAGGTCAACGGCCACAACTATTCCAAGGGCGAGGGCGTCCGCCTGACCGTCTACGCCCCGCCCGGCGGACCGGTGGTGGAGCCGCCACGGTGAGCCGGGCCGTCACCATCGTCGAGGTCGGCCCCCGCGACGGATTGCAGAACGAGAAGGCGATCCTTGAGCCGGCCGTCCGCGCGGATCTGGTGCGCCGGCTGGAAGCCGCCGGCGCCCGCCGCATCGAGGCGGTCAGCTTCGTCCATCCGAAATATGTGCCGCAGATGGCCGGGGCCGAAGAGGTCATGGCGGCGCTGCCGCACGAGGCGGGATGCAGCCGGATCGGCCTGGTCCTGAACGGCAAGGGCTATGACCGGGCGCTCGGCACGGCGGTGGACGAAGTCAATGTCGCCATGTCCGCCACCGACGGCTTCGGGTTGAAGAACCAGGGGCTGTCGGTCGACCAGCAGGTGCAGATGCTGGCCGACATCATCGCCGGCCGGGCGAATGCCGCTGGATCGCCGGGCGCGACGCCGTCGCTGTCCGCCACCCTGTCCTGCGTCTGGGGCTGCCCGTTCGATGGCGAGGTCGGGGTAGATCAGGTGGCCGATCTGGTGGGGCGGATCGCCGAACTGGGCGTCGCGGAGATCGCCCTGGCAGACACCATAGGCGCGGGCGATCCGTGGGCCGTCACGCGGAAGGTCGAGGCGGCGCGGAAGGCTGCGCCAGAGGCGGTGCTGCGGTTGCATTTTCACGACACGCGGAACACGGGACTGGCCAACGCCTATGCGGGGGTCGAGGCGGGGGTGACGGTCCTCGACGCCTCGGTCGGCGGCATTGGCGGTTGTCCGTTCGCACCGGGGGCCACCGGCAATATCGCCACCGAGGACCTGGTCTATATGCTCGAACGGGCCGGGTTCAGCACCGGCTACGACCTCGACGCCCTGATCGGAATCGCGCGCTGGATCGGCGAGAAGATCGGCCGCCCGGCGCCGAGCGCGCTGAGCCGGGCGGGGGGATGGCCGAAGTAACCACGGCGCCTTGATCAAAGTCAGGTTTCCATCGGCCCGATCGGCTAGGGTCACGAACCGCGATGGAAACGCCCATGTCGAATGCACTGTACACCGAGCGTCTGATGTCTGCGGCCGACGCCGTCGCCCTCATTCCGTCGGGCGCCCGTGTGGCGATGGGACTCGGATTTTCCCAGCCTCCAGCCATTCTCGCAGCACTGGCCGAAAGGGCCGCGGCCGGGCAGGTCGACGACGTCAGCCTCTACTATCTGCTGTCCACCGGCATCGCCGGCGGGACGGTGTTCAGGGACGAGCTGATGGGCCGGATCCGCCCGATGAGCCTGTTCCACAGCGCCATCGAGCGGGGGCTGGAAGCGCGGGCGCGGGCGGCCGGACGGCCCAATCCGGTGACCTTCATCCCCACCGGTTTCCAGCAGGTTCCGCGGCTGATGCGGGAGGCCGGGGTCGACACCCTGATCTGCACCGTCTCGCCGATGGACGACGACGGCTTCTTCAGCTTCGGGATCAACACTGACTACAACAGGCCGGTCAGCGAGCACGCCGGGCGGATCATCCTCGAGGTCAACCCGGCCATGCCGCGGGTCTTCGGCGACTGCACGGTCCATATTTCGCGGGTGACGGCGGTGGTCGAGAACGCCGTACCCCTGCTTGAACTGCCCCTGGTCGCATCGTCGCCCAATGACCTCGCCATCGGCGGGTTGATCGCCGAGATGATCGAGGACGGCTCGACCCTTCAGATGGGTATCGGCGCCCTGCCGAACGCGGTCTGCGCGGCTCTGCGAAACCGGCGCGATCTCGGTCTGCACACTGAAATGCTCACGCCGGGGCTGGTCGAGCTGATGCAGGAGGGGGTCATCACAAATGCGCGCAAGACCCTGCATCCCGGCAAGGGGGTGTTCTCCTTCTGCATGGGGACGCGGGCCACCTACGACTTTCTCGACGGCAATCGCGACATGGAGGCCCGTCCGGTCGACTATGTGAACGATCCGGCCGTCATCGCCCGCAACGACCGGATGATCTCGGTCAACGCCACACTGCAGGTCGATCTGACCGGCGCCTGCTGTTCGGAGCATCTGAACGGCCGCCAGTTTACGGCGTCAGGCGGTCAGCTGGATTTCGTGCGCGGGGCCTATGCCTCTGCCGGCGGGCGGTCGATCATCGCCTGCCATTCCACCGCAGCAAAGGGGACGGTGTCACGGATCGTGGCCCGGCTGGACGGACCGGTGACGGTGCCGCGCAACGACGTCCACATCGTCGTCACGGAGCACGGCCGGGCAGAGCTGAAGGGCAAGAGCGACGCCGAGCGCGCCCGCGCCCTGATCGCCATCGCGGACCCGAAATTCCGGGAGGCGCTGGAGCGGTCGGCGCGGGATGCAGGGCTGCTGTAAGGCGACCTAGAGGTTCAGCAGGGCCGGGTCGCCGCCCTGGGCGGAGATGTTGTTGCTGATGGCCTTTTCGGAGGCGTAGCGGATCAGGCTCCAGGGGCCGCCGGCCTTGGGGCCGGTGCCGGAGAGGCCCTCGCCGCCGAAGGGCTGGACGCCGACGACGGCGCCGATGATCGAGCGGTTGATATAGACGTTGCCGGCCGGGACGAGGCGCGCGACCTCCTCGGCGAAGGCCTCGATCCGGCTGTGCACGCCCAGGGTCAGGCCGTAGCCGCGGGCGGCCAGTTTCGACGCCGTCTCCTTCAGCTTCGACGGCTCGTAGCGGCAGATGTGCAGGATCGGGCCGAAGACTTCGCGTTCCAGATAGTCGGGGGTCGGGATCTCGGCGATGGTCGGGGCGAACAGATGGCCCTTGTCGGCGCCGGCGGGCAGTTCGGCGCGGGCAATGATCTTCGCGTCGCCTTCGAGCCGCTTCAGGTGGGCGTCGAGCGCGGCCTTCGCGTCGGAGTCGATAACCGGGCCGATGTCGGTGGCGGGGTCGGTCGGATCGCCCACGACCTGGGCGGCGAGGGCGCCCTTGAGGCCCTCGATCAGGGCGTCGGCGGCGTCATGCGGGACATAGAGCAGACGCAGGGCCGAGCAGCGCTGACCTGACGAGCCGAAGGCCGACAGGATGACGTCGTCGATGATCTGTTCCTTCAGCGCCGTCGTGTCGACGAACATGCCGTTCAGTCCACCGGTCTCGGCGATGAAGGGGATGATGGCGCCGGGGCGGGCGGCGAGGGAGCGGTTGATCAGATTGGCGGTGTCGGTGCCGCCGGTGAAGGCGACGCCGTCGATGCCCGGGTGGCTGACCAGTTTGGCGCCGACCGTCTCGCCACGACCGGGTACGAGGGCCAGCAGGTTCGGGTCCAGGCCAGCCTTGTAATAGAGGCGGACGGCCTCGGCGGCGATCAGGGGCGTCTGTTCGGCGGGCTTGGCGAGGACGGCATTGCCGGCGGCGAGCGCCGCGGCGATCTGGCCGGTGAAGATGGCCAGCGGGAAGTTCCACGGGCTGATGCAGGCGAAGACGCCGCGGCCGTGCAGGACCAGCTGGTTGATCTCGCCGACGGGGCCCTTGAGCTCGGTCGGGCCGCCGAAGTCGCGTTGGGCCAGCATGGCGTAGTAGCGGCAGAAGTCGGCGGCTTCGCGGATCTCGGCCACCCCGTCGTTCAAGGTCTTGCCGGCCTCGCGCGACAGCAGGGCGACCAGCCGGTCCATATTGGCTTCCAGCGCATCGGCCATGGCGCGCAGGACCACGCCGCGAGCGGCCCCGCCCTTGCGGTCCCAGGCGATCTGGGCGCGGGCGGCGGCGTCGACGGCGGCGTCGATGTCGGCCTCGGTCGCTTCCGAGACATGGCCCAGCACGCGGGTCGTATCGAAGGGATTGGTGACCGGCTGGGGATTGGTTCCGGCCTTGAGCTTGCCGCCGATGATCGGGCCGGCGGTCAGGGTCTCGCTGTCGACCTTCTGCAGCGCGATGGCGTGGCGCTCACGGTCGGCGGCTTGCGAATAGTCGCGGCCCAGCGAGTTCTGGCGGTCCATGTACATGTCCTTCGGGGTCGGGATCTTGGCGTGGCGGTCGGGGTGGGCCTCGACGGCGGAGATGGGGTCGGCGGCGACGGCGGCGGCCGGCACCCGCTCGTCCAGCAGGGCGTGGACGAAGGAGGAGTTGGCCCCGTTCTCGAGCAGGCGGCGCACGAGATAGGGCAGCAGGTCCTCATGCCCGCCGACGGGGGCGTAGGCGCGGACGGTCACCGGGCCGAAGGCGTCGCGGGCGGCGTCGTACAGCGCCTCGCCCATGCCGTGCAGGCGCTGGAATTCGATCTTCACCGAGCGCTCGGACGCCATCTTGTAGACGGCGGCCAGGGAGTGGGCGTTGTGGGTGGCAAACTGGCTGTAGATGTGCGGCGCCGCCTCGATCATCGCTTTCGCGCAGACGAGGTAGTTGAGGTCGGTCGCGGCCTTGGTGGTGAAGACCGGATAGTCGGTGCGGCCGAAGACCTGGGCGCGCTTGATCTCGGTGTCCCAGTAGGCGCCCTTGACCAGCCGGACCATCAGCCGGCGGCCGGTGGTCTTCGCCAGTTCGGCGACGCGGCGGATCACCTCGGGGCAGCGCTTCTGGTAGGCCTGCACCGCGAGGCCGAGGCCGGTCCAGCCGCCCAGATCGGGCTCATGCGCCAGCCGGTCGAGCAGCTTCAGCGACAGGGCCAGGCGGTCGGCCTCTTCGGCGTCCATGGTGAAGTTGATGTCGTACTGGGCCGCGATGCGGGCCAGCCGCAGGATGCGGGGGTAGAGCTCGTCCCAGACGCGGGCCTCGTGGGTGGCCTCATAGCGGGGCGACAGGGCCGACAGCTTGACCGAGACGCCGTGGCCGGCCTCGGGCCCCTGCCCTTTCGCCGTCTTGCCGACGGCGGTGATGGCGTCGGCGTAGATTGTCTCATAGCGCTCGGCGTCATGGGCGGTGCGGGCGCCCTCGCCCAGCATGTCGAAGCTGCACAGCCAGCCCTCGCGGTTCGACCGCTTCAGCGCCGCCTCGATGGTGCGGCCGACCACGAACTGTTCGCCCATGATGCGGACGGCCGCGGCGACGGCCTCGCGGATGACCGGCTCGCCCAGACGGCCGACGATCCGTTTGAGGAAGCCGGGCAGGTCGGTGCGGGCCTCCTCGTCCACATCGACCAGCTTGCCGGTCAGCATCAGGCCCCAGGTGGAGGCGTTGACGAACAGGCTGTCGGACTGGCCGAGGTGGCTGGCCCAGTCGGCCGAGCCGATCTTCTCGGCGATCAGACGGTCGCGGGTCTCTTCATCCGGCGTGCGCAGCAGGGCCTCGGCCAGGCACATCAGGGCCAGACCCTCGCGGGTGCCCAGCGAGAACTCCTGCAGGAAGCTCTCGACCACGCCCTGTTTCTTGACGCTGGCGCGGGCCCGTTCGACGAGGCCTATCGCGCTGGACAGGACGGAGGCCCGTTCGGCCGCATCCAGCGGGATGCGCGCCAGCAGGCCCCGGACCGTGGCGGTCTCGTCCGCGAACTTGCCCTGGTCCAGCGAATCCCAGTGGGCGACGCTGGAGGGGGAGAAGGCGGTCGTCATGGGCGTTCGATCCTGAGTACCCCGGGCATATATGGCGGACTCTGCCGAATGTGTATCGTATCATCCGCTGCCATGCCGATGATCGTTCGGTCAAACGGGGGATGTACCGATGGAAGTGCTCGACGCCGTGGATCGCCGCCTGCTGCGCGCCCTGCAGGAGGATGGCCGTCTGTCGAACGCCGAACTGGCGCGGCGTTGCAACCTGTCCGCCGCGGCCTGCTTCGAGCGGGTCCGACGGCTGAGGGCGCGGCGGGTGATCACCGGCTACGCCGCACTGATCGATCCGGCCAAGGTAGGGCGCGGCCTGCTGATCTTCGTGGAGGTGCTGCTGGACCGCACCACAGGCGACATGTTCGAGGCCTTCGCCGAGGCGGTGCGCCGTCAACCCGAGGTGCTGGAGTGCCATATGGTGGCGGGCGGATTTGACTATCTGATCAAGGCGCGGGTCGGCGACATGGACGCCTATCGGGCGTTTCTGGGCGACGTGCTGGTGCGAATGCCGGGCGTGCGCGAGACGCGGACCTATGCGGTGCTGGAAGAGGTCAAGGCGACGACGGCGCTGCCACTCTGACCGCGGGCTGCTCCCCGGCGAGACGGAAGCACGCGCGGCGGGGCTGGATGACCGAAACCGCCGGAGAGCGTTCGTCTGTCTCGCCAAGTTCACCGTAACCCGCTAGATCAGTTCCCCGATCAACGGCGGAGCCATCCGGCCCATATGCGCATCGTTCTGGCCACTGACGCCTGGGAGCCCCAGGTCAACGGCGTCGTCCGCACCCTGACCCGGACCATCGCGGAATGCCGCGCCATGGGCCATGAGGTCGAGGTCATCGAGCCGAGCCAGTTCAAGACCATCCCGGCACCGACCTATCCGGAAATCCGGCTGGCGCTGGGCGCCGAGGAAGAGATCCGCGAGCGGCTGCGGGCCTATGAGCCGGAGGCGGTCCATATCGCCACCGAGGGGCCGATCGGCATCGCCACGCGGCGCATCTGCGTGGAATGGAAGCTGCCGTTCACGACCAGCTATCACACGAAATTCCCTGAATATATCTCGGCGCGCTTCCCGGTCCCGGTGCAGGTCGGCTACGCCTACATGAAGTGGTTCCACAAGCCGTCGGGCCGGCTGATGGTGGCCACGCCGACGCTGCGGGACGAGCTGCTGGAACGCGGCTTCCGCAATGTCTCGCCCTGGTCGCGGGGTGTGGACACCGAACAGTTCAATCCGGATCTGCCGCGCATCTATGACGAGCTGGGCGGCAAGGACTGGCCGCGGCCCTTCTTCCTCAATGTCGGACGGGTGGCGGTCGAGAAGAATATCGAGGCCTTCCTCGAAACCGACCTGCCGGGCACCAAGATCGTGGTCGGCGACGGCCCTGCCCGCGCCGAGCTGGAGCTCAAATATCCCGAGGCCAAATTCCTCGGGGCCCGGTTCGGCGAGGAGCTGGCGCGGTGTTTCCGCGACGCCGACGTCTTCGTCTTCCCCAGCTGGACCGACACCTTCGGCCTGGTGATCCTGGAGGCCATGGCCACGGGCACGCCGGTGGCCGCCTATCCGGCACACGGGCCGATCGACATCATCCCGGGCTCGAACGCCGGCGCCATCGACGAGGACCTGCGCACGGCCTGTCTGGAGGCGCTGAAGTGCGACCGCAAGGCTGTGCGCGCCTATGCCGAAAAGTTCAGCTGGCGCGCGTCGGCCGAGGAGTTCGTGCAGAACCTTCAGCCCTATCCGGAGCCGGAACGCGGACGCTTCTGGCGGCGGCTGCGGCGCATCGCGCGGCTGAGGCGGAAGACAGCGGCCTGAGGGAGCGATTAGGGAACAGGGATGAGGGATGAGGACTGCCTAGCGGCTGCTTCACTCATCCCTCTTCCCTAATCCCTCATCCCTGACTGCCTACTCCGCCGGCGCCGTCATCACCGTCATCGCCGTCGCGATGGCGCGTTGGGCGGCCAGTTGGTCGGCCGGCAGCGGCACCAGACCGCGGTCCTGCAGATAGCCGCCGCGGCCGGCGGCAGCATCGGACATGAACTCCATCACGAACTGCTCCAGCCCCGGCGTCACGCCGACGTGCTGCTTCTTGACGTAGATGAACATCGAGCGGGAGATCGGATACTCACCCGAGGCGATGGTCTCGAGCGTCGGCATGACGCCGTTGACGCTGTGCGCCTTCACCGTGTCGTTGTTCTGCTCGAGGAAGGAATAGCCGAAGGCGCCGGTCGAGCCGGGGGTGCGGGTCAGGGTCTGGACGATGGCGTTGTCATTCTCGCCGGAATCGACCCAGGCGCCGTCTTCGCGCAGGGTGTGAGCCAGGGTCTCGAACCGGTCCTCGTCGCTCTCGGCCAGGGCCGCCAGCGCAGGTATCGCCCGGGCCGAGGGCGCCATGGCCAGCTCCAGCCAGGAGTCGCGCGTGCCCGAGGTGGGCGGAGGACCGTAGACCAGGATGCGGCTGGAGGGCAGGCCGGGGTTGACCTGGTTCCAGGTGGTGTGCGGATTGGCGATAAAGGTCCCGTTCGGTCCCGGCACTTCCTTGGCGAGGGCCAGGTACAGGTCGTCGCCCGAGAAGCCGTAGTCGGGGGCGTTACGGGCGGTCGCGATGACCAGTCCGTCGAAGCCGATCTGGATCTCGACGATGTCGGTGACGCCGTTGGTCCGGCACAGCTCGAACTCGGACGCCTTCATCCGGCGCGAGGCGTTGGCGATGTCCGGGGTGTTCGGTCCCACGCCCTGACAGAAGGCCTGGATGCCGCCGCCGGTACCCAGCGCTTCGACGCGGGGTGCGGCGCCGCCCGAGGTGCGGGCGAAATTCTCGGCCACGCGGGTGGCGAAGGGGAAGACCGTCGAGGAGCCCGCGGCCCATATGCCCGCACGGGCGGTCTGGTTGCCGGCCGACTGGTCGTTGTTGCAGGCCCCGAGGGCGAGCAGGGCGATCGCCGAGGCGGCGGCGAGCAGGGCGCGGGTCATCGTCAGTCTCCGGAACAAGAGCAGATGGCGCCGCTTGGACCACAGGTTTGTGACGGGGAGGCTGACGGTGATGTGACGGTTCGACGACGGGAGGAAGGGATTAGGGATGAGGGATGAGGAAGGACAGGCGATGGCTGCGGCCCCCGTGTCAGCCAGCCCGGTCGCCCTAATCCTTGGTCCTACCATCATCCCTCATCCCTAGATGTGGATCGCATGCCCCAGCGCCCGCAGGGACGCCTCATGGAAGGCCTCGCCCATGGTCGGGTGGACGTGGATGGTTCCGGAGACGTCCTCCAGCACCGCGCCCATCTCCAGCATCTGGGCGAAGCTGTTGGACAGTTCGGAGACGTGCTGGCCGACGGCCTGGACGCCGAGCAGGCGGTGATCGGTCTTCGACGCCAGCACCCGGACGAAGCCGCCATCGTCGCCGGCCTCCAGCGCCAGGGCGCGGCCGATGGCCATCAGGGGGAAGACGGCGGTGAGGACGTCGTCGCGGCCCTCGACATCGAGCGGCGTCAGGCCGGCGGAGACGATTTCGGGCTCGGTGAAACAGACGGCGGCGATGGTGACCGGGTCGAAGCGCTTGTTGTGACCCGCGATGATCTCGGCGACGACCTCGCCCTGGGCGCTGCCCTTGTGGGCCAGCATGGGTTCGCCGGTCAGGTCGCCGACGGCCCAGACGTTCTTCATCGAGGTCGCGCAGCGGTCGTCGATCTTGACGAACGGGCCGGCCATGGCGACGCCCATATTCTCCAGACCCCAGCCCTGGGTGCGCGGGCGGCGGCCGACGGTGACGAGAACCTTGTTGGCCTTGAGCGTGAGGGCGGCGCCGTCCCTCGTGGTGACGTTGAGCTGGCCCTTTTCGAACGACCCGGCTTTCGCGCCGAGGTGCAGTTCGACGCCGTGTTTCTCCAGCCATTTGGCGACCGGATCGGTCAGGGCCTTGTCATAGAGCGGCAGCAGGCGGTCGGCCATTTCGACGATGGCGACCTCGGCCCCCAGCTTGCGGAAGGCGATGCCGAGTTCGAGGCCGATATAGCCGCCGCCGACCACGACCAGCTTGCCGGGCACCTTGTCCAGCGACAGGGCCTCGGTCGAGGAGATGACGTCGCCGCCGAATTTGAGGAAGGGCAGTTCGACCGGCTCGGAGCCGGTGGCGAGGATGACGTGTTCGGCGCTGATGGTGATGTCGCCGTCGGCCGTCTTCACCGTGCAGGTCTTGGCGTCGGTGAAGTTCGCCCAGCCCTTGATGACCTTGACCTTCGACTTCTTCAGCAGGGCGGCGACGCCGGCGTTCAGCTTGCGGACGATGCCGTCCTTCCAGGCCGTGGTCTGGGCCAGGTCGATGGCGGGTTTGGAGGCCGTGATGCCGAGCGTGCCGCCGGCAGCGGCCTTGCTGACCGTCTCGAACTTCGAGGCCGCGTGGATGATGGCCTTGGACGGAATGCAGCCGACGTTCAGGCAGGTCCCGCCGAGGCCGTCGCCGCCGTCGACGAGGACAGTGTCGAGGCCCAGCTGGCCGCAGCGGATGCCCGCGACATAGCCGCCGGTGCCGGCGCCGATGATGAGGACTTTGGTTTTGATCGTCTCAGCCATGGGTCTCAGCTCATCCAGAGGGTCGCGGGATGCTCCAGCAGGCCCTTGATGCGCTGGACGAAGACCGCCGCGTCGTGGCCGTCGACGATGCGGTGGTCGAAGCTGGAGGACAGGTTCATCATCTTGCGCACGACCATCTGGCCGTCCTTGACCACGACCCGTTCGGCGATCTTGTTGGGGCCGACGATGGCGACCTCGGGGTGGTTGATGATCGGGGTGTGGATGACCCCGCCCAGCGTGCCCAGCGAGGTGATGGTGATGGTCGAGCCGGTCAGCTCGTCGCGTTTGGCCGAGCCGTCCTTGGCCGCGCCCGAGACGCGGGCGATCTCCAGCGCCGTGTCCCAAGGGTCGAGGGATTCGGCGTGGCGGACCACGGGGACCATCAGGCCGTTGGGCGTCTGGGCGGCGATGCCGATGTGGACGGCGGCGTGGGTGGTCAGGACGCCGGCCTCGTCGTCGTAGTGCGAGTTGATGGTCGGTTGGTCGCGCAGGGCCACGACCATGGCGCGGGCGATGAAGGGCAGGACGTTCAGCTTGGGCTGGTCCTTGCGCTTCTTCGCATTGAGATGGGCGCGGAGCTCCTCGAGGGCGGTGACGTCGATCTCTTCCACATAGGTGATGTGGGGGATGCGGCGGACGCTCTCGGCCATCTTCTCCGCGATCTTGCGGCGGACGCCGATGATGCGGGTCTCGGTGGTTCCTTCGGCTTTCGCATAGGTCGAACCGGCCGATGATCCGGGGGCGGACGGTGTGCGGCCGCCGGAGGCGACCCAGGCGTCGAGGTCGCCGTGCTCGATGCGGCCGGCGGGGCCGGAGCCGGGGACGAACTGGAGCTCGATCCCGAGATCGCGGGCGCGGTTGCGGACGGCGGGCGAGGCGAGCGGACGTTCGTTGCGGGCGGAGAGGGTGCGGGCGGCTGGCGCCCCTCCACCATCCTTAGCCTTCGGCTTCGGATGGTCCCCCTCCCCGCGGAGCGGGGAGGAGATGGGGGCGACGGCTTTCGTCTGTCCCCCTGTCAGGGGGACCGAAGCCTGCGGAGCAGGGTTCGAGGGGGGCGGCGCCTCACCCTGATTGCCCTTGCCCTCGACGTTGAAGCTGACCAGCGGGCCGCCGACGGCGAGTTGCTGGCCGGCTTCGCCATGGAGGGCGACGACGGCACCGGCGACGGGCGAGGTCAGTTCGACGGTGGCCTTGTCGGTCATGACCTCGGCGAGGAGCTGGTCCTCGGAGACGACGTCGCCGACCTTGACGTGCCAGCCGACCAGTTCAGCCTCGGCCGTGCCTTCGCCGACGTCCGGCAGTTTGAAGACGAAATTGCCGCCGGCTGCGACAGGCGCGGGGGCGGCCTCGACCTTCGGAGTTTCGGCTTTCGGCGACGGAGCGGGTTCAGCCTTGGCGGGCGCCGGAGCGGCGTCGGCGGACGCATTGCCCGCCCCCTCGACCTCGAACTCCACCAGCGGTGAGCCGACCGCCAGCTGCTGGCCAGGTTCGCCGTGGGCGGCCAGCACCTTGCCGGCGACTGGCGAGGTCAGTTCGACCGTGGCCTTGTCGGTCATGATGTCGGCGATGATCTGGTCCTCGGCGACCATGTCCCCGACCTTGACGTGCCAGGCGACCAGTTCGGCCTCGGCGGTGCCTTCGCCCACGTCGGGCAGTTTGAAGACGTAGCGGCCCATCCTAGCGCCCTCCGGTCATGACGGCCTTCAGGGCCGTGGCGACCCGTTCGGGTCCCGGGAAATATTCCCACTCGAAGGCGTGCGGATAGGGGGTGTCCCAGCCGGTTACCCGCGCGATCGGCGCCTCCAGATGATAGAAGCAGCGCTCCTGCACGAGTGCGCTCAGTTCGCCGCCGAAGCCCGAAGTTTTCGGGGCCTCGTGGACGATGACGCAGCGGCCGGTCTTCTTGACGCTGGCCTCGATGGTCTCGATGTCCAGCGGCACGAGGGTGCGCAGGTCGATGACCTCGGCGTCGACCCCGGCGTGTTCGGCCCCGGCCAGTGAGACCCAGACCATGGTGCCGTAGGCGAGGATGGTGACGTCCGAACCCTCGCGCATGACGCGGGCCTTGCCGATCGGTTCGACATATTTGCCGGTCGGGACCTGTGCCAGCTCCTGGGCCTTCCACGGGCTGACCGGCTTCTGGTGCCAGCCGTCGAAGGGGCCGTTGTAGAGGCGTTTGGGCTCGAAGAAGATGACGGGGTCGTCGTCCTCGATCGCCGCGGTTAGCAGCCCCTTGGCGTCATAGGGGTTGGACGGGATGACGACCTTGAGGCCCGCGATGTGGGTGAACAGGCTCTCGGGCGACTGGCTGTGCGTCTGGCCGCCGAAGATGCCGCCGCCGTAGGGGCTGCGAACCGTGATCGGACTGGTGAACTGGCCGCCCGAGCGATAGCGCAGCTTGGCCGCTTCCGAGACGATCTGGTCATAGGCCGGATAGATGTAGTCGGCGAACTGGATCTCGACGACGGGGCGCAGGCCGTAGGCGCCCATGCCGATGGCGGCGGCGACGATGCCGCATTCGCTGATCGGGGCGTCGAAGCTGCGGGTCAGGCCGTGCTTCTTCTGCAGGTGGTCGGTGACGCGGAAGACGCCGCCGAAATAGCCGGCGTCCTCACCGAAGCTGAGGACGTTGGGGTCCTCGCCCATCTTGATGTCGAGGGCCGAGTTCAGCGCCTGGATCATGTTCATGGGCTGGATGGCCGGCCCGGCGGCGACCGCGGGCGCGGGCGAGCCGACGGTGTCGCCGTCAGGCTCCAGACCATCGGTGCGGTTGGCTTCGGTGAAGGTGGTTTGCTCGCTCATGATCAGACTCCCACCTCGCGCCGCTGTTCGGTGATGCGCCAGTCCTCGGTGGCGTAGACTTCCTCGAACATGGTCTTCACCGAGGGGCGGGACTGGCCCAGGGTGCCGATGGCCTCGGACTCCTTGCCGGCGGCGCGGACCTGTTCGACAGCCTCGGCCTCGGCGGCCGTCTGCTGCTCGTCGGACCATTCGCCCAGGGCGATCAGATGCTGCTTCAGGCGCATGACCGGGTCGCCGAGCGGCCATTTCTCATGCTCGTCGGCGGGACGGTAGCGGCTGGGATCGTCGGAGGTCGAGTGCGGGGCGCCGCGATAGGTGAACAGTTCGATGACCGTCGCGCCCTGGTTGGAACGGGCGCGCTCCTCGGCCCACTGGGTCGCGGCCCAGACGGCGAGGAAGTCATTGCCGTCGACACGCAGGGCCGGGAGGCCGTAGCCGATGGCCTTGGAGGCGAAGGTGGTCTCCAGCCCGCCGGCGATGCCCTGGAAGGAGCTGATGGCCCACTGGTTGTTGACGATGTTGAGGATCACCGGCGCGCGGTAGACGGCGGCGAACGTCAGGGCGTTGTGGAAGTCGCCCTCGGCGGTGGCGCCGTCGCCGATCCAGGTGATGGCGATCTTGTCGTCGCCCTTGTAGGCGCTGGCCATGGCCCAGCCGACGGCCTGGGGCACCTGGGTGCCGAGGTTCCCCGAGATGGTGAAGAAGCCGAAGTCCTTCGCCGAATACATGATCGGCAGCTGGCGGCCTTTGATCGGATCCGAGGCGTTGGAATAGATCTGGTTCATCATGGTCGCGAGCGGATAGCCGCGCGCGATCAGAAGGCCCTGCTGGCGGTAGGTGGGGAAGCCCATGTCCTCGCGCGACAGGATCATGCCCTGGGCGACGGCAATGGCCTCTTCCCCCGTGCATTTCATGTAGAAGCTGGTCTTGCCCTGGCGGTGGGCGCGATGCATCCGGTCGTCGAAGGCGCGGGTCAGGATCATGGCCTTGAGGCCGCGGCGCAGGGTCTCCGGATCCAGTTTCGGGTTCCACGGGCCGACGGCCTTGCCGTCGTCGTCCAGCACGCGGACCAGCCGGAAGGCATGGTCGCGCATGTCGAAGGGCTTCGTCGAGACCTCGGGACGCTCCACCACGCCGGCGGGGTCCAGCTTCAGATGACTGAAGTCTGTCGGGTCTCCGGGCCGGCCCGAAGGCTCGGGCACACGCAGCGAAAGGGCCTGGGTATTGGGCTTCTTCATTCCGTCCTGCCGTTCGGTTGGTCCGACCGCGTTTCCTCGGCTGCGATTTAGCACGCTCTCCCAGGCAAGGCTCGCCTGAATTTGACCTTGCACTGTGCCGATCGGAGGTATTTTATTGCGCCATAACTCGATCAGGAGAAACGCCTTGGCTGACGATCTGGATCCCGTCGACGCCCGAATTCTGGACATCCTGCAGCAGGACGCCGGATTGTCGGTGGCCGAGGTGGCGGATCGGGTCGGTTTGTCAGCCTCGCCGTGCTGGAGGCGCATCAAGAGACTGGAGGATACGGGCTTCATCCGCAAGCGGGTGACGCTGCTCGACGCCACCAAACTGGGGCTGGATTTCGAGGTCTATGCGATCGTCAAGTTGAGCCTGCCCTCGACCGAGAACCTCGACGCCTTCGAGGCCGCCGTCTCGGCCTGGCCCGAGGTGGTGCAGTGCGCCACCATCACCGGGCGCGAGGACTATGTGCTGCGCATCATCACCTCGGACATGCACGCCTTCGACCAGTTCCTGCGTCACAAGCTGCTCAGCCTCGGTATCGTCTCGGACTGCGAGAGCCATATCGTCACCCGCGGGGTGAAGAATGTGACCGCCCTGCCGCTGGGCATCATCACGCCGCACGTCAGCTGAGCCACATTACCAATCCTTGAGTTGGCGGAAGCCTCCGCGCCGGGGATAGTCGGGGCGACCCTTGGGGGAGGCTCGTCATGCGTATCGCGACAATCGTCATTCTGTCCGGCCTGCTCGCCGTTCCTGCCGCCGCCGCTACGGCGTGGCAGGAGCCGACGGCGACCGCTGCGTCGGAGTCCGACGTCCAGGCCTTCCGCCGGCTTCGCGCCGAGGCCGTGGCGGCGGCCGGGGCCGAGGACCTGACCACCGCGGCGGCGCGTCTGGCCGAGGCCGATGCGCGCATTCCCAACCACCCTGGCCTGATCCTGCTGCGTGCCCGCGTCGCAACGGCGGCGGGCCAGCCCGAGGAGGCAGTGGCCCAGATCCGGCGCTATGCCCGGGGTGGGCTGACCTTCAACCTGGCTAACGACCGGACCCTGTCCACCCTGTCGGCCGCGCCGGGCATCGCCGAGGCGTCGGCGGCGCTGGACGCCAACCGCGCGCCGGTCGGCGAAGGCCAGCTGACTCCTTTCGCCTGGATCGAAGGCGCTGTGATCGCCGAGAGCATCGTCCGGGACGAGCGGCGTGGGCGTTGGCTGGTGTCGCAGGTGCGCGGGCGGACGATCGTGGCGCTGGCGGATGACGGGACGGTTTCGAACTTTCTGGTGCCGATGTTGGCCGGTGACCCCGGCGGCGTGCTGGGCATGGCGATCGACGCCGAGGCGGGCCTTCTGTGGGCCGCGACCTCGCCCCTGCCCCCGGCCGTTCACGGACTGGCCGCCGATGCCGCCCGCCCGGCGCCGGGCCTGCTGAAGATCGATCTGGTCACGGGCGCCCTGCTGGACTACATCGCCGCGCCGCCGGGCGCGCCCGAACGCGGGTTGGGGGATATCGTCCGGGCGCCGGACGGGACGGTCCATGTCGCCGATTCGGCGACCGGCGAACTGCTGATTCTCCGACCCGGGGCGGAGGCGCTGGAGGTTCTTCTGGCTGCCGGGACGCTGGGCTCGCCGCAGGGGATGGTGGTGACGCCGGACGGGACGGCCCTGATCGTCGCCGACTATTCCTCGGGCCTGTGGCGCGTCGACCGGGCGACCGGGGCGGCCCGGCGGCTTTCCGCCCCGGCGGACGCCAGCCTGATCGGGGTGGACGGCCTGACCACCGATGGCCGCGCGATCTATGGCTTCCAGAACGGCGTGGCCCCGCAGCGGGTGCTGAAGCTGACGCCGGATGCGGACTGGACCGCGATCGGTGCGGTCGAGGTTCTGGCCGCCAATCTGACGATGATCGACGAACCCACGACAGGGCTGGTCCGGAACGGCGAACTGGTGTTCGTTTCCCGTTCGCAGTGGAGCGATTTCGGCGGGGACGGGGCACAGACGACGCCCGCGCCCGCGCCGGCGATCATCGCAAGGCTGCCGCTGGACTGAACGGAGCCTGACATGATCGAGATGGTGATCGACGCCCGCCGAAAGGACCTCGGCGGCTTCGAGGTTGGACGCATCCTGCCCTTCCACGCCCGCCGCATGGTCGGCCCCTTCATCTTCCTCGACCAGATGGGGCCGGCCGAATTCGCGCCGGGTTCAGAGGCGATCAATGTGCGGCCGCACCCGCACATCGGCCTGTCGACCCTGACCTATCTGTTCGAGGGCGAGATCATGCACCGGGACAACACCGGTGCGACCCAGGCGATTCGTCCGGGCGAGGTCAACTGGATGACGGCCGGCAAGGGCATCGTCCATTCCGAGCGCACCGACCCGCTGAAGCGCTCGACCGGCGGCCCCATGCACGGCATGCAGGCCTGGATCGCCCTGCCGGAGGAATCCGAAGAGACCGATCCGCGCTTCCATCACCATGGCGAGGCGGATCAGCCGGCCTATGAGAACGGCGGCCTGTTCGCGCGGCTGGTGGCCGGCGAAGCCTATGGGGCAAGGGCGACCGTGCCGGTGTCGTCGCCGCTGTTCTACGTTCACTGGGAACTGGCCGAGGGGGTGCGCACCGCGCCGCCGCCGGGCAAGGGAGCCGGTGGCTATTCGGAGCGCGCGCTGTATGTCGCCAGGGGCGAGATAGAGGTCGGCGACCGGACCTTCCACGAAGGCCAGATGATCATTCTGGAGCCGACGGCCGAACCGACCATCAAGGCGGTGAAGGCCTCCAGTGTCATGGTGCTGGGCGGCGAGCCCGTCGGGCCGCGGATCATCTGGTGGAATTTCGTCCATTCGAAGCAGGAGCGGATCGATCAGGCCAAGGCCGACTGGAAGGCCGGGCGCATGGCGCTGCCGAGCGAGGACGACTCGGAATTCATCCCCCTGCCCGACGTGCCCGCGACGCCCGAGCCGGCCCCGGCGGCGAAGCCGGAACCGACGCATCCGGTCTGACACCGCCGCCGCGCGGGTCTTGAATCGCAACCCATGGACCCGATCTAGCGGGACATGACTGCTTTCTCCGTGCTCGACCTGTCTCCCGTCGTCGAAGGCGGCGACGTCCGGCGCGCGCTGCTGGAAACCACCGCCCTCGCCCAGGCCGCCGACCGGCTGGGGTTCAAGCGGTTCTGGCTGGCCGAGCACCACAATATGCCGGGCATCGCCAGCGCGGCCACCGCCGTGGTGATCGGACAGGTGGCGGGCGCGACGGAACGGATCCGCGTCGGCTCGGGCGGGGTCATGCTGCCCAACCATGCGCCACTGGTGATCGCCGAACAGTTCGGGACTCTGGAGGCCCTCTACCCCGGCCGCATCGATCTCGGTCTGGGGCGGGCGCCCGGCACGGATGGCGAGACGGCCCGCGCGCTGCGCCGCTATTTCGAGGCCGCCGACCAGTTCCCGCGCGATGTGATGGAGCTGCAGGCCTTCCTCGGCGATCCGGTCGACGGCCAGCGCGTCACGGCCTGGCCGGGGGCGGGATCGAAGACGCCGATCTGGCTGCTCGGCTCCAGCCTGTTCAGCGCCGAACTGGCGGGCCATCTGGGCCTGCCCTACGCCTTCGCCAGCCATTTTGCGCCTGAGCTGCTGATGCAGGCTCTGCAGACCTATCGCGCCGGGTTCCGGCCGTCGGCGGTGCTGGAGAAGCCCTACGCCATGGCCGCGATCAATGTCTTCGCGGCGGAGGACGATGCAGCGGCCCTGCGGCTTTCAACGTCCATGCAACAGGCCTTTGCGGCCGTGGTCACCGGCAAGCCGGGGCGGGTGAAGCCGCCGGTGAACGACATCACGACCGTGCTCGACGCGCGCCAGCTGGCGGCGGTGCAGAGCCGGCTGACCTATGCGGCCATCGGTGGACGCGAGACCGTGCGAACGAAGCTCGTGGAGTTCATCGGCCAGACCGGCGTCGACGAGGTCATGGTCACCGGCATGGTGTTCGATATCGACGACCGCATCCGTAGCCTGGAGATTACCGCCGAGGCGGTGGCCGGGCTTTGATCTCCCGCTCATCCCCGCGAAAGCGGGGATGAGCGGATTTCTAGAGCCGGGCCAGAAACTCGAGCAGCAGGCGGTTCACCTCGTCCGGCCGTTCCTGCTGGATCCAGTGGCCGGCGCCGGGGACGACGACCTGCATTCGCAGGTCCGGCGCACGGTCCTTCAGCCCCGCCTCGTGCTGGCCGGCGTAGTGACGCACGGGATCACGCTCTCCGACCACGAAGGCGGCCGGCACGGTGATGCGGGCGTCCTGCAGATGGGCCGTCAGCGACCAGTTGCGGTCGAGGTTGCGGTACCAGTCGAGCGGCCCCCGGAAGCCGCCGGCCGAGAAGGCGGCGACATATTCGGCGAAATGGGCCTCGCTCATCCACGGCGGCAGGGTCGCGTCGTCCGGGACGGTGGAGATGAAGGTCTCGCCCTCCGGGATGAAGCCGTTGGACTGGTGATCATCCGGGGTCGCGCCGTCATAGCAGTAGAAGGCCTTGCGCAGGGCCGTGGCCGGATCGATGTCGAAGACCGTGTGGGCGTCGTCGGTCTGGAAGCGGCTGATGTAGAGGTCGCCGATGCCGAGCCGTTTCGAGATCGCCGCCATGGCCGCGGTCGGCGGGCCTTTCGGACGACGCGGCTGGAACGGGACGGACAGGCCGAAGACGGCGCGGAACACGTCCGGCCGGGTCAGGGCGCAGTGCCAGGCCACCGGCGCGCCCCAGTCATGGCCGACGACGACGCAGGATGTCTCGCCCAAGGCCCGGACCAGATCGACCATGTCGCCGACGAGATGCAGGATCGAATAAGCATCGCGGTCTTCCGGTTTGTCGGTCCCGCCGTAGCCGCGCATGTCGGGGGCGACGGCATGGAAGCCGGCGGCGGCCAGCGCCTCGACCTGGGCGCGCCAGCTGATGCCGAGCTCGGGGAAGCCGTGGATCAGCAGGACGAGAGGGCCGGAGCCGGCCTCGAGGATCTGCTGGCGAAGGCCGTCGGTCTGGATGTGGCGGGTCTGCATCCGGGCAACGGACCACCGGTGGGCCCGGGCTGCAAGGCCGCTAGAGCGTCACGCCCGTGGTGCGCATGATCTCGGCGCGGAGTTCGGGCATGCCGTCGCCCTTCTCGGCCGAGGTGACGATGACCGCCGGATAGGCGGCCCCGCGTTTGGAGACGCCCTTCAGGGTCGCCTCCTGGACCTTCTCGGCCTCGCCCTTTTTCAGCTTGTCGGCCTTGGTCAGGATGATCTGATAGCTGACGGCGGCGAGGTCGAGGGCGTCGAGGGCCTCGTCATCGACCTTCTTCAGGCCATGACGGGCGTCGATCAGCAGATAGACCCGCTTCAGCGTGACCCGGCCGCGCAGATAGTCGCGGCCGAGGTCCTGGAATTTCTTCACCGTCGATTTGGAGGCCTTGGCCCAGCCGTAGCCGGGCAGGTCGACCAGCCGCATCTTGCCGTCGAGGTCGAAGAAATTGACCTCGCGCGTCCGGCCCGGCTCGTTCGAGGCCCGGGCCAGTTTGTGCATGCCGACCAGGCCGTTGATCAGGCTGGACTTGCCGACGTTCGAACGGCCGGCGAAGGCGACCTCGGGCAGGTCGGGATCGGGCAGCTGCTCGATCTTGGCGCACCCCATGACGAAGGTCGCGGGGCGCGCGAACAGGATGCGCCCCTGCTCCAGTTCCTCGGGTGTGAAATCGTCCAACTCAGGCCTTCGCCTTCTTCATCCGCTCGATGAAGGTGTCGATCGGGTTCTCGGCCTTGAGGCGGTGCATGATCACATACTGCTGGAAGATGGTCAGGATGTTCGACCAGCCCCAGTAGATCAGCAGGCCTGCGGGGAAGCCGGCCATGATGAAGGTGAAGATCACCGGCATGAAGGCGAAGATCTTGCGCTGCATCGGATCGGGCGCCGGCGGGCTCATGGCCATCTGCAGCCACATGGTCAGGCCGTAGACGATGGCGAGGACGCTGAGGCCGAGGGTGAAGCCGCCGCTCGTCCCGCTGGCGAGGAAGGCGCCGATCAGCGGCGTCGAACCCGGATCCCAGGGGATCAGGCCGAACAGGTTCAGGATGTTGGTCGGATCGGGCGCCGACAGATCCTGCAGCCAGCCGAAGAAGGGCTGGTGGCGCATCTCGATGGTCACCGACAGCATCTTGTAGACGGCGTAGAAGACCGGAATCTGCAGCAGCAGCGGCAGACAGCCCGCCAGCGGATTGATCTTCTCCTTCTGATACAGCGCCATCAGCTCTTTCTGCTGGGCCGGCGGATCGTCGGGATATTTCTTCTTGATCTCCTCCATCTTCGGCGCGAGCACCCGCATCTTGGACATGCTCTCGTAGCTCTTGTTGGCCAGCGGGAACATGAACAGGCGGACGGTCAGGGTCAGGCCGAGGATGGCCAGGCCGAAATTGCCGAACCAGCCGTAGAACATCTCGATCAGCAGGAAGATCGGTCGGGTCAGGAAGAACAGGAAGCCCCAGTCGATCGCATAGACGAAGCGCGGCAGGTCCAGCGCGTTCTCGTATCCGGACAGGATCTGGTTACGCTTGGCCCCCGCGAACAGGCGCTGGGTCTCGGTCACCTGACGGCCCGGCGCGATGGTGCGGGCCTGGCCCTGCAGATTGACCTCGTGGACCATCAGGCCGTTCACGTCGCGGACGCGGAACTCGGCGTCGAGGCGCTCGGTCTGGTCCGGGATCAGGGCGGCCATCCAGTATTTGTCGGTGATCCCCATCCAGCCGCCGGTGGTCTCGAAGGTCTGCACCGGCTTCTTGACCCAGGCGCCGTACTTCAGCTGTTCGGTGGAATAGTCGCCCGGGGCTCCGAAGGTGCCGATCGCCCCCTCGTGAAGGATCTGGTTGTTGCCCAGCCCCGGCGGCAAGCCCTGGCGCTCGACGCGGCCGAAGGGGGCGATGGTGATCGGCTGGGCGCTGAAGTTGGCGACCGTGTCGGTGACCGTGAACAGATACTGGTCGTCCAGCGCGATGCGGCGGGTGAAGCGCAGGCCCGCGCCGTTGTCCCAGGTCAGGGTCACGGGCGTGGTCGGGGTCAGGGTCGCGCCTTCGGTCAGGCGCCAGATGGTGTTGGCGCCCGGAACGCCCCCGGGGACATTGGTTCCGTTCCAGCCGAACAGGGCCTGGTAGGCGTGCTCCATGCCCTGCGGGCGGAACAGTTCGACCGGCGGCGAGCCGTCTTCCAGCGTCTCGCGGTAGCGGGTCAGGAACAGGTCGTCGATCCGGGCGCCCTTCAGCGACAGCGACCCGGTCAGGGTCGGCGTCTGGATGGGCACGCGCGGAATGCTTTCCTGGGCCAGCGCCGTCCGGCGGTCGCTGATGAAGGCGGCGGGCGCCGCGCTCGTGACGCCGACCGGCGCAATGCCCGTGCCCTGTTCAGCCGCGGCCTGCTGGGCGGCCTTACGCTTCGCGGCCTGGGGCTCCATGACGAAGAAACTGTAGGCCAGCAGCATGATGCCGGCGATCACGACGAAAAGGATCGTGTTACGGCTGTTGTCGTGTGGAGGCATGGAGATCAGGAATCCTGGCCGGCGGGCGCGGGTTGGGAAGGCGCGGACTTGAGCGCCGGTCGCGGGGTCGCGAGCCTTGTAAGCGCCGATTTCACATCGTCAAGCAAACGGTCCCAGGGACGGTCCGCCGTGCCCATGCGGGCGATGAAGACATAGTCGCTGCCGGGTACCGCCAACAGGGGCGCAACGGCCCGGGCGGCTTCTCTCAGGCGGCGTTTGGCGCGGTTGCGGATGACGGCGTTGCCGACCTTGCGCGTGGCGGTGAAGCCCAGCCGCACGGTAGCGATGCCGTCCTGCCGGTCCAGCCGCTGAACGACCACCGCGCCGCGGGCCTCTGAAACGCCCTTCGCGGCCGCCAGAAACTGGGGCCGCGAAGTCAGGCGTTCGATTTTGAAAGGGTCGCTCATGCGCCCGAACCCGGGCGCCGGACGATCAGGCCGTCAGGCGCTTGCGGCCCTTGGCGCGACGCCGCGCAACAATCTTCTGTCCGTTCTTGGTGGCCATCCGCGAACGGAAGCCGTGACGGCGCTTGCGCACGAGTCGCGACGGCTGATAGGTCCGCTTCACGTTCGGCTCCTGGGACTGAAAACAAAAAGGCGGCGGAAAGCGTCCGTCGCGGGAAGGGCGGGCGTATAAGCGGCAGGGCCCGCGGTGTCAACGCCGACGGCCCCTCTGCGGAGAGACAATGGACCGGATCAAACGCTTTCTGCCCCTGATATTGCTGGCCGGCGTCATCGCCCTGATCTTCGCCATGGGCTGGAACCGCTATCTGTCGCTCGACACCCTGCGCGACCACGGCCAGTCCTTCCGGGACTTCACCGCCGACAACTATCTGGTCAGCCTGCTGATCCTGATGGCCCTGTTCGCGGTGCTGACGGCCAGCGTGGTGCCGGGCGTCTTCTTTCTTACCATCACGGCCGGCTATCTGTTCGGGCCCTGGGTGGGCGGAATATCGACCTCCATCGCGGCGACCGGGGGAGCCCTGGTCGTCTATGCCGTCGCCCGTGGCGCGCTCGGCGGGGCGCTGCGCCGCAAGGCCGCCCGTGACATGGGCCTGCTGAAGACGATCTGCGACGCCATCGACCGGGACACCTTCTGGTATGTGCTCGCCTCCCGCCTCGCTGTGGTCGTGCCCTTCCACATGATCAATGTGGCGGCGGGCATCGTAGCGGTGCGTCTGGCGCCCTATACCGTAGCCACCGTGATCGGCCTGTTGCCGGCCCACATCATCTATTGCTGGATCGGCGCCCGGTTGAACGAGCTGCTGCGAACCAACCCCAACCCTGACTTTCAGGCGCTGTTCGGCCAGTTCTGGGCCCCGATGGCCGGGGTCTTCGTCCTGGCGGTGGTGCTGCCGTTCGCGCTCAAACGCCTTCAGGCCGCACTCGCCGGGAGGATCGCGACATGAGCCGGGGCGCGTCTGGCCCAAGCATTGCGTATGGCGGGGCATGAGCCGGCTTCAGCCCCTTCTTGGCGCCCTTCGCAGGGGACTGCGCCTGCCCGCCGACTGGCGCGAGCGGCTGAAGTTCCACGCCCCCGACGCCCTGGCCTGGCGGCTGCTCCTGCTAACCTTCATCTTCACCGTGGTGGTCGAGATCCTGATCATCGTCCCCAGTGCGGCCAGCTTCCATGAGCGCTGGCTGCTGGATCGGCTGCAGTCGGCGGAACTGGCCTCGGTCGGTGTCGAGGCCCTGCCCTATTCGGCCGTCGAGGACGACGCCGCCGAACAGCTGCTGGCCATCGGGGGGGTGCAGGCGGTGGTCGTCGGCGACCAGGGCGTGCGCCGTCTTCTCCTGCAGGCTCCCAACCTGCCCCGGACGCCGGACCTGATCGACCTGCGCCAAAGCCGCCCGGTGACCCGGATCGCCGATCCCTGGCGCACCCTGTTCGGCCACCCCGACCGGTCGATCCGCGTTCAGGCCCGACCGCGCTACCGCTCTGGCGACTTCATCGAGATTCTGGCCCCGGCCGAGCCCCTGAAGGCCGAACTGGGCGCCTTCCTGGTCAACAGCCTGCTGACGTCGTTGATGATCTCGCTGGTCGCCGGGGGGCTGCTCTACGGCGGTCTGGCCTTTCTGGTGCTGCAGCCGCTGCGGCGGGTCACCCGCTCGATCGAGCATTTCGCCCTCGACCCCGAAGCCGAGGGCGATCCGCCCAGCGATCGGCACGACGAGATCGGCCGGGTGGAGCGCGAGCTGGCGCGGATGCAGGAGGAGGTTCGGGTCTCGCTGCGGTCCCGCGCCCGACTGGTCGCGCTGGGCGAGGCGGTGGCCAAGATCAATCACGACCTGCGCAACATGCTGACCTCGGCCCAGATGGCCTCTGAGAGACTGGCCGATTCGCCCGACCCCGAGGTGGCCCGTGTCCTGCCGCGGCTGGAGCGGGCCCTGGGCCGCGCCGCCGCCCTGTCGCGCAATGTGCTGGAGTACGGCAAGAGCGAGGAGCCGCCGCCGCAGCGCGTCCGCATCCCGCTGGCGCCGGCCATCACCGCGGCCGCCGAGGACGCCGGACTGACGGCGGAGGGCGTCCGCCTGGTCAGGTCCATTCCGGCGCGACTGAGCATCCAGGCCGATGGCGACCAGTTGCACCGCGTGCTGGTCAATCTGATGCGCAATGCCCGTCAGGCCATCGAGAGCGACCCCACCCGCCGGACGGGCAGCAAGGGCGTGGTCCGCGTCACCGCCTCGACCGAGGACGGAGATTGCATCATTCACATCGCCGACGACGGCCCCGGCATTCCGCCGAGACTGTCTGAAAGCCTGTTCGAGCCCTTCGTCAGCGGCCGGGCGTCGGAGGGGGCCGGTCTGGGACTGGCCATTTCGCGCGAACTGGCCGCGAACCACGGCGGCGCCCTGACCCTGGTCGAGACCGGGCCGATGGGCACCACCTTCGCCCTGCGGCTGCCACACTGAAGGGACCAAATCGCCCGACCGGCGTTATCGCTGGCGGAACCGGACCAAGGCGCTCAGCGTCACCATATGCTTTTCTGTTCAGGAGGCCCTGCATGACCCGTTTCACCCTCGCTGCCGCGACCGCCCTGCTGCTGGCCGCCGGCCCGGTCATCGCCCAGACGACCCCGCCCCAGGCGCCGACCCAGAGGACGACGCCTCAGCAGACCCCCGCCCAGGCGCCGGTCTCCAACCCGGCTCCGGGTTCCCAGGAATGGCTGCGGCTGCGTGGCGAAAGCTACAGCGCCGCGCCCGAGGTGGAGCAGGACCCGGCCGAGGTCGCCGAGACGATCCGTCTGAACGCCGCCATCGCCGCCCGCAACGCGGCCGCCGAACGCCGCGAGATCGAGGGGACGGCGGCGTGGCAGGCCGAGGACGCCCGCTGGCGCGCCGAAACCGCCCGGCTGGAAACCCAGCGCGCCCAATGGGAAGCCGACGCCGCGGCTGCCGAGGCCGCCCGCCTCCGCTACGAGCGCGAACGCGCAGCCTGGGCCGCCGAGGTCGCCGCCTGCCAACGCTCGCCCCGGTCCTGCGTGAGCCGTTCGCCGGGATACTGACGCGCCGGTCTGAAACCCCGAAGCCAGCCGGGTCGTAGTTCGGTACGCGCCGTTGCGCCCCGCCCACGGTCGTGAGACCGTCCGGTCGAGTGGCTCCGGCCCCGGGGGGTGACCATGACCGACATCGCCGGCGAGCCCGAGAGCGAACCACCGAAGCGCCGCGCGGACCGTCCGTTGTCAGGGGGCCGCACCGATACCTGGCGGCATCCCGCCTGGGTCCGGGTGGCGCACTGGCTGAACGTCGTCGCCGTCGTCGTCCTGATCATGAGCGGGCTCAACATCCTGCTGGCGCACCCGCACCTCTACTGGGGCATCCGCTCGACCTTCGCCGACCCCTGGGTCAGCATTCCCCCGATCCCGAACTGGCTGCTGATCCCCCAGGGGCGCAATCTGGCGGAGGCGCGGAACTACCATTTCCTGTTCGCCTGGATCTTCGTCCTGAACGGCCTGCTCTATCTGCTGATGGGGCTGATCACCCGCCGTTTCGGCCGCCGGCTGTGGCCGACCGGCGCGGACCTCAAGGGCATCGGGCCCTCGGTGGCGGAGCACGCGCGCTTCCACTTCCCGACCGACGATCACGCCCGGACCTACAACGTCATCCAGAAGCTGACCTATCTGGCCATGATCCTGATCATCCTGCCGATGATGCTGATCACCGGCCTGTCGATGTCGCCCGGCTTCAACGCCATCGGCGGGATACTGCTGGATCTGATGGGCGGGCGGCAGTCGGCGCGGACGCTGCATTTCATCTCGGCGGCGCTGATCGTCGGCTTCATCGTCATCCACGTCGGTCTGGTGATCTGGACCGGCCTGTTCAACAACATGCGGTCGATGATTACCGGCTGGTTCGTCATCGAGCCGCCGGGGTCGACGGCGGGGCCGAAGCTCCGGCCTAGGCCGCCGGCCGATGCGGGAGATGCGTCATGAACCGTCGCCGCTGGCTGACCGGAGCCTTTGCAACCGCTGCGACCGCCATGCTCGCCGCCTGCGGTCAGGCCGGGACCAGCCTGGCCGAACAGGCGCGGCGGATGGGCGAGGGCCTGACGCGGCGGACGCAACGCCTGCTGATCCCCCGCGACGCCCTGGCGCCGACCTACAGCCGCGCGGATATCTCGCCCGACTTCAGGGCCAACGGCTCCATCAGCCCCGCCGCCGCCGACTACAAGGCGCTCAGGGACAATGACTTCGCCGACTATCGGCTGGTCATCGACGGTCTGGTCGAACGGCCCCTGTCGCTGGGTCTGGCGGAGCTGCGCACGCGCCCGGCGCAGAGCCAGATCACCAAACACGACTGCGTCGAGGGCTGGACCTCGATCGGCGAATGGACCGGGGTGCGGCTTGAGACCCTGCTCGACGAGGCGGGGCTGAAGCCGGAGGCGCGCTACATCGTCTTCCACTGTTTCGACGCCCTGACCCAGACCGAAGACGGGGAGCGCTACTATGAGAGCATCGACCTGATCGATGCGCGTCATCCGCAGACGATCCTGGCCTGGGCGATGAACGGCGAGACCCTGCCGGTCCCCCATGGCGCGCCGCTGCGGCTGAGGGTCGAGCGGCAGCTGGGCTACAAGCACGCCAAATACATCAAGCGGATCGAGGTGGTCGAAAGCTTCGCCCACATCGGCGGCGGCAAGGGCGGCTACTGGGAAGACCGGGGGTACGAGTGGTACGCGGGCATCTGACCCGACGGGGGCTGGGGCTGGCGGCGGGGGCGGCGCTGATCGCCCCGGCAGTTCCGGCAAGGGCTCGGTCGATCAGCGTCTTCGCCACGACCCGTCATGGCCTTGTCAGCGCGCGCGCCGAGGGCGGGGTGCTGGCGTTCAAGGGCGTGCCCTACGGCGCGGACACAGGCCCGCGGCGGTTCCAGCCGCCAGTCCCGCCGGCCCCGTGGAGCGAGCCGCATTTGGGCAGGGATTTCGGCCCCGCGTCGCCCCAGCGCGGTAACGAGCCGAACCAGTCCGAGGACTGCCTGCGTCTCAATGTCTGGACGCCGAAGCTGGACGCCGGGCGGCGGCCGGTGATCGTCTATATCCACGGCGGCGCCTATGCGACGGGATCAGGCTCCAGCCCCCTGACCAACGGCGCCCGGCTGGCGGCGCGGGGCGATTTGGTCGTGGTGACCGTCAACCACCGTCTGGGGCCGTTGGGATATGCCTCGCTGGCGCGGCTGGCGCCGGGGTTCGAGGACTCGGGCAATCTGGGGCAGCTGGATCTGGTGCTGGCGCTGCAGTGGGTGCGGGACAATATCGCGGCCTTCGGCGGCGATCCCGGCTGCGTCACCGTGGTCGGCCAGTCGGGCGGCGGGGCCAAGATCGCGACCCTGATGGCCATGCCCGCGGCGGCGGGCCTGTTCCACCGGGCCGTGACCATGAGCGGCCAGCAGGTCACGGCGTCGGGGCCGCTGAACGCCACCCGCCGGGCCGAGGTCTGGCTGGAGGCGCTGGGCCTGACGCCGGACCGGATCGACGAGGTCCGCACGATGCCGGTCGAACGGCTGATCGAGGCGGCGGGGGCGACCGACCCCATCCTCGGCGGCTCGCTGTATTTCGGACCGGTGCTGGATGGACGCAGCCTGACGCGGCACCCTTTCTGGCCCGACGCACCGGCGCAGTCCGCCCGTGTCCCGATGATGATCGGCAATACCCGGGAAGAGACCCTGGCCTTTCTCGGCGGCGACCCGGCCAATGCGGGGCTGACCTGGGAGAGCCTGCCCGCGCGGCTGACGCCGTCGCAGATGCGGATCGACGTGGCGCCGGAGGAGGTGGTGGCCTGGTATCGCGCCAATCACCCGGCGATGAGCCCCGACCAGGTCCTGATCCGCGCCACCACCGCGGCCCGCAGTTGGCGCGCCGCCGTGATCGAGGCCGAGATGCGGGCTGCGCAAGGCTCGCCCGCCTATGTCTTTCAGCTGGACTGGGCCAGCCGACTGCCCAACGGCCGGACCGGCGCCTACCACACCTCGGACATTCCCCTGATGCTGGACAATGTCGCCGCCGAGGGGTCGGGGGCGGTCGGGCCGGAGGCGCAGGCCATGTCCGACCGGATGAGCGACACGCTGCTGGCCTTCGCCCGGACCGGCGATCCGAACCACGTCGGCCTGCCGCGCTGGACGCCCTATTCGCTGGAGCGGCGGGAGACCATGGTCATGGACCTGCCGCCCCGGATGGAGAACGATCCGCGCGGGGATGAGCGGCGGTTCTTCGGGCGGATTCCGTATATCCAGCCGGGGACGTGAGGATCGTGTCGGGAGAGTGGAAAGCTATGTGGGCCAGGTATGTACCGGCTGTGGCGCTTGCTGGCGGGCTGATCGCGCCGTCGGCGTTTGCCCAGGAGCTCGCCAACCCCAGTTGGGCGGCGATGCCGGACGGGGAGGCGATGGCGGAAGCCTATCCAGTATTCGCCTATATGGCCGAATTGGATGGCGACGTGATCCTGCAATGCGGAATCGCCGCCGACAGCACCCTGTCGCTTTGCCGCGCCGTGGAGGCCAGGCCGGCGGGACTTGGCTTTGATCGGGCCGGACTGTCAGTGGCCTCGCTGTTCAGAGCGAATCCCGCCCGGGTTGATGGTGAGACCGTCCCGTCCCAGGTCCGGTTCGCGGTCCGTTTCCGTATGCCGGCGCTGGAGTGGGCTCCGCCGTGGACGGGGCCCGAGCCGACGCCCGAGCATCTCGCCGCCGCCCGCGCCGTCGTGGAGGAAAGGGCAGCCTGGGATATGCGGGGCCCCGAGTCCTTTGCGACCATGGACCTCGACGTTGATGTGGACCGCGAAGCCAGGGTTCGGGCGATCGTTCTCGCGGTGAAGGCCGAGTTCCTCGAGCAGGAGATCGAGGCGGGGGCTCTGTGGACCGCCCGCCTGTTTACTCCCGAACAGATCGCCGAAGCCTCGGCGACCGGAGAGGATCCGCCGCCGCCGCCGGACGATCTCAGCGCTTCAGCCGGCGACGCCTGGGACAGGATGGGCATAAGTTCGAGCCAGCGTCTGAGACAGCTCTATTGCGCCGAGTTTGACTGTCCCACACTCCCGTTGCCGAGCCCGCACGCAGCTGCGGACCAGTAGCGGGCTGACGGCAAGATCGCAGTGCGTGAGGTGAGGCTGCCTCAGGCCTCCGCGCCCTCGGCCCGCTTCTTCATCATGGCGTCGAAACTGCCCCAGACGCCCTCGGCCCCGTGCCAGGAGCCGGTGGTGGCGGCCTTGGAGTATTCGGTGGCGCGTGCCTCGAAGAAGTTGGCGTGTTCGACGCCCGACAGCAGGGACTGCAGCCAGGGCAGCGGGTTTTCCTTGACGCCGTAGACCTCGGGCAGATGCAGCTGGCGCAGACGCCAGTCGGCGATGAAGCGGATGTATTGTTTGATGTCCTCGGGCGTCATGCCGTTCACCGGGCCCATCTCGAAAGCCAGGTCGATGAAGCGGTCCTCCATCTCGACCACGGTCTTGCAGCAGTCGACGATGTCGGCGGCGACCTGGGGCGTGACCGCCCCCGTCTCCTTGTTGAAGGCGTGATAGAGCTTGATGATGCCTTCGCAGTGCAGGCTCTCGTCACGGACCGACCAGCTGACGATCTGGCCCATGCCCTTCATCTTGTTCTGACGGGGGAAATTCATCAGCATCGCGAAGCTGGCGAACAGCTGAAGGCCCTCGGAGAAGCCGCCGAACATGGCCAGCGTCCGGGCGACGTCGGCGTTGGTCTCGACCCCGAACTTGCCCATGAAGTCATGCTTGTCGCGCATGGCCTCGTATTCCATGAAGGCGCCGAACTCGCTCTCGGGCATGCCGATGGTCTCGAGCAGCAGGGCATAGGCCGCGATGTGGATGGTCTCCATGTTGGCGAAGGACGCCAGCATCATCTTGACCTCGGTCGGTTTGAACACCCGACCGTATTTTTCCATGTAGTTGTCCTGGACCTCGATGTCGGCCTGGGTGAAGAAGCGGAAAATCTGGGTCAGCAGGTTCCGCTCTGACGGCGTCAGATTGACCGCCCAGTCCTTCATGTCCTCGCCCAGCGGCACCTCTTCGGGCATCCAGTGGACCTGCTGCTGCTTCTTCCACATGTCGAACGCCCAGGGGTAGCGGAACGGCTTGTAGGCCGCCGACGGGGTCAGAAGGCCGGGCGTGGTGGGCTTGATCGAAACGTGCGCGTTCATCGGGTACGGGGCTCTGAAGCGAATCCGGGATTGAGGATTCACCATGCGGGCGGACGGCCCCGGCGCCAAGCCGAAATGCGGCTATATTGCGATCACTTTTTGCGCGACCGCTAGATGTGGTAGGTTACGGGCAGGTCTCTGGGGATGCGGCTGGGGACAAGCCCAAGCCCTCCCTATGCCGGCGCCGACAGGTCCTGGGCGCGGATGGACGGGCGAGGCGGTAGCCTGACCGGCGCAGGAGGAGGCATCCATGACCTACACCGTCTATGGCGCCATGGGGTCGGGCTCGGTCCCGGTCGAGGCGGCCCTGACCCTGATCGGCGCGCCGTACACTGTGGTCGAGGCCGTCACCTGGGAGGGCGACTCCGAGCGCGACAAGGTCGCCCCGGTCAATCCGATGCGGCAGATCCCGGCCCTGATCACCCCCGAAGGCGAGACCATCACCGAGAGCGCCGCCATCCTGATCTGGCTGGCCGAACAGCATCCCGAGGCAGCGCTGGCGCCGGAGGCCTGCGATCCACGGCGGGCGCAGTTCCTGCGCTGGATGACCTTTGTCCCGGCGGCCGTCTATTCGATGTTCTGGGTGCGGGACGAGCCGTCGCGGCTGGCGGGCGACGATCCCGCCGCCCAGGAGACGGTCAAGGTCCGCACCGCGGAACGCATCGCCGACTGCTGGGCGGCGATGGAAAGCCAGATCGAGCCGGGGCGTTTCCTTCTTGGCGCAGAACTGACGGTTCTGGACCTCTATGTCTCTGTCGCCAGCCGCTGGACGCCGTATCGCAAGCGGTTCCATGAGGTTGCGCCGCGCATGGGCGAGGCCATGCGGCGAGTCGACGCCCTGCCCGAGCTGACGGCCTTCTGGGCGGGGCGGTTTCCACTGGTGGGTCGATACGGGAGTTAGGTCAGGCCAATTCCGCTCATCCCCGCGACAGCGGGGACCCAGTTCTGTCCAGCTTGACGCCGGTTTTACGGGACCGGGGAACTGAGGTCAGGCCAACCGCTGGATCGCCCAAAGCACTGGGTCCCCGCTGTCGCGGGGATGAGCGGATGAAAGAGATCAGGCCGCCTCAGCCTCGAGCGTCACGCGGGCGGCCGGGAGGTCGCCGGACAGGGCCCGGTTCACCATCGACAGCAGGCCAGCCTGGTTGATGGGCTTGGCCATATGGGCGTTCATGCCGGCGGCGAGGCAGCGGGCGACGTCCTCGGGCATGGCGTCGGCGGTCATGGCCACGATGGACAGTGGCTCGCCCGTGCCGGGGATGGACCGGATACGACGCGTGGCCTCCAGCCCGTCCATGTTCGGCATACGCACATCCATCAGCACGAGATCGAACGGCTGTTCGGCCACCGCGTCGAGGGCCTGTTGGCCGTCGCAAACCTCGACCACCTCGCAGCCGAAGGCCTCCAGCATGATGCGGGCGACCTCGCGGTTGACCGGGTGATCGTCGACGACCAGCACGCAGGGAGCCCGGCCGGACTCCTCGGCCGGCGCCGCCGCCGGGGCCGCGACCTCCTCCACCAGCCGGACATCCTCGACGACGTCGGCGGCGCGGTCGAACGGCAGCTTCAGAATGAAGGTCGAGCCCTCCCCCACGCGGCTGTCGACGTCGATCTGGCCGCCCATCCGGCGAACCTGTCGGGCCGCCAGGGCCAGGCCGAGGCCCGCGCCCGAATGATTGCGGCGGATCGAGGCGTCGCCCTGGGCGAAGGCCTCGAACAGCTCGGGCAGGAATGACGGCTCGATGCCGCAGCCGGTGTCCGAGACCCGGATGCAGACGCCGTCGCCGGCGCGGTCCAGCCGGACCACGACCTCGCCCTGTTCCGTGAATTTGACCGCATTGGCGATGAGGGGATGCAGGGCCTGCCGAAGGACGCGCCTGTCGGCGATGAAGCGGGCCTGGACCGGCAGGCGGTCGTCGATCCGCAGTTTCAGGCCCCGCGCCTGGGCGGCGGCGAGGCTGGCGGTTGCGGTCTCGCGCGCCACCGCCACCAGATCGAGGGCCTCGGTCGTCAGCGCATCGTCGCCGCGGGCGAAGTCCAGAATGTCCTCGACCAGCATCAGGAGACCGTCGCTGGACTCCCGGATCAGGCGCGCCTGACGCACGGCATCGGCGTCCAGGCCGGGGCGGCTGGCCAGAACATCGGCGAAGCCGGCGACGCCGTTCAGGGGCGTCCGCATCTCGTGGCTCATCATGGCCAGGAAGCGGGACCGGGCCGCCGCCGCGTCTTCGGCCTTCCGCCGGGCCTCCTGGGCCGCAAGGGTGCGCGCGCGAAGGCGGGTCTCCAGCCGGCGACGTTCGGTCATCACCGTCGAGATCGGCAGGACGGTGGCGACCATGGCCAGCAGATAGAGATTGTAGATGCCCAGCCGGCGCAGCATGGGCGAAACCCCTTCCAGACCAGGAACCTCGGCCAGCCGGGTCAGATGCACGGGACCGTGCCCGGTCAGGGTCGCCGCCCCGGTGATACCGGCCAGCAAAATCAGCGCCGCCGCGGTCTTTGTCGGCGACAACCGCAGGCAGATCAGCAGCATCGGCGGGAAGGTCAGATAGGCGACAGAGAGGTCTTTCTGCCAGAAGACGACCGTCGTCACGACCAGCATCAGCGCGAACAGACCGACCGCTTCCGGCGTCCCCGCGCGCGTCATGCCCTTGAAGCGATGGGCTCGCGCCACGAGCAACAGCACCGGCGTGACCAGCAGGAGGCCCAGCAGTTCAATGATGAAGAAGGAATAGATGCCGAACACGGCGGCGGTGTTGAGTCCGGCTCCGGTGAGCGCCAACACCAGACCGAAGCCGATGGCGGCGGTTACAGCCACCGCAGGCACGGCGGAGTAGGCGGCGAAGGTCAGCAGGCGCTTCGGGCGGCGCATGTCGAGCGCGGCGCCGCAGACCCGTCGGGCCAGGAAGGCGCACAGGAAGGCCTCGCCCATGTTCAAGAGCGCGTTCAGCCAGAGGAGCATGCCCACGTCGCCGCGGATGACATTGCTGAACAGGTTGATGGTGAGACAGGCGGTCATCACGGCCACGGCGGGCCGGCGATGCAGTTGCAGCAGGGCCGCGGCCAGAATGCCGTTCGACAGCCAGACAGCAATCGCGTCGAAAGTCGCCACACTCCAGTGGCCGATCAGCTGCGAAGCGGCGAACAGCAGCACATAGACCCAGGCCGGCGGGCCGGCGACCCGGCCTGCTTCATGCCTGAAAAGACGCCAATGACCCCGCAACCGGTTTCCTCCGGCCCATACCCGATTTGGGGAGCGTTACAGTGAAGGCGTAAACAAATCGGACGACCAAACGTCTGTTTCGCGAGTCAGACGTTTCGGGCCTGAAAGGCTTCGCGCGGCCGGAACCTGCGCCAGACCCCCCAGATCAGCAGCGCCGTCGCGACGCCGAGCGCGTCGGCGAGAAGATCGCCCCAGCTGGGATCCCGGCCAACGTAGCCCTGAATCACCTCAACAGCGGCCCCGAGAGCGATGGCCAGCAGCGCCGCCCATGTCCGCGGCAGGCGCCGGAACAGCACGCCGAGGCTCCAGAGGATCAGGCCGAAGGCGATGAAATGCGCCGCCTTGTCCCAGATCAGCTTTTCAGACTCGATCGTCCCGCCAGGCGCCAGCATCAGGGCGAGGAGGACCAGCAGCAGGACCGCGCCGATGACGCGAAGGAAGGTACGCATAGGATTCAAGGCTTTCCGGGAAGACCTCGCTTCTATCAGCCCGCGAGCAGGACCCAAACCCCGGTCGCCGCGAAACCCGCCGCGGCCGCCAGACGGATCCAGGCGAGGGGCAGTCGCTGCGCCGCCTTCTCGCCGAGCAGGACGGCGGGACCGTTCACCAGCATCATGCCGAGGGTCGAGCCGGCCACGACCAGCGGCAGGTTCTGGAACTGGGCCGCCAGCATGGCCGTCGCGACCTGGGTCTTGTCGCCCATCTCGATGACGAAGAAGGCGGCCGTCGTGGTCCAGAATACGCCGGCGAAGGTCTTCTCCGTCTTGTCGGGCGTCTCGTCAAACCGGTCGGGGATCAGCGCCCAGAGTGCGAAACCGAGGAAGGCGAGGCCGACGACCCAGCGCACCCAGTCACCGTCCATGAACCGCGCCAGCACCGACCCGGCCAACGCCGCAAAGGCGTGGTTGGCCAGGGTCGCCACGAAAATGCCGAGCAGGATCGGCAGCGGTCGCCGCCACGCCGCCGCCAGCATGATGGCCAGCAGCATGGTCTTGTCGCCGATCTCCGCAATGGAGACGAGGCCGGTCGAGATCAGGAAGGCGTCCAGGGCTTCATCGTTCGCGGGGGTTCGGCGGACAGACCATTGGCATCCGCAGCCGGCCCCCGCGTGGAAGCACCCTGCGAAGCCAGCGGTCTTGCCGTGACGCCTGGGGTCCTATCGCTCGCGCCGCGGGCGCTCGCTGCCTGAGGACATCGCCCTCAAATCGCCGCGCACCGCGTGCGCGGCATAGGGCCCCAAGGATCTTTCCGCGCCATCCTCTCCGGGCGAGAGGAAGTGTGTTGACGCGAACCCCGCTGATCGGTGCGGGCGGCTACTCCCCGATGACGGCGGGGGGTGTATCCGTCCCGGGCTCCGGGGGCAAGACGTCGTCGTGCAGGCCGGACGCCCTGACGGCCTGACGTCGCCCGATCGCATAGGCGGCCAGCCACAGGGCCATGGCCCAGGCCGCGCCGGCGCACCAGCCGGCGAAAACGTCTGAAGCCCAATGGGCCCCCAGATAGACTCGCGTCAGCCCGATGAGGAGCGCCACGGTCATGGCGGCCCCCAGCACAAAGGCCTTCAGATGCGCGCGCGGGAAGGCCCGGGTCAGCATCACGCCCAGCGTCAGATAGAAGACGGTCGACAGCAGGGCGTGGCCCGAGGGGAAGCTGGCGTTCAGGGTCTCGACCGCCTGGAAGGCCGCCGGCGGCCGCTCCCGCTCGAACAGTGCCTTCAGCCCCTCGCTCAGCGCCACGCCGCCCGCGAGACCCAGCACCAGCAGCAGGGCCGAGAGCCGTTTGCGCTGGATCAGCAGGAAGGTGATGGCGATCACGGCGAACAGGCCCAGAACCGATATGCCCCCCAGGGACGTCAGGTCGGCCGCGGCCTCCTGGAGCCACCATGGGCCGCGAGGTTCGCCCGCGACCGGCTGCATCCAGGTCAGCACGGCCTGGTCAAAGGCCTGGCCGTCGGCCTCGGTCATGTCGTCAGCCACCTCGACGAAGGTCATCACCCCCAGGGCCACGACAAACAGAGCCGTCACGGCCGCGATTTCGGTCCGCGCGATGCGCAGCATCCGGCGCAGGAAGATCGGGATCCGGGAGGTTGCCATCGGTCGCAAACGGTCACGCTTGTGGGACGTTCCCACCGCAAATTTATTTCCACAATCCTGTCGGATCGCACACAGGAAGCTGGTCCGGGCGACAATCCCCACGGTGGCTGAATCCGGCAGGTTTGTGGCTAGATCGAATCACTCACACCGAGGGCTGATACGAAAATGTCATCAAGGAAGTTTGCCCTCACTCAAAATTTGAGGGCTTGGCCAGTAACCAATCATGAACCACATTTAGCGCTGTAATGATGTTGACCACACAACATCTGGCGTATCGACAAGCACCCGGGGCGGATTATGGCAGGCAGTGAAGCGTTGAAGACGGTGGAATTTCCGTCGGTTGCCGACAGCGATTTGGCTGCGCGTCCCCATCTGTCTGTGGTGCGCTCACTCCAGCTCGACCGGACCCGCGACGACCTGCTGACCGACTTCGGCAAGAAGACGCTGGAGGATCGCTATCTGCTGCCAGGCGAAAGCTATCAGGACATGTTCGCCCGCGTCGCCACGGCCTATGCCGACGACCACGAGCACGCACAGCGCGTCTATGACTACATGTCGAAGCTCTGGTTCATGCCCTCGACGCCGGTGCTGTCGAACGGCGGCGCGGATCGCGGCCTGCCGATCTCCTGCTTCCTCAACGCGGTGGCGGACAGCCTCGACGGCATCCAGTCGGTCTGGAACGAGAATGTCGCCCTGGCGTCGAACGGCGGCGGCATCGGCACCTACTGGGGCGGCGTCCGGTCGATCGGCGAGAAGGTCAAGGGCGCGGGCCAGACATCCGGCATCATCCCCTTCATCCGGGTGATGGACAGCCTGACGCTGGCGATCAGCCAGGGTTCGCTGCGCCGCGGCTCGGCCGCCGTCTATCTGGACGTCCACCACCCGGAGATCGAGGAATTCCTCGAAATCCGCAAACCGTCGGGCGACTTCAACCGCAAATCCCTGAACCTGCACCACGGCATCAACATCTCGGACGCCTTCATGGAGGCGGTCCGCGACGGAAAGACCTTCGACCTGCTGTCGCCGAAGAACCAGGCGGTGGTGAAAACCGTCGACGCCCGGGCCCTGTGGCAGAAGATCCTCGAGATCCGCCTGCAGACCGGCGAACCCTATCTGATCTTCTCCGACACGGTGAACCGCCAGATGCCGCAGCATCAGCGCGACCTGGGCCTGTCGGTGAAACAGTCCAACCTGTGCGCCGAAATCATGCTGCACACCGGCCGCGACCATCTCGGCGTCGACCGCACCGCCGTCTGCTGCCTGTCCTCGGTCAATGCCGAGATGTTCCTGGAGTGGCGCGAGGAGCCGAAATTCGTCGAGGACGTCATGCGCTTCCTCGACAATGTGCTCGAGGACTTCATCCGCCGCGCCCCGCCGGCCATGGCCGCGGCCGTCTACTCCGCCAAGCGCGAACGCTCGGTCGGCCTCGGCCTGATGGGCTTCCACTCCTTCCTGCAGCAGCAGGGCGTGGCCTTTGAATCCGCCATGGCCAAGTCGTGGAACATGCGGCTGTTCAAACATCTGCGCCGCGAGGCCGACAAGGCCAGCCGGGTGCTCGCCGAAGAGAAGGGCGCCTGCGAGGACGCCGCCGAGCGCGGCGTCATGGAGCGTTTCTCCCACAAGATGGCCATCGCCCCGACCGCCTCGATCTCGATCATCTGCGGCGGCACCAGCGCCGGCATCGAGCCGATCCCGGCCAATATCTACACCCACAAGACCCTGTCGGGTTCGTTCGCGGTCAAGAACCCCTATCTGGAGCGGATTCTGGGCGAGAAGGGCATCGACACCGAGGCGGTGTGGAGCTCCATCCTCGAGCACGAGGGTTCGGTCCAGCATCTCGAGCAGCTGAGCGAAGACGAGAAGGGGATCTTCAAGACCGCCTTCGAACTGGACCAGCGCTGGGTCGTCGAACTGTCGGCCGACCGCGCGCCCGAAATCTGTCAGGCCCAGTCGATCAACCTGTTCATCCCGGGCGACGTGAACAAGTGGGACCTGCACATGCTGCACTGGTCCGCCTGGGAGAAGGGCGTGAAATCGCTCTACTATCTGCGCTCCAAGTCGGTTCAGCGCGCCGCCTTTGCGGGCGCCGAGGACAAGGTCGAGGCCGAGGTGGACCCGAACCAGCCGGACCTCTTCAGCGCCGCCCGCACCGACTATGACGAGTGTCTGGCCTGCCAGTAGGGCCTCCGGGGACGTTAACCACGCTGTGACCCCGGAACCTCGCTTTTCACCTGACGTTGGTCGGGCGGAGCAAAAGTCTGTTGGCGAGCCGCCCCGCATCGTGCAGGGTCACGGTTGTTGACGGATCGGGAGGACCGTTGATGCGTATGACGGTTTTTGCGTTCGGAGTGTTGGCGACTGTGGCCTCTGCGGCCCCGGCGTTCGCCGCTGTCTCCCCTCCCGAAACCCAGGTCGCCCTGTCCAATCCCTGGGTTGTCACCCGCGAACCGCCCTCCACCGTTTCTGACCTGCTGACCCGCATCGACCGCGACGCGCGCTTCGCCGATGCGGGCCGTCCAGCCTTCGGCCCCGACGAAGGCTGGAGCGGCTACGCCCCGCCCTCACGCGAACGAGCCTCGCCCTGGGTCGCTTCGAACCGGGACGTCTGGTTCGAGAACAGCGCCTTTGACGACCGGCTGCGGCTGCGCACCGAAGGTCCGGTGCGCCGGATCGACGGATCGCCCCTGCCGCCTGGACCACTCGACCCCGCGGCCTATGAGGCCGAGCACTATGACCTGACCTACACCCGGGGCTGGACGGAGATCCTGGGCCGCACGGCGTCGGGTCTCGATGTCGCCCTGACGCCCCACGTCGGCGTCGGCGTCGGGTCGCGCGGCGGCACCACCGAGGCCGGGGCGACCCTGCGCATCGGACCCGACCTGGACCAGCTGGTGCCCGAGGGCGAAGAGGCGTTCGGCCAGCGGCCGCGCTGGTATCTGTATGCGGCCGGTTCGGGCCGGGCGGTCGGCTACAACTGGGCCCGCAACCGCGACGGCGAATTCGCCCGCTCGGGTGTCAGCCATGACTCCGGCGTCTTCATGGGCGACGCCTCGCTTGGCGTGGCCATGCGACGGGGCCCTGTGCAGAGCTCGATCGGCCTGGTCTATCGCGAGATCGGCGTCGAGGGCCTGCGCGCCGGCCAGGGCATAGACACGGATGTGTCCGAAGGCGTGATCGCGTTTCAGCTGAGCATCAAGCCCGAGTAGGGATCAGGGATTAGGGATTAGGTGGCTAGAGCCGCAGACCTCGCTTGGCCCTGACGCGCCTCCCTGATCCCTAATCCCTACTCCCCTGTCCTCGCCACGCCCTCGCGGCGGTCATCGGCGCCGCCGTCCCAGGCCCAGCCGTCCGGGCCCTGACGCCAGATTCCGCCGTGCAGGCCCGAGGTTTCGCTGTCGTTGGGGCGCAGGGTCACGCCGCGCGCCGCCAGCCCCTCGCGCAAGGCGTCGGAGAATCGCTCCGTATCCGCGCCGACAGAGGTCCCCCGCGCGACCAGGTTGGGCAGGTTGAACGCCGTCTGGACCGGCAGGCCCCAGTCCAGCACCGCGATCAGGGCCCGGGCGTTATAGGCCAGGATCGACGGGCCGCCCGGCGATCCCAGGGCGCCGACCAGCCGCCCCTCGCGGTCGAGGATGAGAATGGGTGACATCGACGATCGCGGTCGCTTGCCCGCCGCCACGGCATTGGCCGCGGGCGCGCCGTCGGCCCGCAGCGGCGCAAACGAGAAGTCGGTCAGCTCATTGTTGAGGAAGAAACCAGCCGCCATCCGGCCCGAGCCGAACACGCTCTCGATCGTGGTGGTCATGCTGACCGCGTTGCCCTCGGCATCGACGATGACGAAATGCGACGTCCCCGCCGGCTCGTTGGTCGCGTCGGGCCCGACCAGCACGCCCCCGGGCGGCGTCCCCGCCTCGGCCGGCCCCGTCAGGCCCTGCGCCAGGGCCGCGCGCGAGGCCGTATAGCCCGGGTCCAGCAGCCCTTGCACCGGAACGCCCACGAAGCCCGGATCGGCCACATAGCGGTCGCGGTCGGCGTACATCAGCCGCTGAAGCCGGGCGAAGGCGGTCCAGGCCTCGGCGCTGTCCGGACCGAGGGTGATGTCCGGCGTCGCCTCGGCCATGGCCAGGAGCTGCAGCACAGCCACGCCGCTGGACGGCGGCGGCGGCACGCAGATCACATAGATCCGGTAGGGCCGGCACAGGGCGCCCCGCTCGATCGGCTCATAGGCGGCGATGTCCTGTGCCGTCAGCGAGCCGGGCCGCGGCTCCTCAGCCACCGTGGCGGCGATCTCGCGCGCGATCCGGCCGTGGTAGAAGACCTCGGCCCCGCCCGCAGCCAGTTCGGCCACCGTCCGCGCGTAGTCGGGGTTCCGCAGCACGTCGCCGGCGACATAGCGTTCACCGTCCGGTTTCGTGAAATAGGCGTTGGCCCAGCGCGTGCGCGCCTGCCCCCGCGTCGCGGCGATGAAGCCGGCGAGCCGCGGACTCACCACAAAGCCGTCGCGCGCCAGCCGCTCGGCGTCTCCAAACAGGGTGCTCCACGGCAGCCGGCCGTGGGCCTGCTGCGCCAGGGCCAGCATGGCGACGGCCCCGGGTGCGCCGGTCGACCGGCCGCTGAGCACGGCTTCGCCGAACCCCAGGGGCCGGCCGTTTTCATGGAAGAGTTCGGGTGTCGCCGCCGTCGGCGCGGTCTCGCGCCCGTCATAGCTGGTGACCTCGCCCGTGCGGGCGTCGAACGCCATCATGAAGGCCCCGCCGCCGAGTCCCGAGGACTGCGGTTCGACCAGACCGAGCACGGCCTGCACGGCGACCGCCGCATCGACCGCTGAACCGCCCTCGCGCAGGATCTTCAGCCCGGCCTCGACCGCCAGCGGATTGGCCGCCGCCACAAAGGGCCCGCGGGCCTGGGGAGTCTGGACCGCGGCGGGGGCAGGAGAGGCTTCAAGCCCGGACGCCGAAGGGGCCCCGGGCATTCCGCCCGCGCACCCCGCCAGCGCCAGCGTCGCCGCGACGACGACGGCGGCCGTGACGGCGCGCAGGGGCCGGGGCGGGAAGGCGATCATGGCGGACTCACTCGAAGGCGAAAGCGGGAAGGCCCGCCACCTTGGCCCGCCGTCCGCGCGAACGAAACCCCCCGTCCCTCCACGCCTTCCATGCACGACCGGAGAGGATCACCGAAAACCCGCCGCACAGCCCTTGCCCCCCGCCCCGGCCTCCGCTAGATACCCGCCCTCGCCGTTCGCGGCCAAGCGCGCCCGTAGCTCAGCTGGATAGAGCATCAGACTACGAATCTGAGGGTCGGACGTTCGAATCGTTCCGGGCGCGCCATTTTTTCAAGGGTTTAGCCGTTTCGGCGACTCTTGATATTGGCTTACACACCACTTACACATTGGGACTCACTCACGCCTGACGGATGGCGATCATGAGTTCCTCGACGGCCAAACACACCTTGATGGGCGGCAAGCTCCATGTGTACCGCCGCGAAAACAGCGGCCTGTGGCAGTGCTCGACCTATCTCGCGGGCAAAAATCATCGGATCTCGACGAAGACCGACAGCCTCGCGCACGCGAAGGACTTCGCCCAGGACTGGTATCTGGAGCTTCACGGCAAGCACCGACGGGGTGAAGTGAAGGCGGAGAAGACGTTCAAAACCGCCGCAGCGGCCTTTGAGCGAGAGTACGAAATCATCACAGACGGCGAGCGCAGCCCCGCCTATGTTCGCGGCCACAAGGACAGGATCAGACTGCATCTGAACCCGTTTTTTGGGTCTCACGGTCTCTCCGAGATCACACCCGGTCTCGTTCAGGAGTACCGCATCCATCGTCGCCAGAGCGCCCGGCCGCCGGCGCGGACGACCCTTCATCACGAGCTGGTCACACTGCGCCAGGTGCTGAAGACCGCGATCCGCCATGGATGGCTGGCGCATCTGCCGGACCTGACCCCGCCGTACAACACCTCCGGCAAGATCAGCCATCGCGCGTGGTTTTCGCCCGAGGAGTACAAGACGCTCTACACGGCGACACGCGCTCGCGCGAACGATCCAAAAAACCATCGCCGAAAGGCCTCCGAGCACTTGCACGACTACGTGCTCTTCATGGCCAACACTGGATTGCGTCCAGACGAGGCGGCGCGGCTGGAATACCGCGACGTCACGATCGTGGACGATACCGATAGCGGTGAAAGCATTCTGGAGATTGCAGCGCGCGGAAAGCGCGGCGTCGGCTACTGCAAATCAACCCGGGGCGCGGTGCGGCCCTTTGAGCGCTTAAAGGCGCGTGCGAAGCCCGAGCCGACGGATCGGCTATTCCCCAACCGGCAAACTTCCCTGTTCAACACCGTCCTCAAGAGCGCGGGACTGAAGGAAGACCGGGAGGGCAATCGGCGTACAGCCTACAGCCTTCGTCACACCTACATCTGCATGCGACTGCTGGAAGGTGCAGACATCTACCAAGTGGCGAAAAACTGCCGGACGAGCGTGGAGATGATCGAGAAATTTTATGCAGCGCATATCAAGACCAGCCTGAATGCGGCCGCGATCAATGTAAGGCGCGCCTAGGCTAGGTGATACCCGTTCAATCGCCGGAACGAGGATCCTTCCGACAGTCCGGCTGGTAAAGGACGGCGCTGTGCGCCGCCGCGAGGCGGTCGCCCGAGGGCGATCCTTGACCAGTCGTCCTGTCCGAAAGTCGGGCCTGCAAGCGATCAAGGCTGAGACTGATCGGGGTGCGAAGGATGGTCAGGCGACAGCGTGTCAAAGAGGGAGGATGCGCCGAGGCGATAGTGCGTGAGAACAAGCGCAGCGGCCGAGAACAGGGCCATGCGCGCGTCCTCGGCCTGCCATGGCTTTCGGCGCTTCGGGAGCCGGTGGCGGAACACATCGACGTGGCGGACCACGGCCCGTGCGATCTCATCGCGCGTTTGCGCGCCGACATCGAGAAAGCAGGCAGCAATGTCCGCGCGGGTGTAGATGGCGACCTCCGCCCCTCGATCGGCGGCGAGAGCCGAGACGGCCCGGCTCAGTCGTATCAGCCTGTCAGCGCGCCTTGCGCTCGGCCGCTCAAAGGCTTCGAGCACCAGTGTCTCTGGCGACAGGCGTTCGAGCAGGGCTTCGATCTTCGCCAGGCAGACGGCGCTCTTGTTGCGGCGGGCGCAAGCCAAGCCCCAATCGAACACTGCGAACGGCCCGGTGAATGCAACCCAGCCAAACCCTTTGCGGTCTGGATAGATCGCGAGGGTGATGTGCTGCGGACGCTCCATCATGCAGAGCGGCGGTTACTCCCGGCGCGGTGCGCCATCGCCGTGAGGAGCCTGCGTTTGGTCTGAGTGGCATAGTCCTGGCGCTCGCCAAGCGAACGATCCAGCTTCGCCGCGTTCGCCATGACGGCGTCTTCGACGCTTCCATAGAGACCCGGAAACAGCGCGCGGGGGGAGTGACCAAAGACGACTTGCAGACGAAATGCCAGCGTGGCGTCAGGGATGGACTCGCCTCCTTCGAGACGAGAGACAATGCTTTGGGAAGTTCCCAAGAGGAGGGCGAGCTCCGACTGAGAGAGCGCCCAGCGCCGACGGGTCCGGCGCACGTAGGTGAGGTGCGGCATAGCGGGACGGGTTAGGTGCGATCTAAGGGGTCGCTGTTTCCATAGTCGCGCGAGACGGGAGGTTATTCACGGGGGCAATTTATGCGCCCTGTGCATACGAGCGCGCTTCGCGCGCAAATCCAACCGCTGTGACGTCGCCGACATCTGTTGCGTGAGCGACACCGAAGCGAGCCGCGAGCGTAGTGATCGCTCTCGTCTCGCTTCTCGGCACCACATACACGCCGCGCAGGCGTTGGGTGCGCAAGCGCAGCTTCGTGCGGATGAACCATCCCGCCCACTTGTTGCTCACCGGTCCCTCGCCTTCGGCCTGGCTTGCATTGAACCTCCGGGTGGCGTCCGCAATCGTCACGGGGTCGGAACTGGCTTCGAGTGCGCCTTGCAGGGCGCGGAGCATCGTGGCTTCGACAGAGGAGGCGCGCTCGTTGAGCACGCGCGCCTCTTCGCCCACGAGCTCGCTCGCAATCCGTTCGCGTACAGTTGGGTCGTCAATGATCGACAAAAGTGCAAGCGCGGTCTGGTTTCGCCGCGGCTCCACCCCTGAAACCAGCCGGGATGGATCAGGCCCGGCGGTGTATCTCGCGTGGAAACGCCACGCCAGAAGCCGGTTGCGCAGCGCGCGAGCTTCGTCATGCAAGGTCACGGGCAGGTGTATGGGAATGTCTGAACGGAGCGGCCTGTTGCCGGTTTCCTCGGTCAGGAATCGGCTTTCGAGCGCCTTGTCGGCGAAGCTCTGGCGCATCCCGAGGAGTTTGGGACCGAACACGCGGAAGGCGTGCGGGTTGAGCTCCCGATGGCGGTTGGACATGGTCCGAAGCACCGGAAGCCCCTTCACCGTCCCGTTGTTGAGGATCTTGGTGAGGTCCGCCGTCGCGTCGGAGAATCGGAGATCAGCCTCGTCCAGAACCAGCGTGCCGCCGATGGCGTCGAGCACATGGAAGATCGGCGAAACGGTGGACGCGCCCGAGGCGAAGAAGGGCTTGTAGCAGACGGACCCGACCGCCAGCAGCGCACGAGTCTTGCCCGTCCCATAGTCACCCCTGAATCTCAGGTAGCCGAGCTCGCTGAAGGCGTCATGCACCCACGTCAGCAGGACATAGTGGGCGGCGATCTCCTCAAACACCGGAGAGAGATCAACGTAGCGATGCAGGAAGGCTTGAACGTCCCGTACCAAGTCCCCCTTGTCCTCAAAGTCCCCGAGGCTTGCGGGCAGCAGGACGCAGCCGGTTGATAGGAGGTTGTTGCCGGGAGAATAGGCAACCAACCGCTCGCCGTTCTGGAGCGTGTGGCTCGCTTCGATGGACACGCGACCGTCTGGAGTTCGGATCGCCAGGGACGTTGAGGACTTCAGGACATCGTAGAGGGCTTCAACAAGCGTTCCGTCTTCGCAGACGCGCGAGACAATGGGCGTGGGCTTCGAGGTGGCCATGATGCCAGTCTGAGTCCTGGCCCCCCCGCCGCCGAAGAGGGCACTTCATGCTGGCGGCGCTGGAGGTCCCCCCTGTCCCGGAAGGCGCGCGGAGGGCAGGCTTTCCGGATGGAAAGCGACCGCAAACCGGGTGATCTAATCCTCGATCGTTACCTGCCGAACGCCACATCAGAGGCACGCGAGGAGGCGCGAGACGCGCTACGCAAGCACGCCCTTTTGCTCCTCGGCTGGGGCGAGCGAGCACTGTTTGAACGAGCCGCCAATTCGCCAGAATCCGCCGGGCGCCGTAAAATCGATGAACCGTCCCTATGAAGGCATACTTCGCCTACACCCGCGTCTCGACAGTGAAGCAGGGCGAGCGCGGTTCATCACTTCAGGAGCAGAAAAGCGCCATCGAGGCGTATGCCTCTCGGCACGGCCTTCTCATTGCGGACTGGTTCGAGGAGATGGAGACCGCCGCCAAGATCGGACGGCGCATGTTCAACCGGATGCTCGCTGAGCTTGGCAAGGGCCAAGTCGCCGGGGTCATCATCCACAAGATCGACCGCAGCGCCCGCAATCTCAAAGACTGGGCGCACCTGGGCGAGCTGATCGACCAAGGCATAGAGGTCCATTTCGCCCACGAAAGCATAGACCTTGCCTCTCGCGGAGGACGGCTTTCAGCAGACATCCAAGCGGTTGTCTCGGCTGACTACATCCGGAACCTCAAACAGGAGGTCCGAAAGGGCTTCTATGGACGCCTCAAACAGGGATTCTACCCCCTCCCAGCCCCGGCCGGCTACCTCGACCGGGGAAAGGCCAAGGCCAAGGAAATCTGCCCGCTGAGGGGGCCGCTCGTTCGAGAGGCGTTCGAGCGCTACAGCACGGGGCGCTACACGCTCGACACCCTGCGCGCCGAAATGCACGCGCGCGGCCTCGTCGGACGGACCGGACGCGGGTTCTCCAAGAACGGCATCTCGTGGATACTCCGCAACCCCTTCTACATGGGCATCATTCGCATCGCGCGAACCGGCGAGACGTTTGAGGGCATCCATCAGCCACTTGTAACCAAAGCATTGTTCGAGCGAGTCCAAGGCATCCTGTCGGGACGACTGAGCGAAGCGGTGGAGCGCCATGATTTTGTGTTCCGCCGGCTGATCCGCTGCGACGGTTGCCGTCGGTCGCTCGTCGGCGAACGCCAGAAGGGCCACGTCTACTATCGTTGCCATATGCCCACCTGTCGCGGCACCTCACTCCGCGAAACGGATATCGAGCAGAGTGTCAGGGAGCTTCTGGCATTGCTGGCGTTCGATGAGGCTGAACTAAAGGAGCTGCGCGACCTGGCTGCCGATGCAATGGCCTCTGAGGTCGATGAGGCGGCGACGAGGCACGATCAGCTCCACATGGCCGTTGGCAGGTGCAACGACCGCCTTACGCGCCTTACAGACGCGTTCCTCGACGCCACGATAGACAAGGAGACATTCGAGCACCGGAAGGCGGCGCTGCTTGTCGAAAAGCGCGGTCTCCTCGACGCCTTGGAGAGCCCGAACACCAAGGGGCCAGCCTCCGACCTCCTCGAAAAGCTCGAACTGGGCCAAACGGCCTACCTTCGGTTCGCCTCTGGATTTGCGACGGAAAAGCGCGATGCAGTTCAGGAGGCGACCTCGAACCTTGTCGCACAAGGAAAAACGCTAGGCTTCGCCTTGCGATTTCCGTTCGACGAGATCGCCAAATGGCGAATCTCTTACTGCGGTGGACCGTTCCGAGCCGAACCTCGAACCGGGGGCGCTTTATTTCTACCCAGCATACCGACTGCATCCTCCCCGGAGAGGGGCGGCGGCAGTCGGCTTTATGAATCGATTATCCGCCACGCACACAAGGCGCGCCCGTACTCTTGAGCGAAGATGCGCGACCATGATCCCGCGCGCGCATTATCTGCCTAAGCACAAACGCCAAGGACCACCATTCAGGTGTCCCGGCTCTTGTGAACCGGGAGTAGCTAGGGCTTCGGGGCATTGAGCCCCCACTCTCTAGCCAAGACCTCCACACGCGATTTGTCTTGGTCAGTCATATCGGGCCAGCGCGCACGCATACGGTCGGTTAGGAAGGCCTTGCTGTCCGAGCTGCTTTCGGTGACCCAGCCTGCGAGATAGGCGGCATTTTCAACAAGCCATTGCAGTCCCTGAGGGTCGTCAAGAAGGGTGAGGATGACATGCCGGGTGGACGCATCGCCGTCCTGCTTGAACTCCCCGGCATCCAGGAAGTCGGTGCCGCCCAAGCGGAGAAGGTCGACCAGGTTCGCGATGGTGTTGCCGCTGTTTATCTGGTCTCGCAAATTTTTGAGCAGGGTTCTTCTGGCACTTGCCGCCAGAAGCTTGGACGCGCTGAACCAGCGGGGGCCAAAGTCTCTGGTATCCGACGAGATGAGCTCGGGCGTCATTCGGTGAAGGGCTTGGTACAACTCGTCGCCGAGTCCGATCCCACGCTTGCGGGAGTCCGCAAACTTCAACGCGACTTTTAGAGGCTCGCTGTTATCGCGAACGCCGCGCTCCCAGTTGGCAGACTTCACCTTCAAGAGTCTGTCTTTGAGTACCTCCTGGGCTTTCTGGCGTGCGCCTTTCCGAGCGTGTTTCGACTCCTTCGTGATCAGAGAGAGCAAGGGCGTCATCACGCGATGATCGAAACCGGCGAGGTCGAGTTTTTCCCAGAAGGTGGGGTAGCTCGCGAACTCCGCCAAAAAGTCGTCGCGCAAGTCCGGCGCAACAAGATCAAGATACTGATCAAGCTGATCGATGACATCCTCAATGTAGAGCCCGCCGAGATTGCCGTCACGAACTCGGATCGCGACGATCGCGCGCGAAAGGTGGGCCACGTCACCGCCCTCTTGCTGGGCGCGTTCGACCAAGTGGTGGAAGGTCGCGCTGGCACCGAAGAGTCTCAGACTGGAATTGATCAATGAGGCCAGCGTCGCGTGGTCCTTCAGCGCTTGTGGCCAGGAAACGCCGTTGGGTTGTCCGATGGGGTGATTGGTGAGCATGAGCAGCGCGGCTGTTCGAGCGACCAAGACGAGTTCACCGGCTGCATACGCTTCGTCCATACGCGTCTTGAGAATCGAGTTCTGGGCGAGTTCCAGCACCTCGTTCTTCGCGATTTTGTTTGTCTCCCAGAAGTGGCCCAAGGCGTAGACTGCGGACTGAGCCGCGGGCAGGCCATGGTTCTGAACGGCTTTTCGGGAGGACCGAAGGAACGTGTCCCAACTGGCTTCGATTCCACGTTGCAAAAGCGCCTTAACGCGGGCTTCGACGCCGGCCGCCAGGTCAGGAGAGGTCACTTGCTCATTGAGCGTGGCGACAAGCTGCTGATCGGAGAAGTCCGTTCCCAGAGCCTTGAGCAGGTCCTTTGAAGGTGCAGCGGCGACGATCGCGGTGAGATATTGATGGGCATTGCCGGGCAGCTTGACCTTCGGTGCCGTTATTTCGTTCAGCTTCGCAGCGGCAATGAGCTCACCGACCATCTCAACGAACGCGGTGGCGCTGGGCGCGGATTCCAGAATGGTCTCTTGTGAACCGCTTAGGCGCTGGACTGTCTGAGCTACGAAGCGTGTGACCGCGCTCTTCGGCCCCGGTTTGAGCAGAGCCTTAAGGGCGTCCACATCGTGTTTAGTGACGGCCCCCCACGGCTTCGCCGAGATGTAGAGCTTTCGCAAAGTCCGCCAGACCGAGTCGACCCAGGAGGTTTCTCCAGGAGACAGAGCCTCCATCAAGGTCGCGGTATTCGCAATGAAGGACGGATCTGCCGGAGATGAGGCGTCTAGCATCTTTTGGAGGATGCGATCGAAGCCCTTCGTGCTGGCCTGGACCTTGAAGCTATCGACGCTGTGATTTTCAATCGCCCTGCGCAGCCGCGGCTCGACCAGAATCTGGATCGCATCAGCGGGAGGCGCGCCGTAGTGAAGCGCGGCGATACCCTGCTGCCAATCCGGGTCGAGATCGGAGATGTCCATGATCGGGTTGTGGACCGCGCCGGATATCTCCCTGCCAATGCTGTCTCGGAAGATGACGTAGTAGGCGATTGCGATGAAGGAGACGCCTTCATCACGCCATTGCAGCCAGAGCGTCGCAATCGAGTTGACGGCGACATTGATCGCTCGGGGCGTGATCTCGTCCTTGTCGTGCGCCTTTTCGTAGAGACGGCCGACCTGAAACGCCCACTCTTCCTTGAGTTCAGCACCGAAGACCTTCTGGAGCTGGTCGGTGAGATAGGTACTCCAATCCGAGAGCACCGGCCGAGTGACATGGAATGTCAGATCGAACGTCTTTTCCATGAAGGACTGAGCGAGGGCAGGTGCCGCCTTGCCGTGCTCCACGGCATACATTCGTTCGATCGCTTCCTGGTCAATGGGGAGCAGCACGGTGGGCAGGTGTGTGGCGCGGCTGGCGCGATTGACGTGCTCCCGACCGAGAAAAAAGCTGCGGATCGTTCCCCACATCGAAACGGCTTCGGCTTCATGAAGCCGATCCAGATTGTCGATCACAAGGATCAGCCGGCTCTTCTTCGACGACACTTCGTCGATGATCTCGCGAAACAGCCGCTGAAACTCGATCGTCGTCGGATCAGGCGTGCGGATCGTCCGATTGAGTTCCTTGGTCACTTCCTTGTTCACGAAAAGCGACAGTAGAGAATCGTTGTGGTGAGGCGGGCGGTGCTTGGCCCAGTTTGCCTTCGTCCAGAACAGTTTTTTGAACGGCCAAAGGGTCGTTCGCCAAGAAAGCCAGATAGCCAAGGCGACCACCGGCGGCACCCCTAAGAACAATGGCCCAAGCCAGAAGGCCCAGCTCTCGAAGCCTTCCGACGCCGGGTCGAAGGCTGCGTCGAACCAGTCATGTCCGATGAAGTGCATGCCAAGCGGCACAAGGATGAGGCTGAGGAGAAGGAGGTGACCTGAGACAGTCAGCGACGGCGTGGACTTGGTTTCGGTGTCCTCAATCTGCCGGTTCAGAACGTCGAGTTGCTCCTGCCAGCGCTCCTGCGTGGTCAGCTCCCGGTCAATCAGAAATTCGATGAAGGTTTCGAGGAAGGAGCGGCGCGGGGGGTCGCTCTGGTGAAGCCACGCATCGTAGCAAAATGTATGAGTGTCGATGTCCGGGTCAGCATTTAGGTGTTTTTGGACGAACCCCACAACTGTCGATTTGCCGCTCCCCCAGCGCCCGAGCAAGCCTATCACTTTCAGGTCTTCGTTCGTGGCGATGACTGACGCGATGGCCTTGGCGACCCTGTCATGGGAGCCGAACGAATCGGTATCCGCCGCGACATCGCGAATGAATTCGAGCTTGGGCGCGGTCGGCCCTTCGACAGCTTCCGTCATTCACCCTCCCCGAGTGATATTCTTGTTCTCCAAGATATAGCACGGAACAATGAGAGAACAATCTCGGGTGGAATAGCCTTTCTAAGCTTCAAGCTCCTGGAGTCCGTAAACCTCGTCCGGCGGGAAAATCCCGGAGGCGCGAATGCACCGTTCTGCCGTGGCGACGTCTGGCGAGAACATGACAACGACGAGATCCGTGAGCGCCCGCGTGCAGCAGACGTAGAAGAGCCGGCGAGTGCGGTGCACGGCAGTCTCCTTGCCATCGGCTAGGTTAGTAAGGTCGCCCGCCGACGGCTGCTTAATGCCGAAATACTTCTCGTATGAGAACTGCGTGTGACCGCTGCCCTCCTCGTCGTCGAGTACGACAAGCACTCTCGGGAATTCAGCGCCCTTGATGCCTTGCTGCGTCGAGAACGGAGACAAGTCGCTGGTGTAGGTTCGGAACGACCAAAGCTGCTCCGCCGGGCACCGTAAAAAGGCGTCCATGGCCGCCACTTCCTTGCTGACCTCTTCGCCGTCTTCAACAGATGCTTCGGCTTCGTCCGGTTCCCCCCCAGTCGCCGCCCTACCGTCCAAATGGCTTTGAAAGCGCGGATCGAGAGACACGAGGCTCTTACCCTGCACAAATGTCAGCACGTCGCGGATGGTCGCCTTGCTGCCCGGCGCCATTAAATCGGCCAGCGCCGTCGATGCGGCCCTCATCTCCTTGAGGAGCAGGGCAATCTTCGCGCCCTTCGTCGCACCTTTCACGAAGGCGGGCGTTTCGCGCCGGAGGATCGTCATCGCTTCGAACTCGCGGCCGTTCCGTATCGCGTCACTCAGCGGAAGTACGAACGACATGAAAGGCCTTAGTGGCCACGCCGAAGCGTCGAGGAAGTTCTCACTAAAGGCGGACGGAGCCCGGTCATTGAGTGCGGCATAGACGTCACCAAAGCCGAGCCGCGTCGCGGCCATACGGTGCACGACGACCAAGAGCTTCACGTCAGTTCCGGCACCGGACTGCCAACCCTCGTCGTTTTGCTTGGCGGCGACCCATTTGCGGACCAGGGCGATCCGCTCGTCCCGTTTCGCATCTGCGGGCAGGACAAAGATGCGCGCCGACCCATTCACTGGCTTCAGCCCACCGTTCACGACTTCGGTCCGTCCCCTCGTTTGAACGAGGTCGTCGCCATCACGGCGAATAGCATTGGCCACTGCGAGCACGGTCGTTGGGCAACGGAAATTCTCTGGCTTGTCGATCTGAACCCAGTCCGGCTCCAGCGGTATCGGGCCGACGCCCGTCGGGTAAATTCGCTGCATCGGATCACCGAAGAACCCAAGACAGAACCTGTTGCCGAGCTGGGCTTGAACGGCCTTTAGCGCATCGACGACACTCTGCGTCGTGTCTTGGCTTTCATCGACAAATAAGAAAGGAAACTGCTGGCCGACCAGCGTGCGAAAAAGCGGCCGTTCTCTCAGCAATTCGGAGGTCATGCGTAGGACGTCGTCGTGTCCGAGCATCCCTTTCGTGTAGTTGCTTCCCGTCCCGTACACGAAGGCTGGCACCCTCGCGATGCGCGTCAGTTCGTCTTCGTAGCGCGCGATATCCCGCGCATTCTTCTCCTTCGTCCGCTGTTGTACGCGCGGCCCATAGTTTGCCGCCGTCTCGCGCAGCTCTGCGAGCTTCTCGCGAATGCGGCGGTCGACCCAGGCCCGAATATCGCTCTGAAAGGAGCGCACGACACTCCATAGAAAGCTGTGAATGGTCGACACATGGACCAGCGGGTTCTGGCCGACATCAGCCCAAATCTCACCGGCGGCGATATCGGTGTAGGTGATGCAGGCGACCTTCTGGCGTCTCCGCGCGAGGGAAGCGCCATGGACCTCAACAATCGAGGCCAATGCCTTGATGAGCGACGTCGTCTTGCCCGATCCAGCGCCCGCCACAACCACGAAGCTTTTGCGCTCCATTGCCGTGATGCACTCGCGCAAGCTAACATCGGCTGGCGTATCCGGCTGAGAGGCGCGCTTCATGCTGGTTCGCCCGCGTTCACGGAAGGGGCTTCGTCGATCGCGGTCGCTGCCTCGGCGACCGCATCGACCTCTTCAAGAATTTCGAGATCGACCTTGTCACGAAGCCAGATCAACCCCTCGCGGATGTAGAACGGTACAATCCAATCCTGCTGAGGGGACGCCAGCACTCCGAGAGCAAATCTCGTCTTGTCGAAACTCTTACCCGTCACGCGGTTGTGGAGCCCCTCAGCCAGCCCGGCCGCATCGTCTGGTACGGCTCTGAGTTTGAGGCCAATGAATTTCTGATCCGCGCTCTGACACCAATCGGCATTTTCGAGTCCGAAGGCTTCCTCTAGTGTGCGACCACAAAGCGACTGTGTTGCGCCGTTCCAAGTGACATCGGTCGGGACCTGATAAGCGACCCGTACCATCGCTTTATCGGTACCAAGGAGCGGCCTTGCCTTGTCATCGGCCGCTACCTCCCAAAGCTCCGCGATCAGGAGCTTCTCAGGAAGCCATTGCGCAAGTGTTTGGTTTGCCGTCATTGCGTTCGCCACAGACGGCAGGCAGGTCGAAGCTTTCTTCTTCACCGGCTCTGCGCCAGCTTCGGTCGCTGGGATTTCAACCTCAGCATCTTCGTCTTCGTCGCCATCAACAGGCTCGGCGGTTTTCACGGCGACGCTGTCGATGTCAGTCACAATCAGTGTCGTGATCCCGAGGAACTCGATGAGCTCCTTAAAGCGGTGACCGAAGGCACCACCGACTTCGAGAATGCAGAGGGAGACCGAGCGAAGCGTGACGGCTTCCTTCTCGATCATGGACGGGAGCAGAAGACGTTCGACATTACCTTCAACCAAAATCACTGCGTCCGCGAAGAAGAGGTCACAGTGAGTGAGCTTGAGGTAGCGCTGTAGAAAATCGCGGTCCTTCGGCGCATCGCCGGCTTGGAATGCCGAGAGGTTCAGGACCTGCGTGGATTGTTCGCCCTCCCCCGCATGCCGTCTGAAGTAGCGGATGGGCGCGAAGCCTCGCTCATACAGGATGTGGGGCGAGTGCGTCGTGACAACTACCTGGCTCTTGTAGGCCCCGTCGTCCTCGCCCGGAATCTTCAAGAGGTCGAGGACATTCCGGATGAAGACCTGCTGCAATTGCGCATGCAGATGGGCCTCGGGCTCCTCAATGAAAATCAAATGGAGTGGTGCGCGGTCCTCCTCTTCAAGGCGCCATTTTTCCTGGAGGTCGAGGATTTCGACGACCATGTAGATGAGGTTTTTGAAGCCTAGTCCGTTGTAGCTGTCAGGGAGCCGGACGGCGGCTTCCCCGTCGCCGATCAGATAGTTAACCTTGGCGTCCTGGCTCATGACGGTTGCCGGGTTAAGGCTAGATTTGATTTCGAGCCGCGGATTGCTCAGCCCCGGATATCCGAGCTTCGCGATCCGCTTCAACGTCGGCGCGAAAACGTCCGAGAGGTGCTTGTTCAAGCCTTCTTCGGACTCGAACAGAGCCCTCAGCGCGGAATGATCCTCCGCGCGCTGTTCGAGATTGCGCTGATAGAACCTGCTCAGTCGGCGAGACAGATCCTCGGCGCGCCCACTTGCGCTAGTGCCCGGTGACGGGTCTGCAAGATGTCGCTGTGCATTCAGGCAATCTACACGCACCAGCGATTTCAGTGTCGCCGCGCCGCCTACCTCCCCCGCAAAAGCCGCTGGCTCGTAGTCAGGCGCGGGCCTGAAATTGGCATCGAACTGCGCCCGATCGAGAACGAAGTAGCTGAACTCGAATTCGTTCTGCAACTCGCGTTCGAGATAGTCTGTGAGGTCACGGGGCCAGGGAACGTAGCTTCCGCCGCCGTCCGGCAGTGCAGCCGACTTCGTTAGACCTTCAGCGTGCACATCGCGAAAGCGCTTCAAGAGCTCGGCAGAGTTCTTCGGTCCGAAGACGATGCGCATGCCGACCTGCGTGCCTGCCCAGGCCGTACTGGGTAGAATCGGGAGCACCAAATGCAGATCGTGTTCGGAAACTTCGAACCAGAGATCGAGCGATATGAAAGGCAGGATGGCGGTCCCATCACCCGCTGGATCAGCGGCCCCTATTTCGTTGGCCCCCTTCCAGAGATGTGAGCTGAAGTCGTAGATTGAAAAGCGACTCTTCTGCCCAGAGAGGAACATGTCCAGCGCCTGAGTAGCTGAGGTCTTGCCGCTGTTATTCGCGCCAACAAGTATTGAAATATTGCAGTCCAAATCGACGCGAACATCTTTCAAGCGTCGATAGTTTCTTAGATGGTATGAATGGATATGCATGAGCCCCCTCGAACATTATGAACTGTAGCGCCCTATCAACTTTACGTCGAGCAGGAGATGAAGGCGAACTTTGACTAAGTGGCTCACCTCCCTCGGCTGAGAGCGCCAGCGTGCAGGCGTTCTGCTTTTCGACGGAAAAGCGCGCTGAGGCTCAAGAGGCTACTGCGTACCTTAAGAAAGAAGACCGCATAATCCGCAACCCCCTCACGAACATGGCCATTGGCGTAGCCACGCAAATGCGGGCATGCATGCTACGATAATTCAGTGACGGGGACTGCCCAGCCTATGTTCGAACACGTATTCAAAAGGATCGACGACGTCCTGTGGAAGGACGCTGGCTGCACCAGCGAGCTCGACTACACCGAGCAGTCATCCTGGCTCCTGTTCCTGAAATATCTCGACGCCCTCGAAACGGACAAGGCTACCGAGGCGCAGCTCAACGGCAGGGCTTACAGCTACATCCTTGATGAGCCCTATCGCTGGGAGACTTGGGCCGCGCCGAAGGGCAAGGACGCCAAGATCGATCATAACCGGGCGCTATCGGGCGATGACCTATTGGAGTTCGTCAACCAGAAGCTGGTCCCGTACCTCCACGGCTTCAAACAGACGGCCAGCGGCCCCAACACCATCGAGTACAAGATTGGCCAGATCTTCGGAGAGATCAAAAACAAGATCCAGAGCGGCTACAATCTGCGGGAAATCATCGACCACATCGATGAACTGCGCTTCGGCTCCCAAACCGAGAAGCACGAGCTTTCCCACCTGTACGAGGCCAAGATCAAGGCGATGGGCAATGCCGGCCGTAACGGCGGGGAGTATTACACGCCACGTCCGTTGATCCGCGCCATCGTCGAGGTGGTAAACCCGCAGATCAGCGAAACCATCTATGACGGCGCGGTCGGTTCCGCTGGCTTCCTGTGTGAGGCGTTCGACTATCTCCAGGAGTCCAATCCCAAGCGCACGACGGCTCAAGACAAGCTGCTCCAGGAGCGGACCTTCTACGGCAAGGAGAAGAAGTCCCTAGCTTACGTTATCGGCACGATGAATATGATCCTCCACGGGATCGAAGCGCCGAACATCGTCCACGCGAACACCCTCGCTGAAAACGTCGCCGACCTACAGGAGAAGGACCGATTCAACGTCGTCCTGGCCAACCCGCCATTCGGCGGCAAGGAGCGCAAGGAGGTTCAGCAGAATTTCCCGATCCGATCGGGTGAGACCGCCTTCTTATTCCTTCAGCACTTTATCAAGGTGCTCAAGGCCGGCGGGCGGGCGGGCATCGTCATCAAGAACACCTTCCTGTCGAATACTGACAACGCCTCGGTCAGCTTGCGCAAGCTGCTGCTGGAGAGCTGCAACCTTCACACCGTGCTCGACTGCCCAGGAGGCACCTTCCAGGGCGCGGGTGTGAAGACCGTGGTGCTGTTCTTCGAAAAAGGAGCGCCAACCCGGAAGGTATGGTTCTATAAGCTCGATCCGGGTCGGAACATGGGCAAGACCAACCCACTTAATGACGCCGATCTAGCCGAGTTCATCTCCCTGCAAAAAACGTTCGCGGACTCGCCGAACAGCTGGAGTGTGGACGTCAAAGACGTCGACCACAAAGTTTACGACCTCTCAGTAAGGAACCCGAACGGCGGCGAGGCACCGGCGCATCGGTCCCCACACGACATCATGGACGAGATCGCCGCGCTAGATATCGAGAGCGCGCGGGTACTTGAACGCATCAAGGCGTTGCTATGATGGACGGCTGGAAAACCGTCCCGCTCGGGAAGCTCTGCACGATTTCGAGCGGGGACTCCGACACCCAAGATGCCGTTCTAGACGGCCCATACGCGTTCTTTGACCGCTCTAAAACAATCAAAAGAAGCACTCGGTATCTACATGATTGCGAGGCCTTGATAATCCCCGGAGAGGGTAAGGAATTTCTTCCCAAGCACTTCAGCGGTAAGTTTGATTTACACCAACGCGCTTATGCACTTTACGGTTTTGCTCCAGACCTGGACATTCGATTCCTCTACCATTTTCTTCATCATCGATCAGATTACTTTCCTAGCGTTGCTGTAGGGGCTACTGTAAAGTCCCTGCGCCGCCGCCATTTTGCCGACCTACCGGTCCCGGTCCCCTCTCTCGCAGAGCAGAGGCGGATAGTCGATGTCCTCGACGAGGCGCTTGAGGGCATCGCCGTCGCAAAAGCTCATGCCGAAGAGAATTTCCTGAACGCCCGCGCCTTGTTTGAGAGTCGCCTGCAATCCGTTTTCACGCACCGCGACGGGCAATGGGAGGTGCGACCGCTCGGCGATTTCGCGAGCTTTAAGAACGGACTGAATTTCGACAAGAATAGCATTGGTCAGACGCTACCGTTCGTAGGCGTCGCGGATTTTCAGGACAACGACTTCGCCCCCATTGAACAACTCGGGAGCGCGACCATCGACGGTGTCCTGGCGGATGGGTACCTTCTGAAACGCGATGACATCCTGATCGTGCGGTCAAACGGCAGCAAACACCTAGTGGGGCGATCCATGCTCATTGGCGATTTGCGCGAGGCAACTTCTTACTCTGGGTTTGTAATCCGGGTGCGCTTCGATGCCTCTCAGGTGTTTCCGCTGTTCCTTCTCCGTTTCCTAAAATGTCAAACGACTCGCCAGACGCTTACTAGCGGTGGAGGCGGCGCAAATATCACGAACATCAATCAGGGAAAGTTGACCTCGTTGAGGATTCCGCTTCCGCCTTACGGCGAGCAAATCACCATTTCAGGTGCGATAGAGGAAATGAAAGAAGAGACACGAAACCTTGAGAAAAGTTACCGCCTCAAGCTTACTTCCCTGGATGAACTGAGGAAATCTCTTCTGAACCATGCTTTTAGCGGTAAACTCTAACCATCATGAACGAAGCAGAGACCAGAGCCGAGCATATCGACCCTGCCCTCAAGGCGGCTGGTTGGGGCGTAGTCGACGGCAGCCGCGTGCTTCGCGAGTACCACATCACGCAAGGTCGGCTTGAAGGCGGCGGACGACGCGCAAAGGCGCAGATCGCCGACTACGTCCTGGTTCACAAGAACACCAAGCTCGCCGTCATCGAAGCCAAGGCCTTGAACCAACATCTGACTGAGGGGGTCGGTCAGGCCAAGAGCTATGCCGCCAAACTGGAACTCCGCTTCGGCTACTCGACCAATGGGCGCGGCATCTACGCCGTGGACATGCAGGAGGGGACCGAGGTCGAGGTCATCAGCTATCCGAGCCCCGATGAGCTCTGGGACAAGACCTTCGCCACCCAGAATGCTTGGCGCGAAAGGTTCGCCGCCGTGCCGTCGAACGACAAGGGCGGCACGATTGGGCAACGATACTATCAGGACATTGCGGTCGAGCGCGTGCTGGAGGCTGTGGCGAACGGCCAGCCCCGCATCCTGCTGACACTGGCGACAGGGACCGGCAAGACCACCATCGCATTCCAGATCGCATGGAAGTTGTTTAAGGGCCGCTGGAACCTCAGTGGCGAGCCATCGCGTCAGCCGCGCATCCTGTTCCTGGCCGACCGCAACATCCTCGCCGATCAGGCCTACAACTCCTTCTCGGCCTTCCCGGAAGACGCACTGGTCCGTATCGACCCGTCCGACATTCGCAAGAAGGGTAAGGTGCCGAAGAACGGCAGCGTCTTCTTCACGATCTTCCAGACCTTCATGAGCGGACCGCCGAAGGACGGCGAGCCATCGCCTTATTTCGGCGACTACCCGTCCGACTTCTTCGACTTCATCGTCATCGACGAGTGTCACCGAGGCGGCGCGAACGACGAGAGCAACTGGCGCGACATTCTGGAGCATTTCTCGCCAGCCGTTCAGCTCGGCCTGACCGCCACGCCCAAGCGCCGCGACAACGTCGACACCTACAAATATTTCGGCGAGCCGGTTTACACCTACTCCCTCAAAGAAGGGATCAACGACGGCTTCCTGACCCCCTTCAAGGTCAAGCAGATTTCCACGACGCTCGACGAGTACGTCTTCACGCCTGACGACACCTTGGTCGAAGGCGAGATAGAGGCCGGCAAGCGGTTCGTCGAAGCGGACTTCAACAAGATCATCGAGATCAAGGAGCGCGAAGCCCATCGGGTGAAGCTGTTCATGGATATGATCGACCAGCGCGAAAAGACGCTGGTCTTCTGTGCCACCCAGGCACACGCCTTGGCCGTCCGCGATCTCATCAACCAGATGAAAACGAGCAAGGACCCGAACTATTGTCAGCGGGTCACGGCGAACGACGGCGCGCTCGGCGAACAGGCGCTGCGGGATTTTCAGGACAACGAGAAAACCATCCCCACCATCCTCACCACGTCGCAGAAGCTTTCGACCGGCGTCGATGCTCGCAACATCCGCAACATCGTCCTGCTGCGGCCGATCAACTCCATGATCGAGTTCAAACAGATCGTCGGTCGCGGCACGCGGCTCTACGACGGCAAGGACTACTTCACGATCTATGACTTCGTGAAAGCTCACCAGCATTTCAGTGATCCCGAATGGGACGGCGAGCCGATTGAGCCTGAGGCCAAGGAACCGCGCCCCGCGCCGACACCCCCTGACGATGCGTCGCCGCCGGACACCGACCCGGATCCCAAGGAGCGGTCCAAGAAGATCAAGGTGAAGCTCGCCGACGGCAAGGCCCGCACCATCCAGCATATGATGGTGACTTCGTTCTGGCATCCCGACGGCACGCCCATGTCGGCCCAGCAGTTCATGGAAATGCTGTTCGGGAGACTGCCCGAGTTCTTCAAGGACGAAGACGAGCTCCGAGCGATCTGGAGTGCGCCCGACACCCGCGCCAAACTGCTCGCCGGACTGGCTGAGAAGGGATTCGGCAAGGAGCAGATGGCCGAGATGCAGCGGATCATCGACGCCGAGAAAAGCGACCTGTTCGATGTCCTCGCCCATGTCGCGTATGCTGCGCCGACCATGACCCGCCAAGAGCGTTCCGCTCTGGCGCGCCCCGTTATCGGTGCGCATTTCGACGCCAAACAGCAGACCTTTCTCGACTTCGTGCTCGCCCACTATGTGAGCGAGGGCGTGGGTGAACTCGATCAGGAAAAACTGACGCCTCTGCTCCGGCTCAAATATCGCAACTCCATCGCGGACGCTGTCGCCGACCTCGGCAAGCCCGACGAGATCGGTCGGGTGTTCTTCAGCTTCCAGAAGTATCTGTACCAGGCCGCCGCCTGATCTGACGCCTATGCGCCCTACGCATAGAGTGCCCCCTGTCGCCAAACGCCACTGACGCGGATGATGTCCGCAGAGCTGTCCCGACTTCCTTCGCGCCGGAGAGCGCCGTGTCCCCACGGCCTTCCCCGGCACGAAGGAGGGCCACACCATGGACAGCACCGTTCATTCACACAGTACAAGCAGCGTTTACGAGACCATCACGGACTCGATCATCCTCGCGATCGAACAAGGAGCCAGCGACTTCATCATGCCCTGGCATGGCGGAGGTCCGGCAGCCGGAAAGCCAACCAATGCCCTCACGGGAGCCACATACCGGGGTATCAATGTCGTGGCGCTCTGGGCCGAAGCCTGTGTCCGGGGCTACGGCTCCGGGCACTGGGCGACCTATCGACAATGGGCAACGCTCGGAGCCCAGGTCCGGCGCGGTGAGCAGGCGTCCACCATCGTCTTCTACAAGAAGCTCGAAACCAACGAGCCGGAAGAAGGCGAGGACGTGAACGGGCGTCTCGTCGCCAGAGCGTCGCCCGTGTTCAACGCCGAACAGGTCGACGGGTGGGCGCTCGATATGCCGCTACAGGTATCGCTTGTAGAGCGCATCAATGCCGTTGAGCGCTCCATCGCTCAGATCGGGGCAGAGATCCGAGAAGGTGGCTCGGTCGCCTGCTACCAAGCGTCTGAGGACTACATTCGAATGCCGGCGACCGCGCGTTTCGTTGGCACGCCCACCAGCTCGCCAACGGAGTCCTACTACAGCACCCTTCTTCATGAGCTCACGCACTGGACGGGCGCAGCCCACCGCCTGGACCGCGTGTTCGGCAAGCGGTTCGGCGACGATGCCTACGCGATGGAGGAGTTGGTGGCGGAGCTCGGGGCGGCGTTCCTTTGCGCCGACTTCTCGATCTCGAACGAACCGCGGCCGGATCATGCCGCCTACCTCTCGGGTTGGCTCTCGATCCTGGATGCGGACAAGCGAGCCATCTTCGGTGCAGCTCGTCTAGCGAGCGAGGCTGCGACCTACCTTCGTGTAGGCGCAGCTCCGTACTGACACTCAGCCCCAACTTCGGTTGGGGCTGTTCGTCCAATTTTCGGGGAGCAGCGGGGCGTCAAAACGGCACGTAGTCCCCCAGACAAGCGGTCGATCGCCCGCGACTCATGCCGACGGTCCCGAGCTGCGGTTCTCGCCACACCTTGTGTTCCCAAGTTTCCCTGGCCTACGGTCAACGCTGGGGCACCTGCCTGTCGCTCCTTGGCGCGGGCTAAGGTTACGTTGGTCAACGCCTGCTGGCGTGGCCTTGTGATCGACCGGACGTCCCGCAGACGCCCCTGGAGTTTGCGCAATGTCGAAGACAGATGCCTACAGGTTTGCCAACATAATATGGGTAGAACAGGTTATTGGCTCAGGGCTGACTATCCGTTCCTTTGCCAGAATAATGATTTTTTCAATCACTCCGTGGTCAGTTGGATTTTTGATATCTTTGATTAGCGGAAGCTATCTTGAATATCTAAGAACTCCGTTATTTTATATAGGTAGTGTTGGAATATTCCTGACTACCACAGGCCTCGTATTTGGTGCGTCCCAGCAGTACGGAATGTACGACAGACTCGTATCTTTATACGAGATGGATCCAGACCAGCGACGGAACCATGTTGTTAGTGCGCTCACTCGTCATTCACGCTTCTGGCATCATATGAGAGCGACAGCGATAATCTTCCTCGCAGGCTTCCTATCCAGCGTATCAGCTATATATTTCTGGGATCACATAGGCCCCGCCTCCAGCGCTCTCGACACCCTCATACCGCGATTCCGCGTCTTAGAGAGCCACGGATGGTACGCAGAAAGCCTGAGGCACTACACCTTCTCCATCTTGATAGTGTTTTTGGTATTTATATCCCTAGTGCTCGGTACAAGTGCGAGCATTATGCTCAAACTACCACTATTTTTATGGGGAGTTTCTGGAGAGAAACCGATACTGCCGCCTGCGGTGATTAAGACGCATTTTCGACCTGCAGCGACATTCTACGCAGTAATTAGTTTGCTGTGGCTAGCGGGTGTAGCCGCAGTATTTTACCTATTTGGAATGAACGACGACTGGTTGTCATATCTATGTGTTTTCGGTACATTTGTAGTCGGCATAGTCAATCTTAGTATTCCGCAGATTGCCTACCTTAGGACGATTTCCGCTTCTGAGGAACGATATATAGAGATCGTTTCGGCAAGATTTTTGGCAGATATCGGTGTAAAACACGGTGCAGAAAAAGACTTAGCGATTACCTTCGGTGCAGGTCCACAAGATATTACAACTGGCACTGTGCTTCAGCTGATGAAGTGTGATGCTTGGGTTTATCCTGTTCACCAGACATACGTAGTTGCTGGAACTTACATCGCTTCTCTTATAGGCACCGCTATTGGTTGGAAAAGAGTTTTCTCATTCATAATGCAGAATCTTGGATAGACCATGTTTAATAAAGTAAAAGTCGAAAATCTTCCGACATACATTCGAAAAATTGAGTCTCTATTCCCTGAGTTTACAGCTCCGGCGAAAATTCGGGTTTCGGATGTTAATACTTACTATAGAGAAAGCTTCTGGGGCTATGCGCTGTTTCATTCATGGTCAGGAGCTATACATATGGCGCTGTCCAAGAACGGGAAATTTTCTAAAAATGACTATTTTAGGCAAGCAGAGGAGGTAGAAGAGTCAATTAACAATCTACCTGAGAAGCCGCAGAGAGTCTTGGAGATCGGGTGCGGGCGCGGCTTCAATATCGCATACTTGGCTAGTCGTTTCCCAGATATTGAGTTTATCGGAGTTGATATTAATGATATCAATATCCAGTCTGCGAAAAATAGAGTTTCGACACTCAATAATGCGTCAATAGTAAATGACGATTTTCACGGCCTCGAGTCATTTGAAGATACGACATTTGGACTGGTGTTTGCCGTTGAATCGCTATGCCACGCCAATAGTATGAATAGCGCGCTCCGATCGATCGGGAGAGTATTAACTGCTGGCGGTAAGCTCGTGGTGTTTGATGCCTTCCGCGACGCAACGGTAGCAGGTGACGCTTTGGCTCAGAAGGCGGTAGTCTATACAGAGCGGGCGATGGCCGTACCAGAGTTCAGGAAGATTGACAGCTTTGTCAATAGCGCACAACGAGCAGGCCTGTCTCTCGACTACACGCAGGATCGTAGTGCTGAGATTATGCCCAACCTTATCCGACTGTCGGATTTGGCGAAAGCATTCTTCAAATCGCCCGTCATTGCCAAGATCATATTGGGCACCCTCCCTCGCGGGTTGGTCACCAATGCAGTGGCCGGCCTACTAATGGCTGTAACCGTCCAACTGGGCGTTCACCAGTATGGCAAGCTCGTTTTTTCGAAAGCTTGATGCACTGCCTCGCGCCGTTGGGTCCGCGGGTCGGTTTCGATTACTGAACCACAAGGTTCGATCTGCCATTGACGGCCATATGGCGCGCATGCTCGCTCAATCCATACGCTGGCCTCCGCAGGACCAGAAGCGCGTTCCATAAAGTGCCCCCGCGCCAAACCAGGGCCAGGGCGCAGACTGTTGGGATGCCGAGCAGTCCGAGATACGCCATCTCATACTTTGGCGAGACGACCTTCCATTGCCGGGGCCTACGTTTCGGCATACGGCAGACCGACCGGCTCTCGCATGTGTATGTGATCGGCAAGACGGGCGTCGGCAAATCGACGCTCCTAGAGGTGTTGGCGCAACAAGACCTGGCGGCGGGACGCGGCTTCGCCCTTATCGATCCGCACGGAGATTTGGCGGAGCGCCTTCGCGATGCGGCGGGTCCCGTCCTTGGGGACCGGCTCAACTATCTGGACGCCGCCGACGCTCACCAGCCGCTCGGCTACAATCCGCTTCGCCGGGTCCGTGATGACAAGATACCGCTCGCGGCGTCGGGCTTTCTCGACGCCCTGAAGAAGCTGTGGCCGGACGCATGGGGCGTGCGCATGGAGCATGTGCTTCGCAACAGCCTGTACGCGCTTCTGGAACGGGACGGGTCGACGCTTCCCGACATCCTCCGGCTCTATTCCGATGAGACGTTTCGCAAACAGATTGTCGCCGGTGTTCGCAACGCGGTCGTCCGTCGCTTCTGGTCGCACGAGTTCGCCCAGTATCCGGATCGGCTTCGCGCCGAGGCGTGCGCGCCCATCCAAAACAAGCTGGGGGCGCTCCTGACCGATCCGCGCCTCTATCGCGTTCTGGTCGCGCCCGAACGCGACATTCATTTCCGCAGGATCATGGACGAGGGCGGAGCGCTTGTCGTGAACCTGGCCAAGGGGCGGCTTGGCGAGGACGGGGCGGCCCTCCTGGGGGGCTTCATCGCCTCGACCGTCGGGCTCGCCGCCTTGAGCCGGGCAGAAGCGCCGGCAGAGAGCCGCCGCCCCTTCTTTCTCTACATCGACGAGTTCCAGAGCTTCACCACGCTCGCGTTCGTGAACATGCTCACGGAGATGCGCAAATACGGCGTGGGTCTCACGCTCGCCCATCAGCACCTGCATCAGCTTGAGCCGGACATCCGACACGCCGTCCTCGGCAACGTCGGCACCGTGATTTCATTCCGTATCGGAGCGCAGGACGCCGAAGTGATGGCGCGAGAGTTTCAGCCGACTTTTGGGGTCTTCGACCTGATCAGCCTCGCCAATCGCGACCTCTATGTGAAGGTGATGATCGATGGCACGCCGAGCCCGCCATTCAGCGCCCGTTCGCTCGACCCAATTCCCTCAGCAGCAGCCTAGCTATCGTTGGTCCGCGACACAGGAATTCGTGAGGTCCGGCGGCATGAACCGCCTCTTCTAGGGGATCAGTCCGAAAAACGGATCGTCTCCATCTTCAATGGACCCGAACAGGAAGACGCCAGCGGGAACGCCGCCGCGCGCCAATACATGGGATTGAGCGCACTCCCGGATCGCTTCCGCTCGCGCCCGTGTGGTGGTCACGAACAGAACGCGCGGGGCGCGGAAGCCAAACCGCGCTTGATGGAGATCGCGCCGCCAGCTCTCCGCATAGGCGAGGAGCTTTCTCAGCAGGGTGGCGCGGTAGAGAAAGGCCTCGCTCTCAATGTTCTGCGCGCTCGGGGATATGGTCATCCGGCCCCGGTCGACTTCCAGAAAGACGAAGGACTGGACCAGCGAACCGTCGGGTCGCGAAGCTTTCAAGCCGAAGATGGCGTCCGGCATGATCTGCACCTGTGCGCGTGCCATGCTCCACGATACCGGCACCGCCCACCGCATGGGCAGGGGCGCGGCCCGCGTCGCTTCCGGTGCGTTGGCGAGAATGGCGTCGAACGCCACGAGCTCAAGGTCCGGTCGCTCCCGACACGCCAACTCGAGGTCGACCATGAACCGCGTGACCGCGAGGGTGTGGTCCAGATTCTCGCGGGTGAAGGCTCGATTGCGTGAGCGCCAGTCGGCCGAGCCGGTCGGTACCCCGAACCGTTCGGCAACGACGCGTGCGCCTGCGTTATCGAGTCCGTAGACAAGCGCCTGTGTCGGTCCCTCGCGGAACCGGTCGATCTGGGCGATCGGCCGATCGAGGAACTGGTTTCGATAGAGCCAGGTGAGACGCCGGGAGAGTCGATCCCGGCTCCGGTGCGCAAAGAGCCGATAGAGATCGTCCGCCCGCACAAAGCGGTGTCGGTAGATGCAAAGCAGGATCGCGAAGTCGTCTTCGGTGAGGACGATCCGCGGCGTTCCGCCCTCGCGTCGAAACCGGGGATAGGATTTGCGAACCGTCCCCACGGCCTCCCTAGCTCGCCTCGGTCCAGAAGGCGCTTTCGTCCTCAGTGGTTTCGGGAAGAGCGACGCCCATGGTCTTCGTCCGGTCCGAAATTTCGGCGTCCGCTTCGGCCATGACCGACAGATAGGGGCTGCCGGTACGCGTGCGATTCAGGAAGCGATTGACGCCGGCCTCCGACGCCAGGGCGGGTTTGATCTCCGGGGTACGGATGCGCACCGGAGGCTTCCCCCGGCGTCGGACGATGGCGGCGCGGTTCGGCAGCTCCCTCAGTTTGATGATGGCCAGATGCGTCGCCTCCTCCAGGGAGTGGACGGCTGTCGGCATGGTGACGCGCACGGGCTTCAAGGTTTGCGAGCGGCCGGATGTACGCCCCCCGCCCTGGCTGGTGCTTTCGCTGGAGCTGGATCCCCAGCCCTCGGACGAGCCGCCGCTCGATGCCGTCGAAGCCGACCGGCCCGTGACGTTGCCTTGAAGATCATAGGTCTCGCTCAGGCTCTCCGAGCCGCCAGAGGATGAGCCATACTGATAGCTGTCGCTCGACGTTTGAGTCGTGCCCCAGGTCTCGGTTTCGCTCTCCGATTCCAGCCAGAACGGCACCTCGTCGACCACGACCGGCTTGTCGAGAACATGTTTGGGCTGCTCCAGATTGAAGCTGGTCCGCATGACCTCCCGCGCCATGATCGCGGCGTCGTCGTCGGTCAGTCCGCCGAATACGATCTTGGTCTGTCCGCCCGCCATGACGCCGTTGTAGATCGCCTCTGAGCGGTCCCGCAGTTGGCCGAGCCTCTGGTGAGAGAGCACCAGGTGAAGGCCGAATTTGCGGGTCTGGTCGAGCATCCGCTCGATGTCGCTGGTGAGGTAGTCGTAGCATTCGTCGATATAGAGGGTGAACGGCCGCCGGCGCGCCGTAGCCTCGTCGCGGCGCACCGCCTGAAGAAAGAGCTCGCTGGTCAGCAGCGTCCCCAGCAGGCGTCCATTGTCCGCCGACAAGACGCCTTTGGGGGCCAGGTTGACGATGACGATTTCGCCCGCGTCCATCACGGCCCTCAGGTCGAGCGCGCGGTCGCGCTGGCCCACGATGCGGCGCACGACAGGCGAGCTCAGGACTTCCAGCAGCCGGTTGTTGGTGCTGGAAAATTGCTCGTAGAATTCCCGGCGCGACAAGGCGTCGAAGTCTCGCCAGACGGCGTTAAAGACAGGGTCGGGCAGATCGGCGATCAGGGAACGTCGAAGGTCCGACTCACTGGAGGTCAGGATCGGAGCCTCGGCCAGGGTAAGGTTGCGAATGGCGAGCGTGTAGAACACGGCCCTCAGACACTTCTTGAGCAGCGGAGTCGCATTGGTGTTCTCCCCGCCCCAAACCTGAGCGCAGGCCGCAACCATGGCGTCCACCCGGACGGCCGTTTCGGTTTGGCTGTCGAGCCGAAGGGGGTTGAACCCGGCGCACCAATTGAGGTCGCCCGGCTCGATGACGTGGATACGTCGGAAGTCATCCATCTTCGTCGCGGCGCACCACTGCGTCACCGCGTCAGCCAACGTACCGTGCGGATCAATGAGACAGAGCCCACGCCCGGCGGTGATGTCGGCCCGGATCATGGCCTCAATCAGTTTTGACTTCCCCGTGCCGGACGCCCCGAGCACATGGATGTGCCGCGAGCGCACCTCATCAGTCAGCCGAATGTCTTTCCGGTTCTTCGTTCTGCCGATGGCCAACGCCATCAGAGAAGATCCTCATGGAGTTTCTCGACCTGCGTTCGTCGCAGAATTTCAAGCCTCTCCAACTCCTGACGTTCGTCGTTGGTGAGGTTGTCTTCACCACCCGCCGCTTCAATCAGCTCCGCCCGTTGACGCTTGAACACGTCGTCGACCTCGCGGAGGTTCTCCAACGCGGTCGCCAGACGCTTCCCCATGGTCGGCTTTTCAGCGGGTGGCGCGGGGCTCTCGATCTCAGCCCGCCGTCGCTTCGCCTCTGCTAGCCGGACATGCAGTTCTTCGATCTCGACGCCCTTCCGCAGGCCTTCCAGTTCAGCGTCTTTCAGAAGAAGCGTGAGCCGATTGTCGATCTTGAGCCGCTCGATCTCGCGAAGCTTGTCGAGATTCTCGATGCGTACGATCGAGATTTCGCGCGCTTCAAGCAGCTCGCGCTGGCGTTGGAGCACATCAAGCAAAGCGTTCTTGGCTTCGACCAATCGTGCATAGGCCTGAAGCTGACGTTCTTCGGAGCGGTATTTCATTCGCGCCAAGAGCGGGATGTTGAGCGGCGCAGGCGGAAGCGCCAAATCCTCTCGCAGAGGTGGCAGGACTTGTCCTTCCAGTGCGCGTCGGGGCGCCGGCGGCCGTGCCGTCATTTGCTTTCCTCCTTCTCGCGAAGAGCATCCACGCGCGCCAGCGCCTGTTCATGTGCAATAGCTGCATCGAGCAGGTCCTTTTGCGCCTGAAGCAACGCGTTGTCCTGGGCCGCCTGCCTGCGAGCGTCATCGACGAGACGAGCTTCTTCTGCGTCCAGAGCGGCCTCCCGCTCTCGCCAGCGCGCCGCCAGTGCGTAAGCCTGATCGGCGCGAACGGTCTTTTCGATTTCATTGGCTCCGGAGATCGAACGTACAGCCTGCGCGAAAGCTTTGCCGTCGAGTTCCTGGCCGGTTGTTATCGCATGGTCGACCATCGCGCCGGCGGGGTGCGGGGTGAGCGAGTAGTACCAGTAGAGGAGCGTTTCGCGCTTCAACCAAAGCCACAGCGCCAGAGCGCCGAAAACGATAAGGCGGACCCAACCCCAAAACGTGTTCGAGGCCCTCTCTGACCGTAGCCGCTCTACCCTTTCCCGTTCTATGGCCGCAGCGGCTTCAGCCGCCCGCGCCCGCTCCAGAGCCGGGTAGTTCGTCCAACTCCGCCAATTGTATTTGCGATCGTATGTTCGCAATCCCGGAGCCGAGTGCTGGCCTTTGTTGTCCCCTTCGAGGCTTGTGGCCTCAAACACCAGCGAACCGTCCGGAAGAAAAATGCGTAGGCCGCCGATGTCGAGGTCGTGGGTTCGATTGCTGAAGACGTTGTCATATGGAATGGGGCAGCTTCTCCAGACCTCAATGACGGCCCGACGAAGGACTTGATCCAGCACACGAGTATGATCGAAGTCCGCTCTCTGAAGCCTGACATCGACTGTTCTTGAGAGGGCTCCACCACCGCACCCCAACACCTGAAACTGTGGTGTGCCAACGTGCCGGCGGACCGTGACGTCGTCAGCGAACCCATCTCCAAATACCGAGGGAATCACCACGCCGGAGCGCGCATTGCCCTTCTCGGACCATGCAACGCGATCACTCTCGGGAGAAAGCGGCAAGTACGCCAACCTCACATCCAGCGCCCAAGCCTCAGTCGCTCCGAAGAGAGCAAGTCCGAACAACAGAATGCAAAGCTTTCGCATGGCGGCCCCTTCCCGCTCAAGAATACAAGCACGGAGGTCGCTGCCCGGCCAAGAGAGAAGACGAGGCAAGCTATAACTACTTGAAAACATTGACAATATTAGATATCAATGTTACCCTAAGTGGCGGAGTCCTCACGAAATTATCAGGAGCCCGCCATGGGAAAGCTGTACCTCGACGAAAACGACCGGGTTCATTTCGACCAGACGACCGACGGGCGATTTGCTCGACGTGCAGCGGTCGGAAGGTGTCTGATGCGCCTCGCCAGTACGACCGAACAACTCGTTTTCGCCTCAGCGCGAGTGCTTGAGCTGAGCGGGCGATCTGATCCGCACATCACGGCCGACCTCCGACTAATCAACGAGGTCCGTCGCGCTGTCCGGTCAAGAGCCCGAAAAAGACGCGCCGCATCTCGGTAGCCGGCTGAACCAAGCCAATTTTTGCGCCACCTTCACCGAGGGTGGCGCTTCCTTTTTCGGGCGGGCGCGCCCTAAAGCAAGAAGGGGCGGACTGCGCCGCCGTAGGCGGCACTGTTGTGAGGCTTCCTTCCCGCCTGAGCGGAAGGAATGCCTTCGGTGGGCGTCAACGACGCCCCACGCCATAGGCGTTCAAGTCGTCCGTGGCCCGACACGGAGGAGTATGACCCCCCGCAACCGTCGGCACCGCTGTCCGCCCAAGAAGCGCGGCGCATCTGCGCCGTGATGATTGGCTGCGGCAGCGTGTGAGCGAAGCGCCCGACTTCGAGCGTTTTGGGGTGAGCGGCATTGTGGTCGAAGACCCGCGAACCCCCGAAGCCAGCGCGGCATCTGCGCGCTGGCGGAGCCGTAACTGTGGCGTATGTGCCTGGACTAGCCACGGTGGAGGAAAACGGTCGAAGTCGGGCGGGACGCCCGACGGTTGCGGGGGCATTTTTCCATTGCGGAGCAATGGCTTCCGACTGCTCGAGAGAGCACTTACCCCGCCTATTCATGATTGGCGGGGCTATTGGCGTGTTGATCCGCCAGCACGGCCGGATCGGCGCGAGACAGTCGATTTTTACACATTCACTTACACATACGCAGACTGCGTCGTATATTATCCAGTTAGAGCAATATGTTCGGACAACTGCTCTCCCACTACGAATCTGAGGGTCGGACGTTCGAATCGTTCCGGGCGCGCCACCGCGGTTCAAAACCGCGAACTCCGCCAATAGCGGCGTAATCCCCACCATCACTGGATGCCAAGGTTCGCAACAGCTCGGTTCGCGAGCCGATGATGCGCGCCTCGGTCTTGCTGATGACCTCCACGCGCTGTGTCAGCGCCCGGAGGTGATCGCGCCGGTAGCCGCTGGTGCGGTCGTGAAGCTTGCGTCGTGCGGCGGTGGCGAACCGACTGAGAGACTCGGCGGTGATCGTCGGCGCGAGCCGGTCGACAGACGCACTGATCCGCTCGGCGTCGGCTCTGGCCTGATCACGAATGCTGGAGAGTTCGGCGACGCGATCTTTGAGGGAGGGGTCGTCCGGGGCCAGCATCCCGTTTTCGATGGCCTCATAGAGTCGATTCAGCTTGGCTTCTGCCTCGGTGGCGCGCTTGCGCATTTCGGCGACGTGACTGCGCCGCTGATCGGCCCACTCTTCCCGGCGATCCAGAAGCTGCTCCATCAACAGCGTCAGGCGCTCCGGATCGAGCAGGCGGGATTCGAGATGGCCGATGACGGCGTCGTCCAGTTTGTCCATCGGGACCGACATGCCCGTGCATCCGGTCGAGCCGATCCGTGCTTTGGTCGAACAGGCGTAGTAGCGATACTGGCCGCCCGCGCTCCCCTTCCCCGTTCTCAGGGTCATCGCCCCGCCGCAGGCGCCGCAGAAGCAGATGCCGGTGAGCAGGTTCGGACCGCTGGAAACGCGGGGCGGCGTCCACTTCGGGTTTCGGGACGCAAGGTGGGCCCTGACGGCGTCGTAGTCCGCTTTCGAGACGATAGGCGGAACGGCCATGATGGCGTGCTCGGACTCGGGCTTGGGCTTCTTGGTCAGGTAGTCGCGAGTGTTGAAGCGGTGCTCGCCCATGTAGGTCGAGCGCGTCAGGATTTGATGCACCGCGCTGATCCCCCAGCGCCCGCCATCGCGGGTCCGGATGTTCTGGTCGTTCAGCCGCGTGGCGATGGTCTTGAGCCCCATCGGACCGCGCTCCCCGTCACCGGTCAGCGCCCACCGGTAGATGGTGCGAATGACCTCGGCCTGAAGCGGATCGATCTCCAACGTCTTCTTGATCTTGGACCCGCGCTGCTCGGCGGCGACAATGCGATAGCCGATGGGCGGCCGGGCGCCGTTCCAGAAGCCCTGCCGGGCGTTCTCCTTCATGGCGCGAAGGGTGTGCTTGGCGTTCTCCCGGGATTGGTACTCGTCGAAGAGCGACATGATCTGGCGCATCATCATGCTCATGGGATCGTCGCCCAGCTCCTGGGTGATCGAGACCAGACGCACGCCGTTCTTGGCCAGCTTGCGGACATAGAATTCGAACTGGAACTGGTCGCGGAAGAACCGGGAGAAACTGTGCACCACGATCACGTCGAAGGCGGGCGGCTTGATCAGGGCCGCCTCGATCATCGACTGGAATGATGGACGCCGGTCGTCGGTGGCGGTGTTGCCCGGCTCCACATACTCGACCGCCGCCTCCCAGCCCTTGGCCTCGCAGTAGGCCGCAAGCTGGCGGCGCTGGTCCGGGATCGACAGGTCGCTGGTCGCCTGCCGGCCGGTCGAGACCCGGAGATACAAGGCAGCGCGGGCCTGGACCCCTGCGTGGTTAGCCGTGTCCGTCATGTCCTCATCCTCTCAGAGGCGCGGACCGAAGACCTCGTCCAGCACCTCGCCAAGCCAAGCCTCCACCGCCCGCACCTCGGCCGTGGTGATCAGCAGGTCGTCGGGCCAGGTGTCGGTGATGCGTATGGGTGAGCGTACCTCGACTCGCCGGGCTGGCGGAGTCCGGCGCCGCCGCCTCTGCGGCTCGGATGACGGCTGGACGTACATGGCCGCCAAGCTGACCACTCAAGAACCCGGCGCATATTCGTAAGCTCTCCATCGCAACTCTCCGGCCCCGCCTTTTCGCAAGGCGGATCGCTCCATCGATCCTTGCCCAGCCACCAGCGGGGCCCGACGAGCGGGTCAACGCCTGCGGCGCCAGCCGCAGCCCGCAGGGCGCGAAGCGGGGTTGAGGCGCTCGGACGGCTCCGCTCCACACCGGACTTTGAGGGTCGATACGGCAACGCTTGTCAGACAATGCCGGCGCAAAGCCTATCCTGCCCTCGACCCTCACGAGCGTTCAGAAGAGTGCCGCGCTTCCGCCTCGTCGACCACACCGCACAGCCGGACGAGCGCCTCGGCCAGGCGCGCTTCGGCCAATGCTTGGTCGATCCCGAGATGCGCTGCGACCTCGTCCAGCGGCATGTCCTCGAATCGGTGCAGAACGAAGACGTCGTGGCATTCGGGCGGCAGTTGCTGGATCGCTCGCACCAGAACACGACGCCCGTCCGGTTCTGCGGCCTGCGTGCGCCCTCGCCCGCATCGGAACCAGCCAAGGCTCATGGCCCTACCTGTCCTTCGACCCCGATGGCAGCCTCGACGAGGTCCAGAAGGCCACTGATCACTCTGTCGGCGACCTCGGGCGAAATCGGCAGGACCGGCTCGACCAAACCGGATCGCAAATTCCCTGAGGCGTAGAGCGGTCCAAGGACTGCGGCGAGGTCGGCTAACCCAACTGGCAAGTCTCGCAGTCCGGCCAGCCGGGCGCACCGGAGAACCTTCTTCAGATCATGACGCAGATGGATGCGGTTCCAGTCGTCGGAGAACCCGCGATGGAGGAGATAGGCCTTCAAGCCGAGTTCTATGGCAATTGCGCTCGGGTAGGCCGATCTGCCCCCTGAGCGGTCATGCTTGGTCCAGGCCATGGCGTGGAAGGTGCGGGCGTTGCGGAGGAAGGCAGCGGCTAAACGATGGTCGGGAGGACGTCGCCCTCCCCTCCGCTTCGATAACGATACGTGTCGGTGGCCAAGCATGCGTGACCTCCCGCGCAGCTGCCCGGTCGCTCAGAACATGCTGAACGGTGGAGTTTGATGGAATTTCACCTACACTCGACCGAATTTCCGCGAGTGAGTCAACGAAATTCCGTCACGCAAGAAGGAATTTCTTTCATGTTGGAGCCCAGCCAAGTCCGAATGGCTCGTGCAGCGCTGAAGATTAGCGTCAGAGAGTTGTCGTCGCTGTCCGGCGTCGCCGACTCGACCATCCTTCGGTTCGAAGCTGGGAAAGGGGCGATCCTCACGAGCAACATGCGACGCATGCAGGACGCGCTAGAGAATGCCGGCGTTGTCTTTCTCCCACCGGATTCGCAATGCGGACCAGGTGTTCGATTGAAGCTCTGATGCTGCCGTAGGCCCACGCGAAATGGCCGACTCCAAGCGAGTCACCGATGTAGCGAATCGCGCTACAAAAGCTTGACTTGTGTAGCACGTCTCGCTACAAGCTGTGCGTGGAAGGCTCTCGCCGTGATCCTCAGTTGGAAGGGCAAGCAAGCTAGGGAGGTCTTTGAGGGCAACTGCCCCAAGGGTTTCCCGGCGGACCTCTTCAAGCGGGTGCGGCGAAGCCTCTTCCAGCTGGATGCGGCCACGCGGCTCGATGATCTCAAACATCCGCCGGGAAACCGTCTGCACCGCCTCCAGGAGGATCGGGCGGGGCAGTGGTCGATCAGTGTGAACGACCAGTTCCGCATCTGCTTCCGATGGACCGATCAGGGTCCGGAGGACGTTGAGTTCGTCGATTACCACTGAGCGGGGGCTTGGTGGAACGGCCCGGGTGTCGGGCCAGAAAGAGAGAAGTCCGCCGATGGCGACGCATGACTTCGCCAACTTCGCGGCCCCCGCGCCGCACCCTGGCGAGCACCTTCGGGAAGACTACCTGCCCGCTTACGATCTCAGCGCCGGTGCCCTCGCCAAGGCGATGGGCCTTAAGGACCGGGCCCGTATAGAGCGCCTGGTGCGTGAGAAGCAGTCCATCACCGCCGATACGGCGCTGCGCTTGGCCAAGGTCTTCGGCACATCCCCTCAGTACTGGATCAACCTCCAGACCACGCACGACCTGTCCAAGGCCGCGATTGAGGGCCGCGGCGAGCTGGAACGGATCGAGCAGCTGCACGCGCCAGCGTGAGCACGGGACGAACTGCCGTTCCGGCAGATCTATGCCTACGTCCCGCGTAGATGCCCATAATCGGGTTGCCGCTGTCGGCGAACTGTCGGCATGCTGACGTGTTCAGGTATCGATATTCGCCATAGGTTAGGTGTCGATTTGAAGCAAGACATCGCGCATCGGTATCTTCTGGTCCTTGTCTGGGATGCCTTGTCGCACACGGAACGGCCAGCGCAGCTGATCTCAATCGACTTTCAGCAGTGGCCAATGCCTATCAATGAAAAGTTAATCGGTTCGAATTGCTCAGTCAAAGATATCGAAGATGTCGCGACGCTTCTTCTTGCGGTAACCTTCGTCACGACCGAATTCGTCGTCGCGATCTCTGCGGTGATCACGCTCTGGTGGGCGCATCGCGTAAGTCGTTGGCGTGGGCGACTGTCCACCTTGACTGCCACCATCCTCGATCAGCTTTTCCAGTTCGCCGCGGTCAAGCCACACGCCCCGACAAGTCGGACACATGTCAAACTCGACGCCGCTGCGGTTGACGGTTGTCATTGAGGCGTTGTCGTTGGGGCATAGCAGAAGGGGCATATCGAATCTCCGATGGATAAGGCTGTGGTGAGCGATGCCCGCCAAGGAATGCGGGCCGGATGGTAGCACGGCTACGCAATTGGCACACAGGATCAACACGCCGAAACGGGTGGCGATCCCCCGCCGCCTTTATCCGCGCCAAACCGAAAGCGGGATGTTCAGCCGCTGGGCGCCGTCGTCGACGGTGATTGGATCGATCACCGTCGATTTGGAAGGTCCGCCGAGGTTCAGCGGGCCTTGCGCGACCTGGACCGAGCTACGCGAACCGACATGAGCAGCGATGAGAATGCCGTCACAATGCCAAGGGCTATCAGGGTGCTGTAGCGCTTGAACCAGCGCGTCGAACGGGTCGTCATCGAGCCTCTCCTTGAATGAGGGGCACGCTCGCCGCCGGGATCAGGGTTCTGGAAGGTCTGGACCCCGGCATCGAGCGCACCCGATGCGGTCCGACATCACGATCGCAATGATCGTCAGAGGGGCCCGGGCCGCATGAGCAGACTGCGCCGCGCATCCGCCTGACGCCAATGCGTTATGGTGATGCGACCGATAAGCAGGACCGATAGACCAGCTCAAAAGTCAGAGCGTTCGCCAACAGCAAGGCTTGCATGCCGGGTTATGACGGTACCGACCCGGCCAGGACCGCCGCGTTCAGAAAAGGCCGGCGGTGTAGGCCGCGTAGGCAACATAGGCGGCGACGAGAACCAAGCCTTCCCGTCTGCTCAGCCGACCGCCCGTAAAGGCGAACACCATCACGACCAGAGAGACAACGACCAGGACCCAGAGGTCGAAGGCCATGATGCTGGCCGGCACAGTGGTGGGCGCCACGGCCCCTGTGAGGCCGCCGATGAACAGGATGTTGTAGATGTTGGAGCCTAGCACATTGCCGAGGGCAATGTCCCCCTGCCTGCGCCAGGCCGCCAAGGCGGAGGTGACCAGTTCCGGCAGGGACGTCCCCACCGCCACGATCGTAAGTCCGATAACGGTGTCGCTGACACCGAGTTGTTCGGCGATGCCGATGGCGGCCTCCACCAGAAGACTGCCGCCGCCTACGACCAGAGCGAGACCGGCGAGGAACAGCAGGAGTGCGACCGACAGTCGCCCCGCCGGCTGGGCGCGGGGGATCAGGGCCGGGTCGACTTCTTCCATCGCCACGGCGCGATCATAGCCGGCGCTGTGCGGGGCCCCCAGACGCTCCTGGCGGTAGGCGTAGTAGATGTACCCCGCCATCAGGACCAGGAAGGCGATTCCGGCCTCGCGCGACAGGCCCACCGTCGCACCCGCGGCCAGCAGCGCCAGAGCCGCCAGGATGCCCACGCCGCCATCGCGCCACAGGGCGCGGGCATTGACCGCGATGGGTGCGATCAGGGCGGCCACCCCGAGGATCAGGAGTGTGTTGGCGATGTTCGATCCCACGATATTGCCGAGGGCGATGCCCGGAGACCCGGCCAGGCTGGCCTTCAGGCTTGCGGCGAGTTCGGGCGTCGAGGTGCCCATACCCACCACCGTCAGGCCGATGAGCATCGGCGAGAGACGGAGTCTCTCCGCTATCCGGACCGCCCCGCGCACGAGAAGATCCCCGCCCGCAATCAGCAGGACGAGGCCTAACAACAGGAACAGGGCATCGGCCGGCATGGTGCGATCAATCGGTTCGGTTAGACGCTAAGAGCGATTCTCTGAATGTTTCCGGTCGAGGCAGCATCTCGTTAGCCGGACACGGGTCAGCGGAACGGCTCTCTGCAGGCGAGAGAACAAGGACGACGTCCCATCGCCGCATAACTTAAACAGACATCCTCCGGAAATCCCGGGGCGGTCTGGGTGTAGCGAACTGGGCGCAGAGAACGGGACCTGGGGGCGGCTCATCCCGCCGTCACCAAAAGAGAGGCCCAATACGGACGGGGTCGAGGAAAGCGTCATTGCGGTCTTTCGCCAACCCCAGGAGCGCCGGCATCGATCACAAGGCATAGCTGCCGGGTTTCTGTCCCGCTTCGCTCGGTGCGCGGCGCAATACTGACGGCCTTGTTGTCCGGGCCATAGGTCGCGAGCCATTGGCAGCCGGTCTGCAGGTCGGTTAACACGAACAGGTTCGCCTCGGCGGTTGGAGTCTTGGTGAAGGTCGCTCCGAGGGCGGCGGTGCGCAATGCCCCGACCGGGTCGGCAATGGCGCCCTGGATCTCGTGACCGCGTGAGTTCAGGCTGTCAGCGGTGGTGCGGGCCGTTTCCGCCGCCTTTTCGATGTCCTGCAGAACCGAAGTATCAATCGGTTCACATGCGGTGAGAGCCACGCCTGTAGCCAGGGTGACGAAAATGGATCGGATGGTGGGCCTCATTCGACAAGTTCCTCGAGTCTGTGGCGTGCCGCCAGAATGGCTGTTGATGGCGCAGTGGCCGCTGGATAGTGTGAAAGGTGTTTTCCGTTTATGGATCAGCGGGCCTTGCGCGGTCTGGTCCGGGGCGAACGAAAGGCCATGACCAACGATGAGAAGGCAGTCACAATGCCAAACGCCATCAAGGTGCTGTAGCGCCTAAACCAGCGCGTCGGACGGGTCGCCATCGAGCCTCTCCTGGATTGAAAGGGCGCGCTCCTGGCCGGGACGAGGGGACTCTGGAAGGACTGGACCCCGGCATCGGGCGCACCCGATGCGGTCCGACATCACGATCACCATGATCGTCAGAGGGGCCCGGGCCGCCCAGTCACGCTGACTATGTTCCTCGGCGCAGGCCAATGAGTTGTGCTCATCCGGCCGATAATCATCCCCAATAGCTCCGTCTAGACGGTCGTCAGTTCGCCCGTGGCAATGCTGAACTTCCACGCCGACAAGGCTAGTTGACCGGACTTTTCGGCCTCCCGGATCCACGGGAACGTCCTCAGATTGGTCTGGGACTGACGGAGCACGGCGTCCTCGATCGCCGCCTCGAACGTCTCGCCGGAGCCCTGCTCGGGCATGGGCCACATCACCGGCTCGGCGATGTCCACCCACGGCGCCAAGAAGTCGGGGGCGCTCCGCAGAGGACCATGAATCATCGCATGAATGCCATCGCATTGCGCGTGCCCGAGCACCACGATCCGGCGGACCTTGAGAATCTTGACCGCATACTCGAGCGCTGCACTGGTCCCGTGACACCCGCCATCGGGCGCATACTCTGGGACCAGCCCGGCCACATTGCGAATGACGAACAGTTCGCCCGGCTCCGCGTCGAAGATGGTCTGCGGATCGATCCGGGCGTCGGAGCAGGCGATGACGGCCGTCGCCGGTCGCTGGCGCCGTCGGGCCAGCCGAGCATACCTCTCCGCCTGGGCCGGCCAGACTGCCGAGCGGAAGCGACGGTAACCCGCCATCAAAGCATCGTCCGGGTCCAGCGTCATGGCTCAGCCGCGGCGGTCTTGACCGGGCCGGTGCGCCACAGCGACCAATGGACGCCCGTCGCGAGGATGGCGAAGGTCACGCGCCGGGAGGGGCGGCGGGGCATTTCTCCCACTCCATGAGGTCGGCGACGAAGACCGTCGAGCCGACGAAGATCAAAACGCCGAAGCTGAGGCCAAGGGTCAGATACCCCAGCGACATCAGCCGGCTCTCGACGACGGCAATCTCGCGGTGCTTCTTGTGCGGGACGCCCAGGTCGAGCACGCGCAGGATAACGACGAGAGCCGAGAAAGGCCGCCCACATCCAGACCGGCTTGGTCATACCGTCCTCGGTTGGATATTCCATGGATCAAGCTCCGCCCTGTTTCCGCGATCAGGCGCGGATGTCGAACGTGTGACGGCTGGCTCGGCGGGTGACCGCGTCGTCGGTGATCGCTCCGGGTGGCTCCACGGGGCGGGTCGTCGGCGAACTCCGATGTGCAGCGACTCGGCAGGTCATCTGCGAGAGTTGAACCGCCAAGCCACGGGCGACGGGCATCGAAATCGGGCTGATCCTCATCGCCGCCCTCCCTCGCCGGAGATCAGTTCGTAGCGCGCGGGATCAAGGTCCAGCAGCCGGCAGAGGCGCAGAATAACCTCGCGCTCTTCGGCGTCGAAACCGCCGTCCGCTTCCGCGACCGAACACGCCGTGTCGACAAGCAGGTGCGAGGGTCCCGGCTGACCCCGGAGGACAGAGACCGCAGCGTCCGCCGCAGCCTCGCCGTCGTCCGGATCGCGGTCGAACCGCATGTTCAGCGCTTCGAAACCGACCATCACCTCATGCAGTCCGAAGAAGCGGATGCTCGGCGACTGGCTCATCCGGTCGATCATCCGCTTGCGTTCATCGGCCGTGACCCAGCCGTCGGCCTGTGCGACCAGAGCGCAGGCGGCGACGACTGCGTCCATCTGAGCGACGTCGCCCGCGGTCCAGACATCGTGCGGATCGACCTGAACTCGCCTTCGCCGGGTCCTGTTTGTTCTGGGCATCGGGCCTCTCTTCGGATCACTGGCTAGGCCGCGATCACGGGTTGGTGTGGGGAGCGATCGGGTCGGCGGCCAGGGGAAGCCGCCGACCCTCCCGGCGTTAGCGCGACCTTGACGGCAGCCGACGATCGTCGAAGACGGCCAGCCGGTCCTTGATGGCCAGCTTCTTCTTCTTGATGTTTGTGACCGTGCGATCATCCGGGCCCGGGCGGGCCCGCTCGTTCCTCAGCGCCATCTCCAGCAGGACATGGAAGCCCTGCAGCCGGCGCGCCAACACGATAGACATGGAGCCTCTCCTTCTCAGAACGGGAGCGCTCGCCGCCGAGACCGTCGGTTCGAAGGGGACAAACAAGCCGGACCCGTCATCGAGCGCACCCGATGCGGTCCGACATCACGATCACAGTGATCGCCAGAGGGGCCCGGGCCGCACAGACACTCTGCCGATCAAGCCGGTCCGACGCCAATGAGAAGTCGTGATGCCAGGCATCACAGCGCGATATGATCGCGATCCAGCGATCGCAGCACCTGCTCGGACAGGAGGTCCGCCGCGCCGGAGCGGGAGCCGCGCGCCCGCACCAGGGCGATCTCCGTCTCGTGCAGGTCGGGCAGACCACTGTCGAGCGACAGGGTGACGAGGTCCTTCGGCGTCATGGTCGCCGACAATACGCCGACCCCCAGCCCGGCTCTGAGCGCGGCGTGCTGGCCGGCGAGACTGGGCGAGGTGTAGGCGATTCGAAAGGCGACGCCCTGTTCGGTGAGCGCCGCCAGAGCCCGCTTGCGATAGATGTCCGGGGCCGGCGCGGTGATCAGCGGGATGATCGGGGTCTTGGCCAAGGCGGGGTCTGCGGCCACCCAGACCAGCGGCTCGCGCCACACCCGCACGCCGAGGTCGGGCCCCATTGGTTCGCGCTTTATCAGCGCCAGGTCCAGCGCGCCTTTCGAAAGTTGGTCGAGCAGATTGGCGGTGTAGTCGCAGGTGACTGCGAGACTGACCCTTGGATGACTACGGGCGAAATCGCCGAGAATACGCGGCAGGAAAGCTGTAGCGATGTCCTCAGGGGCGCCGAAGCGCACCTCGCCCTCGACATCGCCCTCATTCAACCCTGCGATGATTTGGTCGTTGAGGCGCAGCAGAGCATTCGCGGACGGGAGCAGGGTCTGGCCCTCGGCCGTCAGGATCACGTCGCGAGCGTTCCGGCTGAACAGTTCGACGCCCACCTGATTCTCCAGCCTGCGGATTTGCAGACTGATCGCCGGCTGGCTGCGCCCCAGGCGAACGCCGGCGCGGGTGAAACTGCCGGTGTCGGCGACTGTGACGAACGCCCTCAGCAGATCGAGATCGAGATTCACGAGACGATGCATCAGACCCGATCATTAGCAGAGCTTATAGGGTGCATGAGCCCATTAAACTGGCCCTTGGGGCAAGTCGAGCGCCATGGGATGCGACCCCGCCACGTCGAGATCGCAACTCCATTGACCACAGTCGTCTGCCCGAAAGCCCAACTTGCGCCCGACTGTTTTCCACCCCTGCTGCTGATCGCGCTGACGTCGGCTACCGCGCTTTTGGCCACGCCCGCTGTCGCGCAGAGCAACCAGAATTCCGGGTTCTGGACGCAGGTGAGCGCCACCGCGCCAATGGGGCGCGACCTTCTGGGATCGGTGGAGGTGCAGGGCAGGTTCAACGACGACGCGGCGATGGAACAGCGGATCCTGCGTCTGGGCGTCGGTTATCGGGCAAGTCCGGGAGCCACTGTGTGGGCCGGCTACCACTATCAGGGTGTCGAGCGGGACGGCCAACCCGGCACGACCGAGCATCGCGGCGGGCAGCAGGTTTCATTGAACATCGGCCCGGCGTTCAGCGGCGCGTTCAGCGCACGCACGCGGTTGGAACAACGCTTCGTCAGCTCGGGCGACGACGTCGGGTGGCGGCTGCGCCAGCAGCTTCGCTACGACCGCCCAATCGGGCGGGACCCTGATGTGTCGTTCGTCGCACACGCCGAGGTCTTCGTCGCCATGAATGACACGGATTGGGGGGCCAGCGGCGGCTTCGATCGGATACGGTCGTTCGTCGGCGTGGCGATCCCGGTGCGAGAGACCGTCTCCCTGGAAATCGGATACCTGAATCAACTCGACGAACCCGCGATCGACCGGATCGATCATGTGCTGTCCTTGTCGATGGTGCTCCGGCCATGAGCCCCGTCCATCCGGCAGAATGTCTTCAGGCTATGCGACATCACGGCGCCTCTGTGGATGGAGGCCTCCATTGACCGACTTCGGCCTGCCGTCCGGCCTTGCGCTCCTGACTTCCCCGGCCATCCTGTTCTTCTTCATCGGCGCGGCGGCGGCGTTCGCGCGCTCCGACCTCGCCATTCCCGAGCCCGTGTCCAAGGCGCTGTCGCTGTATTTGATGCTGGCCATCGGCTTCAAGGGCGGGGTAGAGGCGCGCGATGCGGGCCTGAACGGCGACTTTCTAGTCGCCGCGGCCATCGGCGTGGCGCTCAGCGCCCTGATGCCGCTGCTGGCGTTCATCATCCTGAAGCGGGTGTCGCGGCTGGACCGGCCCACGATCTGCGCACTGGCGGCCACCTACGGGTCGGTCTCGGTCGTGACCTTCGCCGCCGGCCAGCAGCACCTCGCTGCGGTCGGCATGACCTCCGGCGGCTATATGGCCGCCGTTCTGGCGCTCATGGAAACGCCCGCCATCCTGACGGCGCTGCTCCTGCTCAACGGCGCGGGCCGCGGCGAGCCGGGACGTCGCCGGACCATCCTCAAGGAGGTGTTCGTCGGCGCGGCCACGATCATGCTGCTCGGCAGCTTCGTTGTCGGGCTTGTCTCCGGCCAGGCCGGCATGGTCAAGCTGGAGGTGTTCGTCGGGCCGCTGTTCCAGGGAGCCCTGTGCTTCTTCCTGCTCGACATCGGCCTGATCGCGGCCCGGCGACTGATGGAGGGGGGGCGCAAGATGTCCCCCGCCGTGATCGGCTTTGCCTTGGCCTTTCCCGTGGTTTCGGCCGCCATTGCCCTCGGCCTGGCGCGCATGGCCGGGCTCGAGGCTGGAAACGCCGCCCTGCTGACCATTCTGGCAGGCTCCGCCTCCTATATCGCGGTCCCCGCCGCCATGCGGCTTGCCGCGCCCGAGGCGGACCCCGGCGTGTACGTAACCGCGTCCTTGGCCGTGACCTTCCCCTTCAACCTGACGATCGGCATCGCCCTCTACGCCGCCGCGGCGGCCTGGCTCTGGCAGTGAGTTTCCTCATGCGTTCCGTGTCTCAATCCTCAACCCAGGCGGCGTTTCGTCACCGCGAGACCCCGGGGAGAATGCGACCTTTACCGGCGCGGGACGGTGGCCCCCCATGGCCGGGCGAACGGGCGGTTTTGGCCACGATGCATGGAAAGGAGACGGCGATCACGCCGGTGATCGCTCGCTTCATGGGCCTCGAGGTGGGGGTGCCCGCCGGGCTGGACACCGACGCGTTTGGAACCTTCAGCCGCGAGGTCGAGCGCAGGGGGACTCCGCTCGACGCGGCGCGGGCAAAGATCGCCTCCGGTTTCGATCTGATGCCTGAAGCGCGCTTCGGTCTGGCCAGCGAAGGCAGTTTCGGGCCTCACCCTCTGATTCCGTTCCTGCCCCTTGGGCGCGAGATCGTGGTCCTGATCGACCGTCTGTCCGGACTCGAACTAGTCGGCCAGTTCGCCGGGATCAGGACGAATTTCGCGCACGAGATCGTGAATACGATCGAAGCGGGACGGACCTTCGGCGCCCGGATCGGTTTTCCGGACCATGGCCTGATCGTCACGGCCTCCATCGATCGGGCGCCGGCGCCGGATGTCGCGCTGATCAAGGATATCGGCGGTTGGGACGCCCTCGACGGAGCGATCGAACGCGTCATCGGCCTGACAGGGAGCGCTCTGGTCGAAACCGACATGCGGGCCCATCGCAATCCCCACAGGATGCAGGCGATCCGGCGCGCCACGCTGGATCTGGTCCGGCGATCCCGGAGCGCCTGTCCCGCCTGCGGTCGACCGGGATACGTCGTGACCGAGCGCTTGCCGGGCCTGGCCTGTGCGGACTGCGGCGGGCCCACGGTGAAGATCCGCGCCGAGCGTCTGACCTGCGCCGGCTGCGGTCATTGGCTGGAGCGCCCGGTTCCGGCCGCGAAAGCCGATCCCGGATCCTGCGGCGACTGCAATCCTTAGATCAACTGGCATGGGGTGAACTATGATGACCGGGAAAGACGATCGGGCCGCCGCAGCCTTGGCCGCCATCGACGAGCGCATCGCCTGGGTTCTGGAGAGTCCCGGCATGAGCGTCTGGCTCAAGTCGGCGTTGAAGTCGGCATTGGCGGAAAACCCCATCACCCTGTCCAATGACCTGGAAATTCTGACTCATTTGATCGTGCCAAGAGTAAATGCGTTGCTGCGACAGCCCCTCGGCGACGGAGGCCTGTCATCCCGCTGAGACGGGCCCCAGGAATCGCCATGGCAGGGTTTCGTCGGCGTGGAAAGGGACCAGGTCGCCTTCGGATGTCCCCGCAAGCCGTTCCGGGACAACCAGAGGATCGCGCTCCAGAATGATGGAAGTCGTGTTCAGGGGCAGGCCATAGAAGCGCGGGCCGTGCTCAGAGGCGAAACCTTCCAACCGGTCGAGCGCCCCATCTTCTTCGAACGTCGCCGCATAGCTTTCGATAGCGAAAGGGGCATTGAAGATGCCGGCGCATCCACACGCGGACTCCTTCTGGCCGATCAGGTGCGGGGCGGAGTCGGTGCCGAGGAAGAATTTGGGCGAGCCTGACGTCGCCGCGCGCCGCAGGGCGAGCCGGTGTCGCTCGCGCTTGGCCACTGGCAGGCAGTAGGCGTGCGGGCGCAGACCTCCGGCGAACATGGCGTTCCGGTTCAGGCGCAGATGATGGGGGGTGATGGTCGCGGCGAGATTCGGGCCGCCGCTCTCGACGAAGGCTACCGCATCGGCGGTGGTGATGTGCTCGAACACTGCCCTGAGCGCCGGAAAGTCAGCAATGATCCTGGAGAAAATCGTCTCGATAAAGACCGCCTCGCGATCAAAGATGTCGATCGCCGGGTCGGTCACCTCCCCGTGCAGCAATAGCGGCATGCCAAGGCGCTGCATCCGTTCCAGGACGGGATAGATCCTGCGGACGTCGGTCACCCCGTGGTCGGCGTTGGTGGTCGCGTGGGCCGGATAGAGTTTGCAGGCCGCGAAGACCCCGGTTTCGAAACCGCGGTTGATCTCGTCAGGGTCGGCGTCGTCGGTCAGGTAACAGGTCATCAGGGGCTCGAACGTCCCGCCAGGATCCAGCGCGTTGAGGATTCGGGTGCGATAGCCTTCGGCGGCGGCGGTCGTGGTGACCGGTGGGGTCAGATTCGGCATGACGATCGCGCGTCTGAACTGGCGCGCCGTGTATCCGACGACGGACCGAAGCATATCCCCGTCGCGAAGGTGAACATGCCAGTCGTCCGGAGCGCGAATGACAAGACGTCGAGAGGGGGGAAGCAGTGCGGGCATCCGCTAACGCTAGCCGATTCCGGGCCGCGCGCCGACATCGAACAGGGAAACCTCAACTTGCCCAAACGGAGCCTCCCATCGGAAGGCTGCTTGGAAATGGATCGAAGAGAGTTCGAGGAGCTGGCAGCCGGTGCACGACTGCCCTTTCCGAGCGCCGAATGCGTCGGTGACAGTGCATGATTCGACTGGCTGTTCGAAATGGACGCCTCTTTGGCTCCAATTCAGGGCGATGGGAATGACCAGCTTTCGCTACAAGTCAGCATCTTTGATGAAGGCAGCCAGCCTCAAGAACCGAACATGATCCTTCGCCGTGGCGGTGAAGCTCGACTTTCGATCGGGCAACAAGGCCCGGATGGTCAGATGATCGACGGTCTCGAACTCACCCTGCGTCCGATCACAGCGACTGAGTGAACCTGCTCCAAGGTTTGCAACGCGTCGAACTATGCCCTTGGCTGCCTGCCGAACAGCAAGCCTTCCGACCTTTCATCCTGGCAGCGGCACAGTGGCCTGATAGTTCTCAGCATCATCCACGGTGGCGCACGTACGACGTCACGCGCCATGCCCCGGTGGGTCGACAACGCCCGCTTTCTAAGGTCCGCTTTGCGCCAGGATGCCAAGGACCACTTTCGACCCGAAGCGGAAGTCTAACCCGACACCTTGTGGCTTGAACGCCTCGGGTAGACTGGCCTTGTCAGTTGACCTGCGCGCCCTTGTCATCGGACGTGTGGTCCGGTTCAAGAAGAGGGATGAATCCAGTCGATTATGCCTTCCTGATCGTCGCAGTCCTTTTGCTGTCCACGGTGTTGGCTGGCAGCCTGTCCAGCCGTTTCGGATTGCCGGCCATGATCGGCTTTCTGGCCTTGGGCATGATCGCCGGATCGGACGGCCCGTTCGGCATCGTATTTTCGGATTACGCCTTGGCCCAAACCATCGGCGTGGCGTGCCTGATCTTCATCCTCTTCTCGGGCGGCCTGGACACCGACTGGAAGCTGGTGCGCCCCATAGTGGCCCCGGCCCTTGTCCTGTCCACCGTCGGGGTGATGATAAGCGCCGGGATCATCAGCGTGGCCGCGGTGCTGCTGCTGGACTTCACGCCCGTTCAAGGGTTCCTGCTGGGGGCCGTCATCGCCTCTACAGACGCCGCCGCAGTCTTCTCCATTCTTCGTGGGCAGGGTGGGGCGCTGAGGAAGGACCTGACCGGCCTGATCGAGCTGGAGTCCGGCTCGAACGATCCGATGGCCATCTTCCTTGTCGGGGTCGCGCTCGTGCTGGTGGCGACGCCCCAAGCCTCGCTTCTGCCGTTCGCCCCGTCGTTCCTGATGCAGATGGGCGTCGGAGCCGTAGTGGGGATTGGTGTCGGATTTCTGCTGCCCAGCTTCATAAAGCGCATGCGGCTGCGCGGCAGTGGCCTGTCGCTTGTGGTGTCCATCGGCGCAGCCCTGTTCAGCTACGGGTTCGCGGCGGTGGTCGGCGGCAACGGCTTTCTAGCGGCCTATCTGGCCGGCCTCATGGCGGGCAACCGCGACTATACAGCGAGACGCACCATTTCGCTGTTCCAGGACGGCTTGGCTTGGCTGGCCCAAGTGGTCATGTTCCTGACGCTGGGACTGCTGGTCTATCCGACCCAGTTGCCCAGTGTGGTGGGTCCCGGCCTCGCCGTGACAGCGGTGCTGATGCTGGTGGCGCGCCCCCTGAGCGTGTTCATCTGCTTGGCGCCGTTCCGGGTATTCGACTGGCGGGCCAAGCTGTTCGTCTCATGGGCCGGTTTGCGTGGTGCGGTCCCTATCGTGCTGGCCACCTTCCCTATCGTGGCGGGGGTTCCGGGGTCCCAGACCATCTTCAACATCGTATTCTTCGTGGTCATCGTCTCGAGTCTGTTGCAGGGGCCGACGTTGGCGTGGGTGGCCAAAAAACTTGGGGTGCAGGGGGACGAGCCCGGGGTCAATCTGCAGTCGGCGGCCCGCTCGGTTTCCTGATCTTTTGCATTACCTATCGGGACCACGCTCAGCGGTCCGAGTCCGCTCACCACCCATCGCAGACCTTGAGCGCGTCCGATTCCGGGCGAAGCGGGTCTGGCTAGCTGACCACCGCGACAAGGGCGCAATAGTTCTCGGTATCATCCACGGCGGCGCGCCATTTTCTTCCAGAGATTCAGACCGCCGTCCGGGACGCCGGGCCGGGCGCAAGCGGTATCCGCATTGAGCGGGCCGCCAGTGGTCAGGCCGCTTCCGCGCTCTGATCCTGCGCTGCGCCCGCCAGCACCTGCTCTATCCCCGCGAACAGGGTCGCCATGGTCACGGGCTTGGCCAGGTGTCCGTCGGCGCCGGCCTTGCGTCCGGCCTCGATATGCTCGGGCATGGCGTTGGCGGTCAGCATCAGGACCGGCGTGCGGCTCCAGCCGCGCTGCATCTCGTACGCGCGGATTTCGGCGGTGGCGGTCAGGCCGTCCATCACCGGCATCTGCATGTCCATGAGGACCAGATCGAAGCCGCCGCCCCGGTAGGTCTCCAGCGCCTCGCTGCCATCCGCCACGCAGACGAGATCGGCGCTGGCGCCCGACAGCAGAACCTCGATGACCTTGCGGTTGGCCGGGTGATCGTCGGCCAACAGAATCCGCAGCGGAACGGCGTCGGACCCACTCGCGGGGACGGGCGTTTCGCCCGCCTGCGCAGCGTCCGCCGGCGGTAGCGGCGTCTCGAACCAGAACCGGGAGCCGACGCCGGGCTCGCTGTCGCAGTCCAGATCGCCGCCCATCAGTTCGGCCAGTTCGCGAGAGATGGTCAGGCCCAGACCGGTGCCGCCGAAGCGGCGCGTGATCGAGCCGTCGGCCTGATGGAAGCGGCCGAAGATGCGGGCCTTCTGATCCGGTTCAAAGCCGACACCGGTGTCCGTCACGGTGAAGCGAACGCGGTCCCCGGCAACATCCTCGATGCTGAGCCGGACCTCGCCCTGGGCAGTGAATTTCAGCGCATTGCTGACCAGATTGGTCACGATCTGGCGGATGCGCACCACATCGCCATAGACCTGCCGCTCCGCCTCCGCCGGAATCTCGATCGCCAGGACGACGCCCTTTTCCTCGGCCTTGGGTCGCCACAGGGCGGCTGTCTCGCGCACGACATTGGCCAGATGGAACGGCGCCGGCTCGATCGTGATCTGGCCGGACTCGATCTTGGCGGTGTCGAGGATGTCCGAGAGCAGGCGCTCCAGCGTGTCGCTGGAGGACCGCACGATATCGACCATCTCGCGTTCGCGCGGGCCCAGATCGCTGCGGGCCAGGGCGTCGGCCATGGCGACCACCCCGTTCAGCGGCGTGCGAATCTCGTGGCTCATATTGGCGAGGAAGTCGCTCTTGGACCGGCTGGCTTCCTCGGCGGCGCGACGGGCCAGTCGCAGGTGGCCGGCCGAACGCCACTGCCAGACCAGCAGACCGGCGGCCGTGAGGAAGAAGACCACGGCTATGCCGACGATCCAGCGCTGCGCGCTGATGACGTCCTCGTGCAGCCGGGTGTTGGTGCGCGCGGTTTCGAGCTGCCGCCGGCGTTCGGCCAGCTGTTCCTGCATGTCGCCCGTGACCTGGCCGATGCCGGCGCTGAACCGGCGCGCGGTCTGGATGTCCTGGGCCTTGTGATAGGCCTCCAGTCGCTGGAAGGCTTCGCGCGTCCGGCCCTCGGCGAACAGCAGGGCGGCCTCGACCCGGGGAACTTCCGAAAAGCCCTCTTCGCGGAACAGCCCGGCGGCCTCACGGCGGCGGATCTCCGCCAGATCGCGGCGGGCGAGGCCGAGCTGGCCGGTCCGGGCGTAGGCGAGAGCGCGTGACGGCAGCATCTGCGGCGCCAGAAAGTCGGCTGCGCCGAGATCGGCGCCATAGGGCGACAGGCAGTTGAGAACGCCACGCGAGTCGCCGCCGCCGTCCGCGACCATGGCGCACAGGTTGGCGTCATAGACCATCAGGCTCTCCATCCCGGCTCGCACGGACAGCCGGTGATGGGCGGCATAGAGCTGGTTGGCCAGTTCCTGATCACCGACCTGAACCGACAGGCGTGTCAGGTTGTAGAGGGCGTCGAAATCGGGGCGGGGATAGGCGGGGTTGGAGAAGTCGATCTCGAAGCGACGGAAGGCTGTGGTCGCGCCCTCGATGTCGTTCAACTTCATCAGGCCGATACCCGTCACCTCCCAAAGTCCGGCCCGGGCTGTGTCGACATAGGGGGCATCATCGGGAATGGCGGCGTCGGCTTCGGTCAGGAGCCGGAGCCCCTCGCCGATGCGATCCTTGTCCATCAATGCGAGCGCGCTGAGGCGCATGGCGTGCGCCTTGACGAACCAGTCGGTGGTGGTGCGGCCGATCTGGTCCATTTCGGCCGAGGCGGCCGTGTCGCCGCTGTCGTAGCGGATGGTCAGGGCGTTCAGCCGGGCGATCATCTGATACCGCGCGTCCCGGCGGTCCAGGGCGGCGGCGGCGAGGCGATTGTTCCAGACCTCGGCCCTCTCGAAATCGCCCTGGTTCAGGGTGATCCACATGACGTGATAGAGCCGGTTGAGACCCTCCCGGCCGGGGTGCTCCAGGGCGGACTCGCCGAAAGCCTCAAGCGCGGGAAAGCTGGTGGCGGCGGCGCGTTGCTCAACACGCTGCGCCAGCTCGACCCGGCTCTCGCGGGACTGCGTCGCAGCCTCCGCGCCGCCGGCGATGGCGAGCACGAAGAGCAGGACGGCGACGAGAACAAACTTCACTGAAGGCATGTCGTTTCCGTGGTGATCGTCGTTCATGACACGCCGACCCTTTCACAAGCTTTAGCGGCGCAAGACTTTTCCGGGATCGGACCGTCTGTGGACTTCCGCCCCCTGCCGGGTCAGCGTTCCGGAATGGCCGAATCGTCCGTCAGAGAGTCCGCGCCGGGGGGCTATTACGAGTTCTTCGCCGGCGGCGGCATGGTGCGCGCCGGACTTGGCGAAGACTGGCGCTGCCTGTTCGCCAATGACTTCGATCCGGCCAAGGCCGCGGCCTATCGCGCCAACTGGGGCGATGCGGCGCTGAGGGTCGGCGACATCGCGGGCCTGACCGCCGCCGACCTTCCCGGAAAGGCGGACCTGATGTGGGGCTCGTTTCCCTGCCAGGACCTGTCGCTGGCGGGCGTCGGCGCGGGTCTGGGCGGCAAGCGGTCAGGGACGTTTCACGACTTCTGGGGTCTGGCCCGATCGCTGGCTGCAGAGGGTCGGGCCCCGCGGATCGTAGCCGTGGAGAATGTCTGCGGAACCCTGACCTCGCATGGCGGGCAGGATTTCGAGGTCATCTGCCGGACCTACGCAGACGCCGGCTATCGCTGCGGGGCGCTGGTCATCAATGCCGACCGTTTCGTACCGCAGTCCCGGCCGCGGCTGTTCGTGATAGGCGTGCGCGAGGATGCGGCCCCGGACCCGGCCCTGACGGCGCCCATGGCTGACGGGCCGTTTCATCCGCCGGCCCTGCGCCGGGCGGTGGAACGTCTGCCAGGTGAGTTGCAGGGCCGGATGGTCTGGTGGCGGCTGCCGGAGCCGGGCGTTTCAAACGCGAGTCTGGCTTCGGTGATCGAGGCCGAACCGTCGGACGTTCGCTGGCATTCGGCGGCGGAGACGAACCGGCTGCTGGCGCTGATGTCGCCAAAGAACCTGGCCAAGGTGGAGGGCGCGCGCAGAACGGGCGAGCAATGCGTCGGGGGGCTGTACCGCCGAACGCGGCGGGACGCTGCGGGCGGGCGGTTCCAGCGCGCCGAGGTGCGGTTCGACATCGCCGGCTGCCTGCGGACCCCGGGCGGCGGATCGAGCCGCCAGACCCTGCTGGTGGTCGAAGGCGGGCGGGTCCGATCCCGTCTGATGTCGGCGCGGGAGACGGCGCGGCTGATGGGCCTGCCCGACAGCTACCGTTTGCCCGGCTCCTACAGCGCGGCCTGTCATCTGACGGGAGACGGGGTCGCCGTGCCCGTGGTGCGACATCTGGCGCAATGGCTGCTGGAGCCGCTGCTGGCGACACAGGCGGGACTTCGTCGGGCGGCCTGACTGCGCCCTTGCCAAAGGCGTTCAGCGGGGCATCATAGCTGTGGGGGATCCGGGGAGATCATCGTGAAACATCTATTGGGTGGACTGATCGTTCTGGGGCTGTGCGCGGCCCCGGCGGCGGCGGCGGCGGCGGCGGAAACCTGGCACGCGTTCTCGCGCAGCGCCAACTCGGCCTATATGGCCGACGTCGACAGCATTGTGGTGGACGGCGACATCACCCGCGTCCTGCTGGCCATCGTTCCGCTGCGGGGTGAGGCCGGGGACCTGAGCCACACCGTCGATACCTATGAATTCCGCTGCGGACCGAACCAGTGGCGCAGCACCCTGTCGATCGAGTACGGCACCGACGGCGAGGAAATGGGCCGGTATCCGGACGAGAGCGACTGGGTGAACGCCCGGGACGGCACCATCCCGGGTATCCTCAAGGAGATCGCCTGCGACGGCGTCCGGGCCAATCCGCCCCACTGGCCGGCGATCAGCGCCTTTGTCGAGGCGAGGGCTCCCTCGGCCTGATCGTCAGGCGTCGACCGCCGCATCCAGCGCATTGGCCTGGATGAACTCGCGGCGCGGCTCGACCACGTCGCCCATCAGCTTGGCGAACAGGTCGGACGCGTCTTCCTGATGCTCGACCTGCACCTTCAGCAGGGTGCGGGCGTTGACGTCGAGGGTGGTTTCCCAGAGCTGTTCCGGGTTCATCTCGCCCAGACCCTTGTAGCGCTGGATGGCGAGGCCCTTCTTGCCCGCGTCCAGCACCGCCTCGAGCAGGTCGAGCGGACCGCGGATGGTCACGGCCTTGTCCTTGCGGCGGAAGACGGCCGGCTTGTCGAACAGACCCTCGAAGGCGACCGAGCGTTCGGCCAGACGACGGGCGTCGAGCGAACGGATCAACGCCTCTTCCAGCACGATGCGTTCGGTGACGGCACGGCGCACGCGTTCGAAGGCCACAGCCCCCTGCGCGCCCGGTGAACCGGACCAGTTGCCGTCGCCTTCCTCGGCGTAGAGGTTGAGGCGGGTGGCGGCCTTGGACGGATCGGCGGCGTCCTCGTCGAACAGGCCCGCCAGCGCGGACTGCTCGATGGCGAAGGCGGGGGCGCGCTGCGACAGGCGATCGACGCCGGCCTTGAAGGCCTTGGCCTCGCGCACAAGGGACTGCAGGTCAAAGCCGGTGCGGCGTTCGCCGGACGGCAGGTCCAGCTCGGCCTCCGTGGAGCCCTCCTCGATGAGGTAGGCGTCCATCTCGGACTGGTCCTTGAGGTAGCGGGACTGCTTGCCCTTGGACACTTTGTAGAGCGGCGGCTGGGCGATGTAGACGTGGCCGCGCTCGATCAGCTCGGGCATCTGGCGGTAGAAGAAGGTCAGCAGCAGGGTCCGGATGTGGGCGCCGTCGACGTCGGCGTCGGCCATCAGGATGATCTTGTGATAGCGCAGCTTGTCGGCGTTGAAATCGTCGCGGCCGATGCCGGTGCCGAGCGCCAGAATGAGCGTCCCGATCAGTTCGGATGACAGCATCCGGTCGAAGCGGGCGCGCTCGACGTTGAGGATCTTGCCGCGCAGGGGCAGGACGGCCTGGTTCTCGCGGTTGCGGGCCTGTTTGGCCGAGCCGCCGGCGGAATCGCCCTCGACGATGAACAGTTCGGACTTGGCCGGATCGCGTTCCTGACAGTCGGCCAGTTTCCCGGGCAGGGAGGCCATGTCCATCGACGTCTTGCGCCGGGTCAGGTCGCGGGCCTTGCGGGCGGCCTCGCGGGCGGCGGCGGCTTCGATGATCTTGGCGACGACGGCCTTGGCCTCGACGGGGTGTTCCTCGAACCAGGTCGACAGACCTTCGGAGCACAGGCCCTCGACGGCGGGCCGCACTTCGGAGGAGACCAGTTTGTCCTTGGTCTGCGATGAGAATTTCGGATCGGGCACCTTGACCGAGAGCACGCAGGTCAGGCCCTCGCGGGCATCCTCGCCCGAGACCGAAACCTTCTCCTTCTTGGCCGCGCCGGCGGCGTCGATATAGCCGCCCATGACGCGGGTCAGGCTCGCGCGGAAGGCCGACAGGTGGGTGCCTCCATCCCGCTGGGGGATGTTGTTGGTGAAGCACAGCATGGTCTCGTGGTAGCTGTCGTTCCACCACAGGGCGAGATCGATCTCGATCCCTTCCTTCTTGCCGCGGATGACGATGACGTCCTTGAGGATGGGCGTCTTGGACTTGTCGAGGTGGCGCACGAAGGCCTCGACCCCGCCTTCATAGTGCAGGATCTCCTCGAACTTCTCGGCCCCGCGATGGTCCTGCAGCTTGATGACCACGCCCGAGTTGAGGAAGGCGAGCTCGCGCAGGCGGTGCTCGAGCGTCTTCAGGTCGAAGTCGATGTGGGCGAAGGTGGTGACCGAGGGGTAGAAGGTGACCTCGGTGCCCGACAGGACCTTGCCATTGTCGCGCAGCGGCGCGTCGCCCGTGACGCGCAGGCTCTCGACCGTGTCGCCGCGCTCGAACCGCATCTCGTGGCGTTTGCCGTTGCGATAGATGACCAGCTTCAACCAGTCGGACAGGGCGTTGACGACGGAGACGCCGACGCCGTGCAGGCCGCCCGAGACCTTGTAGGAATTCTGGTCGAACTTACCGCCGGCGTGCAGCTGGGTCATGATGACCTCGGCAGCGGAGACGCCCTCCTCGCCGTGGATGTCGGTGGGGATGCCGCGGCCGTTGTCGGTGACCGTGACCGAGCCGTCGGCGTTGAGGATGACCTGGACCAGGTCGGCGTGGCCGGCGAGGGCCTCGTCGATGGCGTTGTCGACCACCTCATAGACCATGTGGTGCAGACCCGAGCCGTCGTCGGTGTCGCCGATATACATGCCGGGCCGTTTGCGGACTGCGTCGAGGCCCTTGAGGACCTTGATGGAATCGGCGCCGTAGGCGGCCTCTTCGGCGGTGTCTTCGTTACGCGCGGTCGGGGTCTGATCGGTCATATATTCGGTCGGTGAAACGCCCTCGGGAGGGCTTCGGAAGGCGGCGACGGGGCCGCCTTGAACGGACGGTTTTCAGGGCGGTTTTCAGGGCGCGAATCCGGGTCGCGCCGAGGCCTGCAACATATAGGGAATCGGGGCGGAATTGCGAGGAAAAGCGGTGTTGCGGGAGGGGCGAGAGTGGTGTGTTTCGCCGCGAAAAATTCAGACGGCGTCCGGCGATTACTCAAGGCGTCGCGGAGCGGTCCTGAAATGGCCTTTCGCGGCGCGGCGGCGATGTCGATGAACCTTTCAAAGACCCGTCCTGTGGGGACGGGAACATAGAGCACGCGCCTGCGTCAGGAACGGTCGCAGGGCGGGGACGGGGGCGGAATCAGGTGGCGCCGGTGGGTCGAAAAGGGCGTATCGGGGTCGCACAGGGGCGAGAAGACACGGGGCGGGAAGACTCTGTTTCCGGGGCGGTCGAATCCCGGACCGCTATCGTCATTCCGGGCGAAGCGCAGCGCAGACCCGGAACCCAGCGGCGCGCGCGAGCGCGAAGCTGTCGGGAGTGCCAGGCTTGAAGCGCCATATGCAGGCTTCAGTGTTTCGCCGCCGTCGCGGCGCCGCTGGGTTCCGGGTCTCCGAGCCGCTGCGCGTCTCTCCGCCCGGAATGACGATAGCCGTGGGGGGCTACTCCCCCGTCAGCGCCCCGCCCTCGACCCGAACGAACTGCGCCCTCCCCCGCAGCGGGGCGAACAGGTCGGCCTCGGTGCCGGTCAGAAAGGCCTGCAGGCCCAGCGCTTCGATCTCGTCGAACAGGGCGGCGCGGCGGGCCGTGTCGAGGTGGGCGGGGGCCTCGTCGAGGAGCAGGACGGGCGGCGCGGGCTGGTCCGCGAGACGGGTGATCTGGGCGAGGATCAGGTTGAGGACCAGCGCCTTCTGCTCGCCCGAGGAGCCCTCGGCGGCGGGGCGGTTCTTTTCACGATGCAGGGCGGTCAGGTCGGAGCGGTGCGGGCCGAACAGGGAGCGGCCGGCGGCGGCGTCGCGCCCGCGGCTGCGGGCCAGACCCTCGCGGAGGGCGGCGGCGATGGCTTCAGCGTCGGCGCCGGCGGTCGCCATGGCCTCGGCCTCTCCGGTCAGACCGAGGTCGGCCTGGGGGAAGGGACGGTCGTTGCGGGCGTCGATGGCGGCCTGGAGGGTGGTCAGGGCGGCGGCGCGGGCGATGGCGGCCTCGGCACCCGCCTCGCCGAGGCGCAGTTCGAGGGCATCGAGCCAGAGGGGGTCGGCGGCGCGGCCCTCGGCCCCTTCGGTCAGCAGGCGCAGCCGTTCGCGCAGGGCCTTTTCATAGGCCGAGACCGAGGCGGCGTGGGCGGGGTCAGCGGCGAAGACCAGCCGGTCGAGGAATTTCAGCCGCGCGGCGCGGGCGTCGGAGAACAGCCGGTCCTGTTCGGGCGTGGCCCAGACCGGGCGCAGATGGTCGAGCAACCGGCCGGGCTGGGCCGTCTCGCCGTCGATGCGGACGATGCGACGGGCGGCGCCGGGGGACTGGACGCCGGTGCCGAGTTTCGTCTCCTCCTCGCCGTCGGTCAGGACGGCGGCCACGGCCCAGGCCCGGCCGGTCGCCTCGCCGGGCTCGCGGCGGCCCATCTCGGGGGCTGTGGCGCCGCGCAGGCCGCGGCCGGGGGTGAACAGGCTGAGGGCCTCGAGCAGATTGGTCTTGCCCGCGCCGTTGGGGCCATGGAGCACGACGGCCCCCGCCGCGACCGGCAGGGTGGCGCTCGCATAGGAGCGGAAGTCGGTAAGGGTGAGGGAGGTGATCAAGCCTGCGGTCCTAGCGCGCTACAGCCTTCACCGCCACAGCACGGCCGGCCCGGCCACGCCGCTTGACTCGCCCCAGATACCGACGTTCGTATAGGCGGAAGGGGTGGGCCGTGAACGCATTCGAATTTGTAATCACGCTCTATTCGTTCGTCTACGCGCTCGGGGTGGCGCAGATCCTCGCTACGGTCGGCGATATGCTCCGGACGGGTGATCGGCTTCGCTTCTCCTGGCTGAACGCGGGCTGGATGCTGAATGTGCTGCTGGCGATCGTCGCTTGGTGGCTCAGCCTCTGGGACCTGCGGACCGAGACCAGCTGGCCGATGTCGACGGTGCTGGTGTTCTTTAGCGTGGCCTGCCTGCTCTATCTGATCTCGCGGTTGGTCAGCGCGCCGATATCGCAAGACGGCCCCGTCGATCTGCAACTCTATCACCGGCAGGAGGGCCGCAAATACGCCGGCCTGTTTGCCGTCAACACGGCGGTGACCATCGCGACGGTGTACCTGTACGGGGCGGAGAGCCAGAACTGGGTGGCGTCGAACTTCGCCAGTTGGCCGACCTTGGCGGCCAGCATCGCCGCCGCCATTTTCGTCAACCGATGGGTCCAGACAGCCGCGCTTGCCACCATACTGGTGATGTGGGGCTGGTACTATGCGACCTTGCAGAGCGCACTGATCTGACGGTGAACCGGGCTTGCGCCCGCTACACCCGCAGCGGCATCAGCACATACTGCACGCCCGGGTCGCCCGGATCGAGGACCAGCGTGGGCGAGGCCGGGTCGGCGAATTTGAAGTGGGCGGTTTCGCCGGTGATCTGGCCGGCGACGTCCAGCAGATAGCGGGCGTTGAAGCCGATCTCGAAGGGCTCTTCGGAATAGCCGATCTCGACCTCCTCGACCCCCTGCCCGGCCTCCATGTTGCGCACCGTCAGGGTGACGCGGTCCAGCTCGAAGGCCAGTTTCACCGAGCGGCTCTTCTCGGCCGAGATGGTGGCCACGCGGTCGACGGCCTGGGCGAACAGGGTGTTGTCGATGTCGGCCTGTTTGTCGTTCCCCTTGGGAATGACCCGCATGTAGTCGGGGAAGGCGCCGTCGATGACCTTGGAGGTCAGGCTGGCCTGGCCGAATTCGAAGCGGATTTTCTGCGGGCTGACCATGACCTCGACCGGACCGGAGCCGTCGTCGAGCAGGCGGCGGACCTGGTCGATGGTCTTGCGCGGGACGATGACGCCGGGGCCGCCGGCGGCGCCCTCGGGGGCCGGGGTCTCGGCCAGGGCCAGGCGATGGCCGTCGGTGGCGACGGCGCGCAGCAGGGGAATGCCGGCCTCGGCCACGGTGTGGAGATAGAGGCCGTTCAGATAGTAGCGGGTCTCCTCCGTCGAGACGGCGAAGCGAGTCTTGTCGATCAGCCGGGCGAGGTCTTCCTTGGGCAGGGTGAAACGCGTGCCCGATGTGTCGGTCGACATGACCGGGAAGTCGCCGGCCGGCAGGACCGGCAGGTTGAATTTGGAGCGGCCGGCCTGGACCACCAAACGGGGGTCGTCACCGTTGTAGCTGAGCGAGACCTCGGCGCCGTCGGGCAACTTTCGAACAATCTCATAAAGCGTGTGGGCCGGGGCGGTGATCTGGCCCTCGACATTCACCTGGGCCTCGGCCTCGTCGACCATCTCCATGTCGAGGTCGGTGGCGGCGAACGACAGCTTGTCGTGCCCGGCGCTGAGCAGGACGTTGGACAGGATCGGAATGGTGTTCCTGCGCTCGACGACGCTCTGCACGTGGCCGAGGGCCTTGAGGAGCGCGGATCGTTCGATGGTCAGTTGCATGTGGTCTCGCCCGGATGCGGCGACTCAGAAGCGCCACCGCGTATAGAGGGCCTTGGACACTAGCGGATTGGCGGCGGGGGGCAAGGAAGGGACTAGGGATGAGGGATTAGGGATGAGGGACGGCGCCACATCGATGTGTGGATAATCTCTGCCGCCGCGCCTCGGCTCCGACCTGTTCCCTGATCCCTAATCCCTCATCCCTAGCCCCGCAGCTTCCGCGTCAGCGTCTCCACATCCCGGGCGATCTGGTCATCAAGGGCCATCAGCTCCTCGATCTTGCGGACGCCGTGAAGGACCGTGGTGTGGTCGCGGCCGCCGAAGCGTCGGCCGATGTCCGGGTAGGAGCGGGTCGTGTGCTGTTTGCACAGCCACATGGCGATCTGTCGCGGGCGGGCCACGGCGCGGGTGCGGCGTTCGCTGAGCAGGTCGGCCTGTTTGAGGCTGAAATGGTCGGCGACGGTCTTCTGGATTTCGTCGACAGTGATGCGGCGCTCGGGTCCGCCGCGCAGGGCGGAGCCGAGCAGGGCCTGGGTCTCATCGACGCTGAGCGAGGACAGGCGGGCGCCGGCGACGGCGGCGAGGGTGTTCACGGCGCCCTCGAGCTCGCGCATCGAGCCCGGAGTGCGGTCGACCAGATGTTCGAGCACCTCGGCCTGGGCCTCGCCCGAGACGACGCCGAGACGGGCCAGGGCCTCGATGCGGCTGCGGGCCACGGCCAGCTTCAGCGCGCGGTCGGCGGGCTCGACCGGGCAGGTCAGGCCCGAGGCCAGATGGCTGCGCAGGCGCGGCTCGACCTCGGTCAGGGCCATGGGCGGGCGGTCGGCGGAGAGGATGATCTTCTTGCCGTCCTCGATCAGGGCGGTGAGGGTCGAGAGCAGTTCTTCCTGGGTGCCGGCCTTGCCGCCGACGAACTGGACGTCGTCGATCAGCAACATGTCAGCGTTGCGCAGACTGTCCTTGAACGCCGCCATGGTGCGGTCCTGGGCGGCGCGGACGAAGGTCGACAGGAAGCGTTCGGCGGTCAGGTAGACGACCCGGGCGTCCGGCCGGAGGCGCTGGGCCTCCCAGGCGATGGCGTTGAGCAGGTGGGTCTTGCCGTAGCCATAGGGGCCGCAGAAGAAGATCGGGTTGAAATGGCCGTCGGCCCAGGCGGCGGCCTGTCTGGCGATGGCCAGGGCGAAGGCGTTGCCCTGCCCTTCCACGAAACTGTCGAAGGTCAGTCGCTCCTGCAGGCCGGCGGCGCGCACGGCGCGGGCGCCGTCGGCGACGGGCGGCACGGTGGCCATCGGCATGGGGGCGGGCTGGAGCGGTATGACGGCGGCGCCCTCGGCGCGGCCGGCGGCGACCTGGGAGGCCGAGGGGGTCGAGCCCATCTCGGCGCGGCAGCGGACGTCGAGGCGGCGCGACAGGCCGTCGAGGCCCAGCCACAGCTCGTTCATGCGGCGCAGGGCGTTCTTGCGCACCCAGTCGCGGGCATAGGCGGTCGGGGTGACGAGGATCAGCTGGCCGGCGCCGTCGGCGCGCACGGCAGAGGGGGCGATATAGGAGCTGAAGGGCCCCTCGCCGATCTCGCTGCGCAGGCGGCCCGCCGCCTCGGTCCAGATACGATCCGGATCCGTCATCCCCGCCATTTGCGCGCTCCCCGTCATCGTCAAAGCCACCCTTCGAAACCCATCACCTGACGCCCTTCGGGAGAGGCCTGAACCTGGGACGACTTCTCCTGTCCCGCGTGGCGTGAGCCTCGCGGGTGGGGTCGAACTCTGGAACAGGCGTCTCACGCCGACACGAAAACTGGTTCCGCGCCGCTTTCATTCCGTATGGGAATGGAAGTGCGTCAGCGGCTCGAACTTACCCTCGGGGAGGGGGGCGTCAACGCTGATTCGCGACTCGAATTGCAGTTAAAATTGTTGACTCCGCTAAAGCCAAACACCGTCAACGAAAAACCGGAATTCGCCACAGAAGCGAGCGCGAATCGGCCTGACAGCGGTTACCGGCGCACGTGCAAACGGCGAGGGAGCCTTCGCGCCCTCGCCGTTGGAATCGCTGGATTTTGCCATGACAGCCCGGTGAAAGGCCGTCCGCGATCCGAAAAATCAGGCGGCGGCCATCTTCTTCAGCTGTGCGGCCAGACGACCCACCTTGCGCGAACCCGTGTTCTTGTGAACCACGCCCTTGGACACGGCGCGCATCAGCTCGGACTGGGCCTCGATGAAGGCGGTCTTCGCGGCGGCGGCGTCGCCCCCCGTGACGGCTTCCTGGAATTTGCGCAGGAAGGTGCGGACGCGCGTGCGGCGCGCCTTGTTCACTTCGGTGCGGGCAGCGATCTTGCGGATCGCTTTCTTGGCGCCGGCATTGTTGGCCATCAGTCAAACCTTACGAACGGAAACGCCGCGGAGCACGGTCCACGGCGGGGAAATCTCGAAGAGCGCGCGGCTATAGCGGAAAGGGGTTGGGGGGTCAACGAAGAGTCTGGCGCCGCCGCAACGGGGCCGCGAACGCAAGAGACGGTCTACAGTTGACGCCTTCTGGTTACAATTGTAGCGTACTCGCGACATTGATCGTGAGACCCGCGCCATGGCTGAACCGACCGCCCCCAGCGAGACTGAACTGGACGTCCTCAAATGCTTCTGGCGCGACGGCGATCTGTCGGCGCGCGAGGTGCAGGGCCGGATAGCGGCGGACCTGGGCTGGTCGTCGTCGACGACGCGGACGGTGCTGGAGCGGATGCGGGCCAAGGGCCTGCTGAGCCGGCGCGATGTGCACGGGATGGCGGTCTATTCGACGGCCCAGCCCAAGACGGCGGTGATCGGCGGGTTGATGAAACGGCTCGGCGCCATGCTGGATCTGGACGGCCCCCTGCCCGCGGCCGCCTTCTCGGGCAGCCAGATCCTGGATGCGGACGATATCGCCGAACTGGAGGCCGCCCTGGCCGCGCCGGACGCTGATCGGGAGGACCGCTGATGGGCGCGCCCGAACTGATGGTCCTGTCGCTGGGCCTGTCGGTGGTCGTGGCCGTGCTTGGTTGGACGGGCGGCCGGGGGGTCGAGCGGGTGAGCGCCGATCCGCGGCTGAGGGACCGGATTTGGGCCGGAGCGCTGGTCCTGCCGGCCCTGCCGCCGCTGGCGGTCGGGCTGATGCTGCTGACGCCCGCGCCGGTGCGGGAGATATCGCTGGCCGCCACGACCCTGCCGGCCGGCCTCGCCCCGGCGCCGGTCGGAAGCGCTGTCGTCGCCTCGCAGGCTTTCGCCCTCGACCCGACCATGGCGGCCTGGGTCGTTCTGGGGGTCGCGGCCGTGCTGACGGCCGTTCGTCTCGCGGCTCTGGCGCTGCGGGCCGGGCGACTGCTCCGCGTCATCGGTCAGGCCGAGGCGCCGGGCCCGGCGGTGATGGCGATGGTCGAGGCCGCGGCCCGCGATCTCGCCATCCGCCCGCCGCGTGTGGGCGTCAGCGCCGCAACCTCCGAGGCGCTGCTGGCCAGTCTGGGCCCGGCGCGGCTGATCCTGCCTGTGGGTCTCAGCGAGGCGGCGGATGCGGAGGCGGCCCGCGCCGTCATCGCTCATGAACTGGCCCATCTGAAGCGCGGCGACCATCGCGCCGTCTGGATGGAGGAAGCCCTGCTGGTCGCCCTGGCCTTCAATCCCCTCATGCCGGTTCTGCGCGCCCGGCGCGCCGCCGCGCGGGAAGAGGCCTGTGACGCCCTGGCCCTTCAACAGGCCGCGCCGGACATTCGCAGGGCCTATGCCAGATCCCTGATCGAGGCCTTGCGGGACCGCGCCGGTCCGCACGCCTCCGGCGGCCTGCCCGCCCTGACCTTCACCGGCGCGGGAAGGACCACCGCCATGCGCCGACTGAAAGCCGTCCTCAACCCCGCCCCCGCCGCCGGCCGCGGCCTCCGTCTGACCGCCTTCGGACTGGCCGGCCTGATCGCCCTGCTGGGCGGCGCCGGATCGCTGGCGGTGGCCGCGGAGCGGGAGGCAGTACTTGTGATCAACGCCGCCGCTCCGGTGACCGGCTCGGAGGCGGCGGCCGAACGGGCGGACGGGCCGGGCCCGGCGGCGGCTTCGACGCTGCTCGCCGAACAGTCGCGCAGCGTCGATCTGGGCCCGGACACGCGCACCCTGCTGAACGGCGCCCCCCTGCCCGAGGGCCTGCCGATGTGGGCCGTGGCCGCCGAACGCGTGGACGTCCGCACGAACGAGCGCCCGCGGGCCGTCAATCTGATCCTGGCCTTCACCGGAACGGTCCCGGTCAGCGTGGACGGCCATCGCATGCCGGACGGCTTTCCGGTCAGCGGCGTCAGTCCGGAGGCCGTGGCCCGCGTGGAAACCATCGGGGGCCATGTGATGTATACGCTGAAGCCCGAGGCCGAGGTGCGCCGCGACCGGATCAGCGCCAGCCGCGAACGGGCCGCCGCGCGAATGGCGACCGACACGGCCCGGAACGCCCTGAGCCCGGAGCAGCAGGCGCGCTACCGTGATCCCACGGCTCGCGAATACCAGACCCTGTGCGCGTCGGCCGACCCGGGCGATGATGGGTTCTGCGCAGGCGTCATGTTCTCACAGTTGCAGGCTGACGGTCTGTGTCTGCCAGCGGAACTGGACCGTGGGTCCGAGATTGTCCGGCGCGCCGCGCTGGGCGACCTGGTCGCCCGCGGCAAGGCCGAGATAGCCCGCGCCTCAATCCGGCCCGGCGACCGGCCCACGGACGTTGCGCGCTCGGCCCTCGCGCGGGCCTATCCCTGTGACGCGGCCGGCGCGACGCCGGTCAGCCAGCCTGGGCCCCTCGCTTCAGGAGCCCGGGCCGCACCGGCTGAAGCGGCGGAGGTCGCCGGGGTGGAGACGGGGGGAACAGGCCCCCAGAGCCAGACGCCTGGAACCGCCGTCGCCCCGGAGGAACCCCGTGAAAGCGAGTTCCTCGCCGAACGCCGGGCCGAGCGGGCGGCGACGCGTGAGGCCTGGCCGAGCGAGCGCGGACTGCGTCTTCCGGGCTGGCCGCGCGCGGACCGACCCGCCCGGAACAGCCCCTTCCGTAACGAACGCGTGGCGTCCGATCCGCAGAACGCGCGCGTCCCGAGGCCCTGAGCCCTACCGGCCGGTGAAGTTCGGCTTCCGCTTCTCCACGAAGGCCGCCATGCCTTCCTTCTGGTCCTCGAAGGCGAAGAGGGAGTGGAACAGGCGGCGTTCGAACTGGACGCCCTGGGTCAGGGTGGTCTCCAGCGCGGCGTTGACCATTTCCTTGTTGGCCATGACGGCCAGAGGGCTTTGCGAGGCGATCTTCGCGGCGATCTTGCGGACCTCGTCCAGCAGGGCTTCGTGCGGGACGACGCGGCTAGCGAGGCCGGCGCGTTCGGCCTCGGCGGCGTCCATCATGCGGGCGGTCAGGACCATGTCCATGGCCTTGGACTTGCCCACCAGACGGGTCAGGCGCTGGGAGCCGCCGATGCCGGGGGCGACGCCGAGGTTGATCTCGGGCTGGCCGAATTTCGCCTTCTCGCTGGCGACGATGAAGTCGCACAGCATGGCCAGTTCGCAGCCGCCGCCGAGGGCGAAGCCGTTGACGGCGGCGATGATCGGCTTGCGGAAACGGGTGATGCGGTCGTGGCCGAGGGCGAAGAAATTGCCCGTGTACATCTGGGCGTAGGTCTGGTCCTGCATCTCCTTGATGTCGGCGCCGGCGGCGAAGGCCTTGTCGCCCGACCCGGTCAGGATCACGCAGCGGACGCTGTCGTCGTGTTCGACGGCGTCGAGAAAGTCCGACAGGTCCTTGAACAGGGCCGAGTTGAGGGCGTTGAGCGCCTCGGGCCGGTTCAGGGTCACCAGCGCATAGCCGTCGGCGTGGCGTTCGATGAGGAGGGTGGAATAGGTGTCGGCCATGGGGCGGGCTCCGAAGGAGTGGCTAGTGGCTAGTGGCTAGTGGCTGGTGAGCGGTGCGTCCAGATTTGGCAGAGATTTCGTCGGCGGCCGGAGCCTGGCGCCTACCCGCTAACCCACTAGCCACAAGCCACTAGCCACTAGCCACTCTACCGCCGCGGGATCAGCGCCAGCGTCAAACCGGCCCGCAGCAGTTCCGCACTCACCACCATGGCCAGAAGGGCATTGGCGGCGATGACCTGACCGCGCGCGCCGGACAGGTCGAGGCTCCAGCCGAACAGGGAGGCGAAGGCCAGCGCCGCCGCCGCTGACAGGGCCAGACCGATCAGCAGCATCAGGGCGACATGGCTGGCCTTCAGCGCCGCGTCGAGCGTCGGGCCCTCGTCCAGCACGCGGGCGCGGCGGCGGAACAGCCAGGCGATCAGGCCGGTGGCCACGGTCTCGGCGAGGATGATCACGGCCAGGGCGCCGAGGAACCAGAGGGCCAGGCCGCCGGTCTCGCCGCGGCGCATCTGCTGCAGGAAATGGCCGAAATAGGCGCCCCAGACGGCGAGGCCGACAATCAGGCTGATCCAGAGGTGGGTGCGGCGGTGGGTCATGGGACGGTAGTGGCTAGTGGTTAGTGGTTGGCCGGCGGGCCGGGCGAGGCGCGGTTGGTGTCGCCCTTCCGCCGCCAGAGATGCGGCAATCACTAGCCACTAACCACTCGCCACTCATCTTTTCTGGCAGATCGGGCACCAGAAGGTCGAGCGACCGCCCTGGACGGTGCGTTTGACGACGCCGGCGCATCCCTCTGCGAGGCACGGCTGGCCCTCGCGGCCGTAGACGTCGAACCGGTGCTGGAAATAGCCCTGGCCGCCGTCGGCGTTGGCGAAATCCTTCAGGGTCGAGCCGCCGGCGATGATGGCCTCGCCGAGGACATCGCGGACCACGGCGGCGAGGGTTTCGAGGCGGGGCTTCGACACCTTGCCCGCCGCGATCAGGGGCGAGATGCGGGCGCGATAGAGGGCCTCGCAGACGTAGATGTTGCCGAGGCCCGCAACGACGCGCTGGTCCAGCAGGCTGACCTTGATGTTCTGCTTCTTGCCGGAGAAGGCCTCGGCCAGATGCGCGCCGGAGAAGCCGTTGCCGAGCGGTTCGGGGCCGAGGGCGGCGAACCACGGATGGGCCTCGACCCCCACGGTCGGGATCAGTCCCATGAAGCCGAAGCGGCGGGCGTCGGCGAAACCGACGCGCGTCGTGACGGCGCCGCGCACGGCGCAGAGGCTCATATGCTCATGCTTGCCGGCGATGGGCGCGGCCTCCTCGAACTCGCCCAGCTGTTCGCCGTCGAGCGTGAAGCGGCCGGTCATGCCGAGGTGGCTGACCCAGGACTCGCCGGTCGACAGCGGCATGAGCAGATATTTGGCGCGGCGGTCGATCCGTTCGACGATCGCGCCTTCCAGCCGCTCGGGGAAGCGGTCGGGAAAGGGAAAGCGCAGGTCCGGCCGGTTCTGGCGCACCCGCGTCAGGCGCGCCCCGGTCAGGACGGGCTCAAGGCCGCGACGGACGGTTTCGACCTCGGGGAGTTCGGGCATGGGAGGGGGTCTGGCGCAGTGGATGAAGGAGTGGCTAGTGGCTAGTGGTTAGTGGCTGGCCGCCGCCTGTGCGAGAGCGCGGTCCGCGCCGCCCTTCCGCCGTCAGAGAGGCGGCGATCACTAACCACTAGCCACTAATCACTTTTCACCCCGCCTTGTACCCATCGTGGCACGCTTGGCAGCTCGCCCGCACCACGGCCCATTGGGCGGCGAAGGCGGCGGCGTCCTCGCCGGCGGCCAGTTCGGCGAGCCGGTCGGCGGCCGCGGCGTAGTCGGCGGCCTTCGCGTCGAAGCCGGCGCGGTCGCTCCAGATTTCAGGCCTGGCGTTGGTGCGCACGCCCGCCTCGGAGCCACTGCCGGCCGGGAAGGCGCCGGGGACGGCATGGGCCCAGCGCGACAGGGCGCGGGTCGGGAAGCGCTGGCTGGCGATCGGCTGGCCGGCGTCGATCGCCGCCTTGATGGAGCCCATGGCCACGCCCGACAGCATCATCGCCGCCTGCCGCGCCTCGACCGTGTCCGCCAGGGGCGAACGCGCGTCCCGGGCGCCGGCCGCGCCGCCGAGACACAGCAGGCCGATCACCGTGGCTGTCATGATCCGCTTCATCGTGTCTCTCCCCTTTTGAGGTGAGGCTCCGCCGGGGAAGGGCAGGTGTCAATGGAGGGGGGAGTGGCGAGTGGTTAGTGGCTAGTGGCTGGCCAGCACCGGTGTCGTGGCTCAGCCCGCGCCGCCCTTCCGCCGGCAGAGACGCTGTAATCACTAACCACTAGCCACTAACCACTTTCTCCGCTTACCTCCGCCCCACGAGGGAGAGGGAACCCCATATGACCGACACACCCGCGAGCGCGCCCGTGAGCGGCGTCAAACGGATCGAGCTGACGCTGCGCGCCCTGGTGCTGGGCTGTTTGCTGGCCGTCGTCTTCACCGCCGCCAACACCTATCTGGGTCTGAAGGTCGGGTTGACCTTCGCCTCGGCCATCCCTGCGGCGGTCATCTCCATGGCCATCCTGCGGATGTTCAAGGACTCGACCATCTGGGAGAATATGACCGTCCAGACCGTGGCCTCGGTCGGCGGGGCCATGAGCGCGATCATCTTCGTCCTGCCCGGACTGGTCATGGTCGGTTGGTGGCTGGAGTTCCCGTTCTGGGAGTCGGTGCTGATCTGCACCTTCGGCGGCGTGCTGGGCGTGACCTTCTCAATTCCCTTGCGCCGGGCGCTGGTGGTCCAGGGCGGCCTGCCCTACCCGGAAGGCCGCGCGGCGGCCGAGGTGCTGACCGTCGGATCGCGCGGGGCCGAACAGACCGAGAGCGCGGTGCGCGAGAACGCCTCGGGCCTGTGGGTCGTGATCACCGGGGCGGTGGTCTCGGCGGGCTATGCCCTGCTGGTCGCGGGCCGGGTGTTCGCGGCGGAAGCGACACGGTTCATCAAATTGCCGGCGACGCTGGGCGGCGGGGCCACGGGCATGGGCTTCAGCATGCAGTTCGCGCTGCTGGGCGCGGGCCATCTGATCGGTCTGGCCGTGGGCCTGGCCCAGCTGTTCGGCCTGCTGCTGGCCTGGGGGATCGCCGTGCCGATCCTGACCAGCCCCGAGACCATCGCCTGGATGACCGCCAACGGCATCCCCTCCATCGCCTCGACCATCGAGGCCGGCGCGCCGGCCGAGGAACTGGCCATGACGACCTGGAGCCGCGAGGTGCGGCTGATGGGCGCCGGCGTCATCGGCGTCGCGGCCATCTGGACCCTGATCAAACTGGCCGGGCCGCTGATCGGCGGACTGGCCTCGGCCCTGGCCGACAACCGCCGCCGTCAGGGTGGCGAGGTGCTGGACCGGACCGAGCAGGACATTCCGATCAATATCGTCGCCGGCCTGTCCGTCGCCTGTCTGATCGGGATCGGCGGGCTGCTGGCCTGGTTCGCCCAGGGCAATCCGACGCTGGCGGGCTCGACGGCCATGCTGGTCGGCGGCGGCCTGATCTACGTCGTCTTCATCGGCTTCGCCGTGGCCGCCATCTGCGGCTACATGGCCGGGCTGATCGGGTCATCCAACAGCCCGGTGTCGGGCGTGGGCATCCTGGCCATCGTCATCGCCTCGCTGCTGATGCTGGGCGTGCTGGCGGTGGCCGGCCTGCCCGCCGACCCTTCGGTGATCGCCTTTGCCCTGATCGTGACGGCGATCGTCTTCGCCGTCGCCGTGATCGCCAACGACAACCTTCAGGATCTGAAGACCGCCCAGCTGATCCACGCCTCGCCGTGGCGCCAGCAGACGGCCCTGATCGTGGGCGTCGGCGCGGGCGCCCTGGTCATTCCCCTGATCCTGAACCTGCTGAACCAGGCCTTCGGTTTCGAGGGCGGGCCGGCCGGGATCGCCGACGAGCCTCTGGCGGCGCCCCAGGCGACGCTGATCTCGGCCCTGGGGCGCGGCGTCATCGGCGGCGATCTGCGCTGGGATCTGATCGGTCTCGGCGCGGCGATCGGCGTGGTCATCATCATTCTGGACGCCGTGCTGAGCGGCGCGACCAAGGGCAGGATGAAGCTGCCGCCGCTGGCCGTGGGCATCGGCTTCTATCTGCCGGCCGCCGTGACCACCATGCTGGTGGTCGGGGCGGTGTGCGGCTGGCTGTATGACAAGGCGATCAAGACCACGCGGTTCGCCGACGTCGGTCGCCGGATGGGGGTCCTGCTGGCGTCGGGCCTGATCGTCGGCGAGAGCCTGTTCCTGGTCATGACGGCCGGGGTCATCGTCTCGACCGACAATGAGGCGCCCTTCGCCATGCTGCCCGAGGGTTCGACCTGGCCGGCCATGACGGCGGGGATCGCGGTCTTCGTGGTGCTGACGCTGATCCTGTACAGCTGGGTGCGGAGCCGGTCAGCGAAAGTCTGACGCCGCCCTCTCGTCGCCGCTTTCCTCGGCGATAGAACCGCCGTTACGCCGGTGCGTGTTCGTCACGCACTGGCGTTTCCGCGTGCGCCCCTGTATGAGGCGCGCGCTCCCCGCACCGTCGCCTGAACCCAGCCGCCGCCCCAGACTTTCGACCGGGCCGGCCGCCTTGCACGTCTGATAGTCAAATGAATCTGCGCAACGTCGCCATCATCGCCCACGTCGACCACGGCAAGACCACCCTGGTGGACCAGCTTCTGGCCCAGTCGGGCGTCTTCCGAGCCAATGAGGCGACGACCGAGCGCGCCATGGACTCCAACGACCAGGAGCGCGAACGCGGCATCACCATCCTGGCCAAATGCACGTCCGTGCTGTGGAACGGCAAGGCCGGCGAGACCCGGATCAATATCATCGACACCCCCGGCCACGCCGACTTCGGCGGCGAGGTCGAGCGCATCCTCGGCATGGTGGACGGCTGCGTCCTGCTGGTCGACGCCGAAGAGGGCGTCATGCCCCAGACCAAATTCGTGCTGACCAAGGCGCTGAAGATGGGCCTGCGTCCGATCCTGTGCATCAACAAGGTCGACCGCGCCCACGCCGATCCCGACAAGGTCCACAACGCCGCCTTCGACCTGTTCGCCGCCATCGGCGCGACGGACGAGCAGCTGGACTTCCCGCACATCTACGCCTCGGGCCGCGCCGGCTGGGCGACGCTGGACCTGAACCAGCCGAGCGACAACCTCGGCCCGCTGTTCGATCTGATCGTCGACCATGTGCCCGCGCCGAAGCAGGTCGAGGCGGCGGAAAAGCCGTTCCAGATCCTGAACGTGCTGATCGAGAGCGATCCCTTCCTCGGCCGCCTGCTGACCGGCCGCATCGAGAGCGGCAAGGCCGTTCCCGGCATGGCCATCAAGGCCCTGTCGCGCGACGGCAAGATCCTGGAACAGGGCCGCATCACCAAGGTGCTGGCCTTCCGCGGCCTGAAGCGCCAGCCGGTCGACAGCGCCGAGGCCGGCGACATCGTCGCCATCGCGGGCATGTCCAAGGCCACGGTGGCCGACACCCTCTGCGCGCTGGAAGTCACCGAGGCCCTGCCCGCCCAGCCGATCGATCCGCCGACCATCTCCATGACCGTCTCGGTCAACGACAGCCCGCTGGCCGGCCGCGAAGGCGACAAGGTCCAGTCGCGCGTCATCCGCGACCGCCTGCTGAAGGAAGCCGAGGCCAACGTCGCCATCCGCGTCACCGAGACCGGCGGCAAGGACGCCTTCGAGGTCGCCGGCCGCGGCGAACTGCAGCTGGGCGTGCTGATCGAGAACATGCGCCGCGAAGGCTTCGAACTGTCGATCTCGCGTCCGCGCGTGGTCTATCAGACCGGCGAGAACGGCGAGCGCCTGGAGCCGATCGAGGACGTCGTCATCGACGTCGACGACGAATACACCGGCGTGGTCATCGAGAAGCTGTCGGCCCGCAAGGCCGAACTGAAGGACATGGGCCCGTCGGGCGCCGGCAAGACCCGCCTGACGCTGAAGTCGCCGTCGCGCTCGCTGATCGGCTACCAGGGCGAGTTCCTGACCGACACGCGCGGTTCGGGCGTGCTGAACCGCGTGTTCAGCCACTATGAGCCGCACAAGGGCGCCATCGAGGGCCGTCTGAAGGGCGTGCTGGTCTCGAACGGCGACGGCGAGACCGCCGCCTTCGCCCTGTGGAACCTCGAGGACCGCGGCATCATGTTCGTCGGCGGCGGCGAGAAAACCTACCAGGGCATGATCATCGGCGAGAACGCCCGTTGGGACGACCTCGACGTCAACCCGATGAAGGCCAAGCAGCTGAACAACATCCGCGCCGCCGGCAAGGATGAAGCCGTGCGCCTGACCCCGCCGCGCCGTCCGTCGCTGGAGCAGGCCATCGCCTATATCGAGGAAGACGAACTGGTCGAGGTCACGCCCAAGTCGATCCGCCTGCGCAAGGCCGTGCTGAACCCCTCGTTCCGCAAGAAGCGCGTCCGCGAAGAGTAAAAGCGGCGCGGGTCGCGCCTGAATCGGCCAATCCGGGCAGACCCAAGGTCATTTCGGGGCGGTCGAAACAAACGGTCACAGCGTGTGTTTGTCTGGTCGGTGCGAGCCCTTTTTGCTCGCGTAGACAAGGCAGACATCATGCGAAAGACCGCGCTCCTCACTGGCGTCGCCGGCCTGCTCCTCATGACCGCTCCCGCGTTCGCACAGGACAGCACGGCCGCGCAGACCCAGGAACCCGCCCCGGCTCCGGCCGCTGCGCCGGCCCAGCCCGCGGCTGAGCAGCCGACCCTGACCCTTCAGCCCGGCTCCGACGTCAAGGGTTCGGACGGGACCGTACTGGGTCAGCTGGAAGGCGCCCGCAACACTGAAGCCGGCCAGGAACTGACCGTGCGAGGGGCTGATGGTCAGCTGCGCGGCGTGCCGGTCTCCGGCGGTGTGCGTCAGGACGGCGAAGGCGTCGCCGTCGGCTGGACCAGCGCCCAGTTCGCCGCCGCCCCGTCGATCACGGACTCGGCGGCTGACGTAGCTGAACCGGCCGCTGCCCCGATGCCGCCGGCAGAAGCCGGCATGCCGCCGGCCGATGACTCGGGGGCACCGGCTCCCGGCGAAGGCCAGACGGCTGAGCCAGACGCCCCGGGCGCCTGATTACAGGGTAGCGAACAAGAAAAAGGGCGGCTCCGTGAGGAGCCGCCCTTCGTCGTTGCAGGCGATGGATCGCTTAAGCGCGACGCTTCACCAGTCCCAGAAGGAACAGCAGCAGGCAGGCGCCGAGGAAGGCGACCAGCAGCGTCATGACGTTGAAGCCGCCCACGGCCATGCCGAGGAACTGGCCGGCGATCCAGCCGCCGAGCAGGGCGCCGATGACGCCGACGATAAGGTTCGTCACCAGACCGTGGCTGCGGCCCATGACTTTTTCAGCGAGCCAGCCGGCGATGATGCCGATGATGATCCAGCCGATGATTCCCAAGCCCATAGTGTGTCTCCTGACATTCCCAAGCGCGATCGCTCTGTCGCGGTAATGCGCTGGTGCGGCAACGGTTGCGAATCCCGTCGCAAAACACTGCTCATCGACAATCCCCCGTCACGGGAGCGCGGCATGGTGCTTGCCACTTGAAGGGCGAGCCGTCCCGCTTCGGGACAGCCCGCCAACAAGGGGAAATGGGGCCATGGCCACCGATATTGACCTTCACCTGGGCCGCCGCCTGCGCCGTCGCCGGCGTCTTCTGGGCCTGACACAACAGCAGCTGGCCACCCAGGTCGGGATCCGCTTCCAGCAGATCCAGAAATACGAGTGCGGCGCCAATCGCATCTCGGCCGCGCGTCTGTGGCAGCTGTCCGAGGCGCTGGAGTCGCCCGTCAGCTATTTCTACGACGGTCTGGAAGAGGCCATCGAACGCAAGGAGGCGGCCAACCAGGGCGGCGAGATGTTTTCCCGCAAGGAAACGCTCGACCTGATCCAGGCCTATTACCAGCTGGGCGAGCGTCCGCGCCGCCGCCTGCTGGACCTGGCCAAGTCGCTGCACGCCGAGGGCGACGCGGCGTGAGAGGGATGAGGGTCGAGGGATGAGGGTCGAGGAGTCTGGCGATTGTTGCACCGATCGCTTGACTCGCCCCTCGCCCCTCGCCACTCGCCCCTCCCATGACCGAGTATGAACTGTTCGCCGTCGATCTGGCCCGCGAGGCCGCCCGCGTCTCCCTGCCCTATTTCCGCGGCGCGTATGAGGAGGCGGACAAGGGCGGCCCCGGCGCCTTCGATCCGGTCACCCAGGCCGACCGCGAGGCCGAGGCGGCGATCCGCAGCCTGATCGCGGCCCGCTATCCCGATCATGGGGTCATCGGCGAGGAGTATGGCGAGGACCGGCCGGACGCCGACCATGTCTGGATTCTCGACCCCATCGACGGCACACGCGCCTTCATCGCCGGCCTGCCGCTCTGGACCAATCTGATCGCCCTGCGCGCCGAAGGCCGGCCGACCGTCGGCATCATCGGCCAGCCCTATCTCGACGAGATCTTCCTCGGCGGCCCGTCGGGCGCGCGCCTGCTCAAGGGCGGGAGGGAAGCGCCGCTGGCCGTACGGCCCTGCCCCCGTCTGACCGACGCCGTCATCGCCACCACCGACGCGGACCTGTTCACGGGCGCGGAGCTCGGGGCCTGGACCCAGGTGCGCGCCGCCGCCCGCCTCGCCCGTATGGGCTGCGACGCCTATGCCTACGCCATGCTGGCCGCGGGCCGGATCGATCTGGTGGCCGAGAGCGGACTGAAGGTCTGGGACTGGTCGGCCCTCGTCCCCGTCATTGAAGCGGCCGGCGGTGAGGTCACCAACTGGCGCGGCGAGACGCCGGACGGGAACGGGCAGATCCTCGCCGTGGGCGATGCGGGCATCCGTGAGCAGGCGCTGATCACATTGCGAAGAGCGGCCCTCTAGATCCCGCCCGGTTCAGGCTGCCTCGTTGGGCTCGGACTCGTTGGCGGGTTCGGGCGTAGCGGGGACCACCATCGGCGACAGGTCCTCGACCGGAGAGATATAGGCGCCCATGGCGTCAAACTCGTCGAGGAAGACCGCGCGCATGTCGTCGGCCTCCATGATGATCTCGTGTTTGGCCCCCGGAATCTCGACATAGCGGCCGCGACCGAGCCGTTTGGCGGCCCATTTGTTTGTCTGTTTCCAGACGCGGTCGTCCTCCGCTGCCTGAACGATGGCGACGGGGATGCGCACCGCCTTGAGCGCCTTGGGCTTCAGCGAGCGTTCGCCGGCGTCCAGGGCAAAGGCCAGCCAGCCCCAGGTCGGGCCGCCGACCGCCAGGTGCGGGCAGGCGTAGAGCTGCTGCCGCCACTGTTCATAGCGGCTCTCGTCCGAGGTCAGGGCGTCCTTCTCGAAGGTGTGGTCGAACGGATCGTCGGCGTCGTCGAGCACATAGTCGCCGGCCTTGCCGTGGCGCAGGTTCCAGCGGACAGCCAGTTTGACGGACCACATCGACCGTTTGCCGGTCTTGATGCGCAGCATGGGGCTGGACAGGATGGCGCCGGCGACCCGGCTCTCGCCGCCCTGCAGGGTCATCAGGTTCAGCGTGCCGCCCATGGAGTGACCGACCATGACCCAGGGCTTGGGCGCGCGGCCCTCCCAGGCGTCGAGCAGGCGGGCGTAGTCGTCGAGGAACTCCTCGACCGCCCGGGCATGGCCTTTCAGGCGATCCGGCAGCAGGCGGGCCGACAGGCCCTGTCCCCGCCAGTCGTGGGCCAGCACACACCAGCCGCGGGCGAGGAAATTGCCGATGACCTCGAAATATTTCTCGATCGGCTCGGTGCGGCCGGGGCTGACGATCACGGTGCCGCGCGGCTTCTTCGCCACCAGGGTCGAGGGCGTCCAGAAGGCGGCCCGCAGGCGCAGGCCGCCGGCGCCGCGGAACCATTCGCCCACGCCGCCCGGAGGCGCGGACGCACCCGGGACCCCCATCAAGGGCGCATTGGCGGCATAGGCGGCGGCTCGGTTCACTCTGGCTTCCTGAATCTCAAGGTCATGCGGTCACTCTCTCCGATCGCGTCATACTTCGACCGATCAAAGTTCGGATTCGGCGGCGAACCGCGCGGCGCGGTCAGTCCCATGGGCGGGAGGGTCTCGACGCCGAACGGATGATCCTTGGTATCCCTTTCATTCGCGTTGATTTCCGAGGCGGCGACAAAGGCGAAGCCCGCTTCCGCCGCCAGCTGTTTCACAAATGCCTCCTGAACGTATCCGTTCGCCGCGGCGGGGTCCTGATCCTCTTCCGGACCCAGACGATGTTGCTCGATGCCCAGCACCCCGCCGGGACGCAGGGCGGCATAGGCGTCGGCGAAGGCCTTCTCGGCGATTCCGGCCGCCATCCACGCATGAATGTTGCGCATGAACAGGACCATGTCGGCCGTGCCCGCCACAGTGACCGGACCTGACGTCGGGCCGAAGGCGGAAAGTTCGATCTCTCCGTACAGCCGGCGATCGTTGGTGAACCGCTGCTGGAAGGCCGCCATCAGCGCCACCTGGGACGGATCGGCCCCCGGGCCGGTCTGGAAGCCCGCGGCGACGTATTTGCCCGAGCCCTCGGCCAGATAGGGCGCGAGGATTTCCGTCCACCAGCCGCTGCCCGGCCAGAACTCGACCACCGTCATGCGCGGCTGGAGACCAAAGAAGCGCAGCGTCTCCATCGGATGCCGGGCTGCGTCGCGAACCTTGTCCTGTGCGCGCCAGGGACCGGTGACCGCCCATTCCAGCGAGCCCTGGGGAGGGCCGTCCGGAGTCGGGGGCGGCTCGGCGGTCTTTTCCTGGCGGCCACAGGCGGCGAGACCCGTCAGCGTCAGTGCCGCAGCGCCGGCCAATACGCCCCGGCGCGACAACGGCAGTCGCTTTTCGTGTCTCAAATTGCTCATCCAGTTCCTCTGGAGGCCGATGCTGCACGTTTCAGACCAGCCGCCCGAGGGCTGGGCTTAACCCTGTTCACAAGCCCGGTCAAAACCGTTGCTGGCAGGAGCGGACGTCATCCCGGCTTGCGGAAACGCAGCGTCATGCGGTCGCTTTCACCGATCGCATCATACTCGGCGCGTTCAGCCTCGGTCAGGGGGGTGGGCCGGTCGGTGGCATTGTTGGCGCGCGGGGCGCTGGTCCGGACCGGCGGCAGGGTCCAGACGCCGTAAGGATGGTCACGATCATCCCTGGGGTTGGCGTTCAGCTCGCTGCGGGCCTCAAGCACGAAGCCGGCGGCCTGTGCGACGCGGATGATATGGCTTTCCGGCATATAGCCCGTCGGGGCGGTGACGTCGGGGTTCAGGCCGTCCTCGCTGCGGTGCTGTTCGATCGCCAGAACGCCACCGGGTTTCAGCGCCTTGAAGAAGGCGGCCAGGAAGGCGTCAGTCCGGCCGGCGCGATGCCAGTTGTGGAAGGCACGGGCGACCAGGACCATGTCGGCGCTCCCGTCCTCGACGCCCATGCTCTCCAGCGGCTGGTTGACCGCGACATAGGTTCCGCCGGTGGCCTCGGCATAGGGCTGCAGGATGGCGGTCCACCAGCCGGCGCGACCGGGCTGGATCTCCACGACCGTCGATCCCGGGGTCAGGCCCCAGAAGGTCAGGCTTTCGAACGGGCGGCGGTAGACGTCGCGGGCCACATCGGCGGCGGGACGGGCGGCGGAGCCAATGGCCGCCTGCAGCGCCGTGTCCTCCTGCAACACGGGCGGGGTCATGGCGGCCCGGCGGACCGTGCGCTCCGCCGGGGATTCATCCAGCGTCGGCATGGCGGGCAGGTTCTGGGCCGCGGCCAGGGCCGGCAAGGCCAGTGCGGTCGTCATGACAAGGGCGAGCAGGCGCATTTTAAGGTCTCCCGGGCGAGTTTCCGGCGAACCCTAAGGCCTCCGGGGCGGGGAGCAAGCCATGACGACCGACAGGCGACAGATTGGCGCGGACGTGGCGCCCCTTGACGGTTTCGCAGCACTTCCCACATCGGCTCCGAGGCCGCCGATTTCGGGGCCTCCAGACCGGACGGGGCCGATCATCGGGTCGACCGGGCTGAACTCCCACCGCCGGTCCGGGCACCAAACCGCGGGACCGGTTCAACCTTGCTGATCCTCAGGAGGATGACCCATGCGTACCTATGATTTCACCCCGCTGTACCGCTCCGCCGTCGGCTTCGACCGTCTCGCCGGACTGCTGGAAAGCGCCGCGCGCACCAGTCAGGAAAGCGGCTGGCCGCCCTATAATATCGAGACCACGGGCGAGAACGCCTACCGGATCGAGATCGCGGTCGCCGGCTTCAAGCCCGACGAACTGACCCTCGAGGTCAAGGAGAACCTGCTCACCGTCACCGGTCGCAAGACGGCCAATGACGATGCGGGCGCCGAGCGGACCTATCTGCATCGCGGCCTGGCCGAGCGCGACTTCGAGCGCCGGTTCCAGCTGGCTGACTATGTCGTGGTCAAGAGCGCCGATCTGGCCGATGGCCTGCTGTCGGTCGACCTGGTCCGCGAACTGCCCGAGGCGCTGAAGCCGCGCCGGATCGAGATCAACACCGCTCAGCGGCTGATCGAGGGCAAGAAGTCCAAGGCGGCCTGAGACCTCACATAGCCCGCCTCAAGCAGCGAGCCACCGCGAGGCGAGTGCAGGCGAACAACCAGGAGGGGCGGCGTTCGCGTCGCCCCTTTTTCGTGCGCGGGATCAGGCGGCGATGTCGGCCTGGGCTTCGATGGCGCGGCGCTGCTCCTCGCTCAGGGCACCGGGGTCGATCCGGGCGCCGGAAAAATCGGCCCCGTCCACCCGGACGCCATCCAGCACCGCGCCCTCGAGACGGGCGAAGCGCAGGCTGGCCTCGACCAGAATGACCGGCATCGAGCGATCCTTGCCGAGCGCCAGGGGCCCCAGATTGGCGCCGCGGAGGTCGGCCTTGTTCAGCAGGACGCCGTTCAGGCGCGCGCCCCGGAGGTCCGCCCCGCGCAGATCGCAGCCGCGCAGGTCCGACCCTTCAAGGCCCGCGCCCTGAAGGCCGACGCCCCTGAGGTCCATGCCGGCGAGACAGGCCTGTCTGGCGCTGAGCCCGGGCAGCTTCAGACCCTTCAGGCGATCCCCTAGAGGACGAAGATCCTCGCCGTCGAACATCGCCGGCTGGCCGAAGACGCCGCCGCTTTCGGCCCAGGCATTGGCGTCCAGCGCGCGCTCCGCCAGCCCGTCGGCGCGAGACCGGGCGTCGGAGCTCGGACTGCGCAGGGCGCCGGTCATGTCGGCGCGGCTGGTGTCGGCGCGCTCGACGGCCACCCCGGTCAGGATCGCCCCCATGAGCCGCGCGCCTTCCAGATTGCAGCCGTCGACGGACGCGTCCTCCAGCATGGCGCCGGTCAGATTGGCTTCCTTGAGATTGGCCTTGGTCAGCATGGCGCCGCGCATGGAGCAGTCGGTGAAGTCTGCCTTCATGGCGGTGATGCCATCCAGATGGCCGCCGTCGAGGGTGGCGCCGGCGAAGGTCGCGCCATCGGCGATGCCTTGCCGGGTCTCATGCCTGATCGCCGCCAGCCCCTTGGTGGCATGGGGCACGGCGATGACGCCTTCACGGAAGTCGGCGCGGGTGAGATCGGCGTTCATCAGGCTGGCGCCGCGGAGGCAGGCGCCGCGAAGGTCCGCCCGGACCAGCTGGGCGCCGGTGAAGTCCGCGCCCCTGAGATCAGCGCAGAACAGCACAGCGCCGTTCATCCGGGCCCCGACGAGTTTGGCGTTTTCCAGGGCGCAGCCGGTGAAGTCTGCCTCGGACAGATTGCGGCCCGAGAGGTCCAGCCCGTTGAGATCAACGAATTTGAGCATCAGCCGGCGGCCGCCGGGACGACCCTCGACCAGGCGCTCATGCGCCGCGACGAACATATCCAAGTCGCCCTGGGAAAGAGCCCTTCGAACAAAGGTCATGCGACCGCATCCATCGTCTCGAGGCCGCGCACCCCGCTTGTGATCGCGCCGGTCAGGACGGCCTGGCGCACGCTGGTTCCGAACATCACCGCCCGGGAAAGGTCCGCGCCGATCATGATCGCCCGATTGAGGTCCGCGCCGGACAGGTCGGTCCCCCGCAGGCAGGCGCCGGTCAGGTCGGCGGGCAGCAGCCGCTCGGAGGTGATCATCAACGGCCCCAGCTGCGCTCCGCGCAGATCCGCACCGTTCAACCGGGCTCTCGCCAGCCGGGCCCCGCGCAGGTCGGCGCCCTTAAGATTGACGGAGCGCAGATCGGCATCCTCAAGGTGGGCGCCCTGAAGCTGGACCCCCTCCATGTCGAGGCCGTAGAAGACCGCTCCGCGCGCTGACAGCGCCGTCAGATTGTAGCCACGGATCGAGCGCAGCGCCCGCAGATCGACACCGTCGAAGACCGAGGGCCGGCCCTCGGCGCCGCCGGTCTCGCACCACTGGGCATGCTCGGCCAGCATTTCGGCGGCGGGCATCTTGCCGACCGGGCTGCCGGAGGATCGCTCATCGGTCAGGGCCCCGGTCATATTGGCCCCGTCCGTTCGCCACATGGCGGCCTTGACGCCGACCAGGACGGCGTCGCGGAGATCGGCCCCGGAGAGATCAGCGCCCGACAGGTCGGCCCCGGACAGGTCGGCGCCGCGGAAGCTGGCCTGTTTCAGGTTGGCCCGGACCATCTTGCAGTCCTTCATGATGGCGTCGGAGAAATCCGCCGCCACGGCCACGATCCCGGTCAGTTTGGAGCGTTCGAGGTTCGCCCCGGCGAGACAGGCGCCCTGGGCCTCGGTCTCGTTGCGCGACTTGGCCTCGACAATCTTGAAGCCCAGTTTGGCGTCGGCAGAGGCGATCGTGCCTTCGCGCAGGTCGGCCTCGAACAGATCGGCTCCGGTCAGGTCCGCTCCGCGCAGACAGGCGCCGCGCAGGTCGGTGCGGCGCAGGCTGGCGTCAACCAACAAGCAGTCCTGCATGTCCGCGCCGAAGAAGGTGGCATTGTCCAGCTTGGCGCCCGACAGGTCCGTCCCGATCAGGCTGGCGGCGGCGAAGTCCGCGTCAGCGAGGTTGCGGCCCTTGAGCGAAAGACCCGATAGGTCGAGCCAGGCGAGGACCGCGCGGGCGCCGCCCGGCTTGGCCTGCCACAGGCGGTCGTGCCGGGCGCAGATGGCGTCCAGCTCCGATTGATTGATGCGCCTTCTGGCGGCCGTTGGGACGGTATTCTCCGACATGATCCCGATATGGCACGGCGGCGCTTAAGGAAGCGTTTGTGGGAACTGGTGAGTTGGGAGTGATCAGTGGCTAGTGGCTGGCCAACAGTTGTGCGACGGCACGGACTGCGCCGCCCTTCCGCCGCCGACGAGGCCGGCTATCACTAATCACTCGCCACTGATCACTCGCCACCCGGCCGGTGTCAGAGGGTCAGAAGCCCCTGTTCCGCCAGCGCGTCCGCCAGTTCGCCGGGACTGACCCAGACACGGGTATAGCCGGCCTCGCCGAGGCGCTTCAGTTCGGTGGTCAGGTCGGCCTTGGCCGAGGCGGCGAAACGGGCGTCGTAGCCGGCCCCGTCGGCGGCGATCCGGACCATGGGTCGGCCCGTCTCGACCCGGTGCAGATAGCCTTCGTAGAGGACCGCCGCCTCGGCCGCGAGCAGGCCCGTCTCGACCTGCAGTCCGGCCTTTTTCAGCCGCTCGACGCCGCGCCCCGAGGCGAAGGGCGAAGGATCGACCGCGGCCACCACGACCCGGCTGATCCCCGCGTCCATCAGGAAATGGGAGCAGGAGGTGCGGCCCGAGGACCGGGCGCCGCAGGGTTCCATGGTGACATAGGCCGTAGCGCCGCGCGCGCGATCGCCGGCGGCCGGCGCGGCCTGTTCCTCGGCGTGAGGGCGACCGCCCGGCGCGGTGGCGGCCTCGGCGACGACCTCACCGTTTTTGACGATCACGCATCCCACCGCCGGATTTGGCCAGGTCTGGCCCATCCGGTCCTTGGCCAGGGCGATGGCCCGGCCCATGAAGCGGATGTCGTCAGAGGCCTGCTGCGGCGTGGTCATTCACCCGCTCCCAGCGGCGGCAGTTCCGTCGCGCGCGCCGCGTCCAGATAGCGGGCGGCGACGGGCCTGAGCGAGGCGTCGAGATCGATCTCGAGCGGATTGCCGGTCGGAATCTCGACCCCGACGATCCGGTCGTCGGGCACGCCGAACAGATGTTTGACGATGGCCCGAAGGGAATTGCCGTGGGCGGCGATCAGCACATCCTCTCCGGCCTTCAGGCGCGGGGCGATAGCTTCGTCCCAATAGGGAAGCACCCGATCGAGGGTGGTCTTGAGGCTTTCCGTATCGGGGATGGTCTGGCCGGCGTAACGGGGGTCGCCGGCGAAATCCCACTCGCCGCCCGGCGCGAGCGGCGGGGGCGGGATGTCATAGCTGCGGCGCCAGATCAGGACCTGGTCCTCGCCGTGGGTCGCCGTCGTCTCGGCCTTGTTCAGGCCGGTCAGGCCGCCGTAGTGCCGCTCGTTCAGCCGCCAGTCGTTGATCACCGGCACATCCCGCAGCCCGGCGGCATCCAGAGCCAGGGCGCCCGTCCGCGTCGCCCGCTTCAGCACCGAGGTGAACATGACCGACGGCCGGAAGCCGGCCGCGGCGAGCTGTTCGCCGGCGCGCCGGGCCTGGGCCTCGCCCTCGGCGGTCAGATCGACGTCGACCCAGCCCGTGAACCGGTTGTCGAGGTTCCATTGGCTCTGGCCGTGGCGCAGCAGGATCAGGCGGGGCATTCAGGTCTCCGGACAATCTGTCTGGGGGTAGGACCGGCGGGCGCGTGGGTCAAGACGAGCCCGGCACGGCGATCCGGCGGAGCCATGCCGGCGGCGGGGCGTTGTTGTCCGCGCGGCGCACGGCGCCCTATAGCCAAGCTACAAACCCCATCTTCCAAGGCTCCCGATGCAAAAGCCCCGCTCCGACCTGCGTTCCAACACCGCCGATTATGAGACCACGCCGCTGGTCAAGGCGACCGGGTTTCGCGAATACGACGCGCGGTGGATCCTGGAGAAGGAGATCAATCTTCTCGGCATTCAAGCCCTTGGTCTGGGGCTGGCGACCTATGTCCACGAGATCGGCCAGACCCCCCGGATCGTGGTCGGCCACGACTTCCGCTCCTACTCCCTGTCGGTGAAACAGGCGCTGATGCTCGGCCTGCTGGAAGGCGGGATGGAGGTGCTGGACATCGGCCTGGCCCTGTCGCCGACGGCCTATTTCGCCCAGTTCGCGCTCGACGCGCCTTGCGTGGCCATGGTCACGGCCAGCCACAACGAGAACGGCTGGACCGGGGTCAAGATGGGGGCCAATCCGCCGCTGACCTTCGGCCCCGACGAGATCGGGCGGCTGAAGGACATCGTGCTGAACGGCGAAGGCGTGGGCCGGCCGGGCGGGAGCCTGACCCGCGTGGACGGTTTCCGCGAACGCTATCTGGAGGAGATCACGGCGAAGGTGAAGCTGAGCCGGCCGATCAAGGTCGTGGCCGCCTGCGGCAACGGCACCGCCGGGGCCTTCGCGCCCGAGGCCCTGCGCCGTATGGGGGCCGAGGTCATCGAGATGGACACCGACCTCGACTGGACCTTCCCCAAATACAATCCGAACCCGGAAGATCACGCCATGCTGATGCAGATGGCGGCGCGGGTGCGCGAGACGGGGGCCGAGCTGGCGCTGGGCTTTGACGGCGACGGCGACCGTTGCGGCGTGGTCGACGACACGGGCGAGGAGATCTATGCCGACAAGATCGGTCTGATGCTGGGCCGCGACCTGTCGGCCTTGCATGCCAACGCCACCTTCGTCGTCGATGTGAAGTCGACCGGCCTGTACAAGACCGACGAGGTGCTCAAGGCGAACGGCGCCGACGTCGTCTACTGGAAGACCGGGCACAGCTATATCAAGCGCAAGACCGCCGAACTGGGGGCCCTGGCCGGGTTCGAGAAATCGGGCCATTTCTTCTTCAATGCGCCGATCGGTCGGGGATACGACGACGGCATCGTGGCGGCAGGGGCTATCCTGGCCATGCTGGACCGCAATCCGGGCAAGACCCTGTCGCAGCTGAAGGGCGCCCTGCCCGATGCCTGGACCTCCATGACCATGTCGCCGCACTGCGACGACGAGCTGAAGTATGAGGTGCTGGAACGGATCGTGGCCGAGTATCAGGCCCTGGCGGATGCCGGCGGCTCGATCCTGGGACGCAAAATCGTCGAGGCGATCACTGTCAACGGGGTGCGGGTGCACCTGGAGGACGGGTCCTGGGTGCTGGTGCGCGCCTCGTCCAACAAGCCGGAGCTGGTGGTGGTGGTCGAGAGCATGCGCTCCGACGCCGACATGCGCGCACTGTTCCGTGAAGAGGTGAAGCCGCGGCTGGCCAAATACCCGGAGATCGGGGCCTATAATCAGGAACTCTGAAGGGATCGACGGGGGACGGGTGGCCAAAGGCGTGCAGCCGGTCGTGATCGTGGGCGGCGGATTCTCCGGCGCCATGCTGGCGGCCAGGGTGGCGAAGCGCGGCGTCGCCTGCAGCCTGATCGACCGCACGGGGACCTTCGGGCCGGGCCTGGCCTATTCGACGCCGTTCGATGGGCATCTGCTCAATGTGCGCTCCGACCGGATGAGTGCGGTGGATGACACGCCGGGCGATTTCGTTGAGTGGCTGCGAGCCAACTGTCCGAAACATGCGGACCCGGATGGTTTCGCGCCGCGCAGGCTTTATGGCGAATATCTGCAGCACCGGCTGAGCGCAGCGCGGATGGCGCATCCCGGGATGATCGAGCTCGTCACCGGCGAGGTCGCGGGTGTTGAGGGCGATGGCGTCCGCCTGTCCGATGGACGGGTCATCCCGGCGGGCGCCGTGGTGCTGGCGACCGGCAACCCGGCGCCCAGGACGGCCGGGCGCGGGTCGCGTCGGATCATCGCGGACCCCTGGGCCCTGACCGCGCTGGAACGGATCGGGGCCGAAGACGCGGTGATCATTCTAGGATCGGGCCTGACCATGGTGGACATGATCCTGTGGCTGGACGCGACGGGTCGCAAGGGCCGGATCACGGCCCTGTCCCGACGCGGCCTCACGCCTCGTGTGCACGGCTCCGGTCACGACGCTCCGACGCCGCCGACCGAAGCGCTGCTGACCGGCTGCCTGTCGGACCGGCTGGGGGAGGCCCGACGGCTGGCTTCGGCCGGCGGCTGGCGCGGCGTGATGGAGGGGTTGCGCCCGGTCACGGCGCGGCTCTGGACCGGGGCGGACGCGAAGACCCGCGCTCGCTGGCTTCGGCATCTGCGTCCGTGGTGGGATGTCCACCGCCACCGCATTCCAGCCGGCATCGACGAGACCATGAACCGGTTGCAGGCCGTCGGCCGTCTCAGCATCGTCGCGGGCCGGGTTGAGCGGATCGAGACCGACGCCGGGGGTGTGACGCTGCACTGGCATCCGCGGGACGGTTCAGGCCGGTCGCCGGTCGCCGGCCAATGGCTGATCGACTGCACCGGTCCCGGTCATGCGGCGGATGAAGATCCCCTGACCGGGCCGCTGATCAAGGCCGGCCGCGCACGGCTCGAACCCCTGGGCATCGGTCTTGATCTGGACGCGGAGGGGCGGCTGCTGAGCGCCGTTGGGTCGCCCGACGCCCGGCTGTTCGTGCTGGGACCGCCGGCGCGCGCGGCCTTTTGGGAAACGACCGCCGTGCCGGATATCCGCAAGCGGATCGAAGGGCTGGCGGACCGGCTGGCGGACCTTCAGACCAGCGCGAGCAGATAGATCAGGGCCAGGGCCAGTCCGAGCAGGGCCAGCAGCGACAGGATCACCACCGCGGCGATGCGGACGCCCGACCGGGCCACCGCCCGCGCATCGGTGCTGAGGCCGAGCGCAGCCATGGACAGGGCGGTCAGGACTTTTGCCGTGTCAGCCATGACCGGCACGGCGGCGGCCGGGATCAGGCCGGTCGAACGCGCGGCCATCATCAGCAGGAAGCCGATGATGAACCACGGGATCAGCTGGTGGATCGCGACACCGCTCCGGGGGGCCGCGACGGCTTCGCCCTCGCGACGGCGGACCGCCATGAGGATGGCGAGCACCAGACAGACGGGCCCCAGCATCAGGACCCGGACCAGTTTGATCAGCGTCCCGGCCTGGTTGGCCACCGCGCCGACCGGCAGGGTGGCCGCCAGCACCTGGGGCACGGCATAGACGGTTAGTCCGGCGAGCACGCCGTAGCGGACGTCGGTCAATTGCAAGGCCGCGCCGAGCAGGGGCAGCAGCAGGACCACCGCCACGCCCAGCACGGCGGTGAAGGCGATGGCGGCGGAGACGTCCTTGGCCTCGGCGTCTACCACCGGGGCGACGGCGGCGATGGCGGAGTTGCCACAGATGGCGTTGCCGCAGGCGATCAGCACCGCCATCCGGGGCGGCAGGCGCAGCAGCCGCCCGATCCCGTAGCTGATGGCCAGGGCGAGGACCACGACCACGGCGGTGCCCGCCAGCAGGCCGGGTCCGATGGCGATGACCGTCGCGGCGCTGACCGAGGCGCCCAGCAGGACCACGGCGATCTCGAGCAGGGTGCGGGCGCTGAACTCGATGCCGGAACGCAGGACCTCGGGCGGGGTCCAGACGCTGCGGATCGCGGCGCCGATGAGGATGGCCAGCACGATGGCGTCAATCCATCCGCGCCCGAACAGCCGCACCTCCAGGACCTGGACGGCGACCGCCGCCAGGGCGACCGCCACGCAGACGATCAGGCCGGGTATCAGGGACAGTGCGCCGGTAAGGCGGGCGGGAATCATCGGGGGAGATTGCGCCGGTCCGGCGGCGGGTTCCATCCTTGAGTCAGGAGCCTGACCCGGCCGCCTTCACCGCCGCGACGACATCGGCCACCACCGACTTGACCAGCTTCGCGTCGTCGCCCTCGGCCATGACGCGGATCAGCTTCTCGGTGCCCGAGGGCCGAACCAGCAACCGGCCGACGCCCGCGAGACGCGCCTCGGCGTCGGCGATGGCGGCCTTGACCCCTGCGCTCTCCAGCGGCCTGCCCGAGGTGTAGCGTACGTTCTCCAGCTTCTGGGGCACGGTGTCGAACTGTTTGGCCAGTTCGCTCATCGGGCGGCCGCTCTCGACCAGCACGGCCAGGACCTGAAGCGCCGACATCAGGCCGTCGCCGGTGGTGGCGTGGTCGTGCAGGATGATGTGGCCGGACTGTTCCCCGCCGAGGTTGAAGCCGCCCTCGCGCATACGCTCCATGACATAGCGGTCGCCAACCTTGGTCCGCTCCAGGGTCAGGCCGGCGGCGTTCAATGCCCGCTCCAGACCCAGATTCGACATGACGGTGGCGACCACGCCGCCTCCGACCAGCAGGCCGCGGCGGGCCCAGTCCAGGGCGACCAGGGCCATGATCTGGTCGCCGTCCACGACCTTGCCCTTCTCGTCGCAGATGATGACCCGGTCGGCGTCGCCGTCGAGGGCGATGCCGATGTCGGCGCGGTAGCGTTTGACCGCCTCGGCCAGGGTCTCGGGATGGGTCGAGCCGCAGTCCGCATTGATGTTCAGGCCGTTGGGCTCGACGCCGACGGCGCAGACCTCGGCCCCCAGCTCATAGAGGGTGGTCGGGGCGACCCGGTAGCCGGCGCCGTTGGCGCAGTCGATGGCGATCCGAAGGCCCTGCAGGCTGAGGCCCTTGGGAAAGCTGGCCTTGGCGATCTCGACATAACGGGCCTGGGCATCGTCGATGCGCTTGACCCGACCCAGGGCGTCGGGCGGGGCCAGATCGGCGTCCAGCGCCTGATCCATCATCGATTCAATCTTCAGCTCGACCGCATCCGACAGCTTGTAACCGTCCGGACCGAACAGTTTGATGCCGTTGTCGAGGTAGGAGTTGTGTGAGGCCGAGATCATCACGCCGATGTCGGCCCGCATCGAGCGGGTCATCATGGCGACGCCCGGCGTCGGCAGAGGACCGAAGGTGCGCACATCCATACCGGCGGACGAAAAGCCGGCCACCAGGGCCGGCTCGATCATGTAGCCCGAAAGGCGTGTGTCCTTGCCGATCACCACCAGATGGCGGCGATTGTCGGACGACATGAACAGACGGCCGGCCGCGAGGCCGACGCGGAGCGCCACTTCGGGCGTCATCGGATGCGTATTGGCCCGACCGCGGATGCCGTCCGTCCCGAAATATCTACGTTCGCCCAAAACGTGGTTCCTTTTCAGAAGCAGGGCCGCAGAAATGTTGCGAAACCGCTTTTCAAGTGTAAATCCCGAGCATTCTCGCATACATCGCGCCGAACGGGACGGTGACTTAGACTGTCCGGGGGACGTGCGCAAAGCACGTGGATTCAGTTTTCAGGGATATTCGTCCATGTGCGGCATCATCGGTGTGACGGGCGTCGGCCCGGCGGTTCCCCGGCTGATCGACAGCCTGAAGCGGCTGGAGTACCGGGGCTATGACTCGGCCGGCGTCGCGGCTCTTGTCGACGGTCGCATCGAGCGCCGCCGCGCCAAGGGCAAGATCCGCGAGTTGGAAGCCGTGCTGCTGGCCGAGCCGCTGGCCGCCACGATCGGCATCGGCCACACCCGCTGGGCCACCCACGGCGCCCCGACCACCGCCAACGCCCATCCGCACAAGGCGGGTCGCGTGGTTCTGGTCCACAACGGCATCATCGAGAATTTCGCCGAACTGAAGGCCGAGCTGGCCGTCGAGGGTCGCACCTTCGAGAGCCAGACCGACACCGAGGTGGTCGCCCATTTGCTGGACCGTGCGCTGGAGACGGCCAACGACCCGCTCGTCGCGTTCAAGAGCGTGCTGGACCGGCTGACCGGGGCCTATGCGCTGGCCGTGCTGGTCGAGGGCGAGGAAGGCCTGATCATGGGGGCCCGGCGCGGCAGCCCCCTGGTGGTCGGATGGGGCGACGGCGAGATGTATCTGGGTTCTGACGCCCTGGCCGTCGGCCCCTTCACCACCGAGATCTCCTATCTGGAAGAAGGCGACTATGTCGGCATCGACCGGAGCGGCGCCCGAATGTTCGACGTTGACGGCGCCCCGGTCGAGCGCCCGGTTGTCCAGGTCTCGGCCTCCTCGGCCATGGTCGAGAAGGGCGAGTACCGGCATTTCATGGAGAAGGAGATCCATGAGCAGCCGGACAGCGTCCAGCGCACACTGTCTCACTACCTCGACTTCGTGAACGGCAAGGCCAGGACCGACGCCGCCGATTTCACCGCCATAGACCGTATACAGATCATTGCCTGCGGCACCGCCTTCTATGCCGGCCAGATCGGCCGCTACGCCTTTGAGCGGCTGGCGGGCCTGCCGTGCGACGTCGAGATCGCGTCCGAGTTCAGGTACCGGAACCCGGCGCTGACGCCCGGCACCCTGGCCGTCGCCGTCAGCCAGTCGGGCGAGACCGCCGACACCCTCGCCAGCCTGTCATGGTGCAAGGCTTCCGGCCTGAAGACCGCGGCCCTGGTCAATGTCCACACCTCGTCGATGGCGCGCGAGGCGGGGCATCTGTGGCCGACCCATGCGGGTCCCGAGATCGGGGTGGCCTCGACCAAGGCTTTCACCGCCCAGGTCGCAGCCCTGCTCGCCCTCGCGGTCTCCGCCGGGGTCCAGCGCGGGCGTATCGACGCCCCGACCGAGGCCGAGCTGGTCAAGGCCCTGTTCGAATCACCGCGCCTGATCGCCGAGGCCATGGGGATGGAAGACGAGCTGAAGGCCGTCGCCCACGACATATCGAAAGCCACCGACGTGCTGTTCCTCGGCCGCGGCGCCATGTTCCCGCTGGCCATGGAAGGGGCGCTGAAGCTGAAGGAGATCAGCTACATCCACGCCGAGGGCTATGCCGCCGGCGAGCTGAAGCACGGGCCGATCGCCCTGGTCGATGAGCTGACGCCGATCGTCGCCCTGGCCCCGCTGGACGATGTGTTCGAGAAGACCGCCTCCAATCTGCAGGAGGTCGCCGCGCGCGGCGGACCGGTGATCATGATCGCGCCGAAGTCCGCGCCTGATCCGCACGGCGCCGGCATCCGCCGCGTCGATGCGCCCGAGTGCCATTCCCTGATCGCGCCGCTGATCTACGCCATCCCCGTGCAGCTGCTGGCCTATTACACGGCGGTCCAGAAGGGCACGGACGTCGACCAGCCGCGCAATCTGGCGAAGTCGGTGACGGTGGAGTGATCGCATCCCGGCGCGAATGCGTTAGGCTGACGCCTCTCGCCGATCAGGATTCCACATGACCGCTTCCGCCCGTCGCCTTCGCAAGGCCGTCCTGCCCGTCGCCGGTCTGGGCACCCGCGTCCTGCCCGGGACCAAGACCACGCCCAAGGAGCTGCTCAACGTCGTCGACCGGCCGATCCTGAGTTATATCGTCGAGGAGGCGCGGGAAGCCGGGATCGAGCACATCGTCTTCGTCACCGGGCGCTCGAAGGGGGCGATCGAGGACTATTTCGATCACCAGATCGAGCTGGAAGCCCAGCTGCTGGCCAAGGGCAAGACCGACATCCTCGACGCCATGATCGCCGAACTGGCGACGGCGGGGGAGATGAGCTTCACCCGCCAGATGCAGCCGCTGGGCCTCGGCCATGCGGTCTGGTGCGCGCGCGACATCATCGGCGACGAGCCGTTCGCGGTCCTGCTGCCGGATGTCATCGTGGACTCCCAGCCGGGGGCCCTGAAGCAACTGGCCGATGTCTATGCGCAGGTCGGCGGCAACATCATCGGCGTCGAGGCCGTGCCCGAGAGCGAGACGCACAAATACGGCATCGTCGATCCGGAAAGCCGCGACGGCCGCCACATCCGCATGAAGGGGATGGTCGAGAAGCCGCCGCGCGGCGAGGCGCCGTCGAACCTGTCGATCGCGGGCCGCTACATCCTGCAGCCAGAAATCTTCGGCATCCTTGAAAACCAGCCGCGGGGCGCGGGCGGTGAAATCCAACTGACCGACGGCATGGCGCGGCTGATGAAGGACCAAACCTTCACGGCGGTGGAATACGAGGGCGTCACCCACGACTGCGGCGACAAGATCGGCCTGTTGCGGGCCAATGTCGCCCTGGCGCTGAAGCGGCCGGACCTGGGCGAAGCCGCCCGCGCGGCCATAGCCGCGTTGCTCTAGGCAGGACCGGCGCGCAGGCGCGCCGGGGCGGCGGCGATCACCGCCCTGCTGTCGTCAGCCGCCGCTGGTCAGGCGCGAGGCGCCGCCGGTGATGCGGCACACATTGTCGTTCTGCGGACGGCCGCTCTGCTGGCCGGTCGGAACCAGAATGCCGCCCCGCGCCTCACAGCTGTCGGACAGCTGGCGCAGTTCGTTGGCATAGGAGTTGGCGCCCGTCGTCGGCGCGCAGGCGGCGAGAGCGAGCAGAAGGGCGGTGGGGGCGGCGAGGATCAAGGGGCGCATGGCGGAGGTCTCCTTGCGATGGGGCCTTTATGTAAACGCCTGAAGCCGCATTCGTTCAACCGCTTCGATCAGACGCTCGAGATCGTCCGGCGTGGACAGGCGGTGGTCTCCGCCCTCGATCAGGTCCAGCCGCACATCCCCGCCGGTCAGCCGCTCGACCAGCGCCGTGGCGTGCCGCCAGGGCACCACGTCGTCGGCGCGGCCCTGAAAGATGTGAACCGGGGCGGCAATGGGCAGGGGGGCGCCCAGCAGCAGCCAGTCCCGGCCATCCTCGAACAGGCCCAGAGTCAGGACGTATTCGCCCATGCCCTCCTCGACGATCACGATCTCGCCGTCGCGCAGAATGGCATGACGTTCGTGGTCGGCGAGACTGGGCCACATCAACCGTTCGGTGAAATCCTGGGCCGGATTGATCAGCACCAGTCCGGCCATCCGTCCCGGCCGCGCCAGCGCCGCCAGCAGGGCGACCCAGCCGCCCATGGACGAGCCGACGAGCACGACCGGCCCCTTGAGGCTGTCGACCATGCAGATCGCATCCTCGCGCCAGCGCCCGATCGTCGCCTTTCGCCAGTCGCCCGAGGATTGGCCATGGGCAAAATGGTCGTAGCGGACATAGTCCCAGCCGCGCTCGCGGGCCGCGGCGTCCAGGGCCATGGCCTTGGTTCCCTCCATGTCGGAGCGGAAGCCGCCGATCCAGACGACAGTCGGGCCCTCGCCGTCGACGCGTCTGTACGCCAGGGTCTCGCCGCCCCGGCAGGTCAGGTGCTGGATGTCGTCCAATCGCGGCTCCTCTCGCGAAAGTCCTCACGGACTGATAGCGAACCGGGGAAAGCGAAGCGAAGGCCAAAAACGCGTGACAGATACCAAGACTGCCAGGAAGGTCCTGTTCGTCACTTCTAACCGCATCGGCGACTGCGTCATATCCTCCGGCGTGATCCGCGAAATCGCGCGGCAGGTTCCGGGGGCGAAGATCACCGTCGCCTGCGGCCGGCCGCCCGCCCCGTTCTTCCGCTCAGCGCCAGACGTCGAGCGGGTCATCATCCTCGACAAGAAGAAGCTGGCCGGACACTGGGTCGATCTGTGGCGTCAGGTCGTGGGCACGCGCTGGGACATGGTCATCGACATCCGCGGATCGGCGCTCGGTTATCTGATCCCGGCGAAGCGGCGCGTGGTCTACAATCGCAGCTGGGAGACGGGACTGCGCAAGGTCGAGATGGTCTCGCGCATGATGGGCGCGCCGGCCCCGCTGGATCCCGAGATATTCCTGGACGCACAGGCGGTCACAGACCGACGGGCGGTGCTTGATCCGCAACTGGCGGGCGGCAGCGGACCCGGCCCGATTATCGCCCTCGCCCCCATCGCCCACCAGCCCGGCAAGAGCTGGCCGGCCGAGCGCTGGGGACAGCTGGTCGAGAAGCTGAAGGCGGAGCCCCGGTTCGACGGCTGGCGCTTCATGGCCGTGGGCGGACCCGGCGACCGGCCTCCCGCGACCCCGGCGCTGGAGGCCGCAGGACCGCGCGGCATCGACTTCATCGGCAAGGGCGACATTCTGGCCTCGGCCGCCGCCATCGATGTCGCCGACCTGTTCGTGGGCAATGATTCCGGCCTGATGCACGTCTCCGCCGCCCTCGGTCGGCCGACGCTGGGCCTGTTCGGTCCGACCGAGTGGTGGCTGTACGGTCCCTGGGGTCCGCGGACCCGCACCGCCGCCTCCAATGAGACCCGCGGCGAGTTCGCGCCCATCGAGGCGCTGACGGTGGACCGTGTCTTTGAGGCCGTCCTCGACCTGCACGACGCGTACATCGGCGGCCGCGCGGCGCCCAAACCTTGAAGACGGGGGCTTTCGCGGTCATATAGGCGCGGTAAGGGGAACGCCGCGATCTGTCGCGCGCTCATCCTCGTCAGAACTCCGCCTCTTCATCCACACAAGGAACCGACGCTCATTCGCCGTCCGATGAACCAGCCGCCCGTCAAGGACGGGCCGCCCATGAACCAAGATATCCGCGCGCCGCGCGTTCTGCTCATCGATCAGAACGGCGAGAAACAGGGCGTCATGCCGACGTCAGCTGCGCTGGAAGCCGCCGAAGAGGCCGGCATGGATCTGGTTCAGATCGTGTCCACGTCCGAGCCGCCGGTCTGCAAGATCCTCGACTACGGCAAATTCCGCTTCCAGGAGCAGAAGAAGAAGGCCGAGGCGCGCAAGCGCCAGAAGGTCGTCGAGCTGAAAGAGATCAAGCTCCGCCCGAACATCGACACCCACGACTATGAGGTGAAGGCCAAGGCCATGCACCGCTTCTTCGACGAGGGTGACAAGGTCAAGGTGACGCTGCGCTTCCGCGGCCGCGAGATGGCCCACCCGGAACTGGGCATGAAGCTGCTCAACAAGGTCCAGGCCGATTTCGAGGAAATCGCCAAGGTCGAATACGCCCCGCGTATGGAAGGCCGCCAGATGATCATGATCCTCGCGCCGAAATAGCGATCGCGCGCCACCAACTTCCAGAAGCCCCGGCCGGAAACGGCCGGGGCTTTTTCGTTTGCGAGCTTCGCCTTGCGCGCCCGCGCGATCTGTCTGACACAGGGGTCGCCTCCCGCCCGAGTAACGCCCTGTGACGTCAGCCGCCCTGCCCCCGCCACCGTCGCGATCCGCGCTGTTTGTCCTGTTCGGGGTGGTGTTCATCAACCTGGTCGGATTCGGCATCGTCATCCCGCTGCTGCCCTTCTACGGCCAGACGCTGGACGCGCCGCCGTGGCAGGTGGCGCTGATGTTCTCGGCCTATTCGCTGGGCCAGTTCGTCGCCGAGCCCTTCTGGGGGCGACTGTCCGATCGCATCGGCCGCAAGCCCGTGCTGATGATCACCATCCTGTGCAATGCGGCCGGCTATCTGGCCCTGGCCTTCGTGCCCAACATCTGGCTGGCCATCGCGGTGCGGCTGTTCACCGGCATGGGCGCCGGCAATGTCTCGACCGCCCAGGGCTACGTCGCCGACGTCACGCCGCCTGAACTGCGCGCCGGCCGCATGGGTCTGATCGGCGCCGCCTTCGGCCTCGGCTTCATCTTCGGCCCGGCGATCGGCGGCCTGCTGACCCGGCCGGACCTCGGAACGCTGGGCTATCAGCTGCCTATCTTCACCGCGTCCGCCCTGTGCGTCATCGCCGCCATCGGCGTCGCCGTCCTGCTGAAGGAGAGCCGGGTGAAGGCGGACCCCGCCCTGGCCCGCCCGCCCTTCCTCGGCGGAGTGCATGACGCCGTGTCCAACCCGGTGGTGTCGCGCGTGCTGCTGGTCACCCTGATCTATATGGCCGGGTTTTCGGGGTGGGAATCGACCTTCGGCTTCTGGACCGAGGCCCGCTACGGCTGGACCGCGCGCGAGGTCGGCCTGTGCTTTATGGTCGTGGGGATCGTCTCGGTGATCTGTCAGGGCTTTCTGGCCGGTCGGCTGGCGCGCCGGTTCGGTGAGTCCCGGGTGCTGGCGGTCGGCTGCCTGGTCTTCGGCATCAGCCTGATCGCCCAGGTCGTCGCCAGCCGCCTGTTGCCCGATGCCGACTGGCTGGCGCCGGCGATCATGGCGGTGGGAGCCTCGGGCATGGCGATGACGATGCCCAATATCTCGGCCCTGATCTCGCGTTCGGTCGATCCGGACCGGCAGGGGGCCATGCTGGGCCTGAACATGGCGTCCAGTTCGATCGCCAGGATCTTCGGCCCCATCATCGCCGGGGCCATCTTCTCGCAAATCGGCCACGACTGGCCCTTCCTGATTGGCGCGCTCCTGACCATTCCGGCGGCGGTGATGGCGATCAACGCCGGAAGGGCCTTCCGCAAGCGGCAGGCTGCGGCTGTTGCACCGAGCGCCGCCTAGCACCGGCCTTGCTTTCCCGCGCTGGCTGGCCTAGAAGCCGCGCCTTCGCGTACCGAACCGCCGGGCTAAAAGGCATGCCTGGGCGGTTCTCATCAGGGTTTCCAATCCGACGGTCCCAAAGGCCCGAAGAACCGGCAACCCACTCAAAAAGAGAGTGAAAATGCCCAAACTGAAGACGAAGTCTGGCGCCAAGAAGCGCTTCAAATTCACGGCGACTGGCAAGGTCAAGGCCGGCGTGGCAGGCAAGCGGCACCGCTTGATCAGCCACAACAGCAAATACATCCGCCAGAACCGCGGCACCTCGGTCATGGCCGACGCCGACGCCAAGAAGATCAAGTCCTACATGCCGTACGCCTGATCGGCGCGCGCATCGACGACCTGATTTTCCCATAGAATTTGAAAGGATAGCGACATGGCTCGCGTCAAACGCGGCGTAGTTTCCCACGCCAGACACAAGAAGGTTCTCAAGCAGGCCAAGGGTTTCTACGGCCGCCGCAAGAACACCATCCGCACCGCCAAGGCCGCGGTCGACCGCGCCGGGCAATATGCCTACCGCGACCGCCGCAACAAGAAGCGCTCTTTCCGCGCCCTGTGGATCCAGCGCATCAATGCCGCCGCGCGTCTGGAAGGCTTCACCTATTCGCAGTTCATGCACGGCCTCGGCGAGGCCGGCATCGAGCTGGACCGCAAGGTCCTGGCCGCGATGGCCGCTGACGAAGCCGCCTTCAAGGCCGTGGCCGACAAGGTCCGCGACGCCCTGAAGGCCTGATTTTCCGGCAACGGAAGACGCAAAAGCCCTCCGGCCCGCGCCGGGGGGCTTTTTGCTTTGCGAAGCACCCGCTAGACGAACCCCAGCATGACCGATCTCGCCCAACTCGAACTCGACCTGATCAACGCCATCGGCGGCGCGGAGACCGCCGCCGCGGTGGAGGACCTGCGCGTGGCCGCCCTCGGCAAGTCCGGTTCGATCTCCGGCCTGCTCAAGGGCATGGGTGCGATGTCCCCTGACGAGCGCCGCGAGCAGGGGCCGATGATCAACGGCCTGCGCGACCGGGTGTCGTCGGCGCTGGCGGCCCGCAAGGCCGAGCTGGAAAGCGCCGAACTGGACGCCCGGCTGAAGGCCGAACACGTCGACCTGACCCTGCCCTCACGCCCGCGCCGGGCCGGTTCGGTCCATCCGACCATGCAGGTGATGGACGAGATGATCGCCGTCTTCGCCGACATGGGTTTCGCGGTCGCCGAAGGCCCGGACATCGAGGACGATTTCCACAATTTCACGGCCCTGAATTTCCCACCCAAACACCCGGCGCGGGAGATGCACGACACCTTCTTCCTGCGGCCCGACCCCGTGACGGGCGAACGCAAGGTGCTGCGCACCCACACCAGCCCGGTGCAGGTGCGGACCATGATGACCCAGAAGCCGCCCATCCGGATCATTGCGCCGGGCCGGACCTTCCGGAAGGACAGCGACGCCACCCACACGCCGATGTTCCATCAGGTCGAGGGGCTGGTGATCGACCGCGCCATCCACATGGGCCATCTGAAGTGGACGCTGGAGACCTTCGTCGCCCGCTTCTTCGAGGTGGACGGCGTCGATGCGCGCTTCCGGCCGCACCATTTCCCCTTCACCGAGCCCTCGGCCGAGATGGACATCCGCTGCGACCGCTCGGGCGGCGAGCTGAAGCTGAACCAGGGCGACAGCTGGATGGAAATCCTGGGCTGCGGGATGGTGCATCCCAATGTGCTGCGGAACTGCGGCATCGACCCGGACGAGTACCAGGGCTTCGCCTTCGGCATGGGCGTGGATCGCCTGGCCATGCTGAAATACGGCATCCCCGACCTGCGGCCCATGTTTGACGCCGACACCCGGTGGCTGGCCCACTACGGCTTCTCCGCCTTCGCCGCCCCCAACCCCGCAAGCGGACTGTCCTGATGACCGACCAGCCCATTTCTCCGGACGCGGCGTCCCGCGCGCTGGACCCTCGCGCAACCGAATTCCGCGGCAGCCGGTTTGGCCTCCTCGACCTCTACCGCGCCAGCATGCAGGCCGGCGGCGGGGCGGTGATCGAGGGGCGTACCTTCACCGACTGCACCATCGAGGGGCCAGCCGTGATGCTGGTGCTTGAGAACGTCTTCTTCGACCGGACCAATTTCGGCCCGACCGGCGGCGATATGCGCAACATGCTGTTCCGGCCGCTGGGCGACATGGGCATCGGCGCCATTCCGGTGCGCAACTGCACCTTCACCAACTGCCGGTTCCTCACGCTCGGGATCACGGGGAATGACGAACTGCTTGATATGCTGATCGCGCAGGTCAAGACCGTCGACGACAGCCAGAACTGAACCTTGAAAGACCTGCCAGCATGACCGAAGACACGCCGAAAATGTCCCCCGCCGAGGCCGCCGGCCGCGCCATGGTCGCGCGCACCAGCTTTGAGAAAGAGGCCGTCTGGCTTCCGGTGCTGGCTGTGAACCACTGGAACGCGGGCGAGATGGTCATCGCCGGCAAGACCTTCACCGACTGCGTGATCGAAGGTCCGGCGGTGATGGCGGTGATGAACGGCACGACGTTCGACGGCTGCAACATGGGCGCGGCCGCCAACCCGCGGAACCTGCTGCTCAAGCCGCTGGGCGAAAAGATCGTCGGCGCCATCGGCATGGCCGACTGCCGCTTCGTGCGCTGCCGCTTCGCCCAGGTGGCCTTCACGGGCAGCGACGAGCTGCTGGCCGACCTGGAGTCGGGCATCGTCGCCGGCAACAGCGCCATGGAACAGGCCGGGGGCGGCGCGGCGTGAAATTCACCCTCTCCTGGCTGAAGGAGCATCTCGACACGGACGCGGACGTCGCAGCTGTGGCCGACGCCATGACCATGGCCGGCCTGGAGGTCGAGGAGGTCCATGACCCGATCGCGGCGCTCGCGCCGTTCACCGTGGCGCGGATCGTCTCGGCCGAACAGCATCCCAACGCCGACCGCCTGCGGGTCTGCCAGGTCGATACGGTCGACGGGCCGAAAGAGATCGTCTGCGGCGCCCCCAATGCGCGCGCCGGCCTGACCACCATCTATGCGCCGATCGGCGCCTATGTGCCCGGACTGGGCGTGACCCTGGTCGAAAAGCCGGTGCGGGGCGTCGTTTCCAACGGCATGCTGTGCTCGGCTTCGGAGCTCGAGCTGGCCGACGAGAGCGACGGTATTCTGGAGCTCGCCGACGATCTGGCCGTGGGAACCCCGGCCGCGGGCGTGTTCGGGGCCGAGCCTGTCATTGATTTCGAAGTGACGCCGAACCGGCCCGACTGGCTGGGCGTGGCGGGCATTGCGCGCGATCTGGCCGCCGCGAGCCTCGGACAACTGAAGACGCCGTCGATCCTGCCGGTCCCGGGGACCTTCCCCTCGCCGATCTCGGTACGGATCGAGGCGCCGGAGATGTGTCCGGTGTTCGCCGGGCGTCTGATCCGGGGCGTGAAGAACGGCCCCTCGCCCGAGTGGCTGCAGCGGCGACTGACGGCGATCGGCCTGCGCTCGATCAACCGGCTTGTCGATGTGACCAATCTGGTCGCCTACGACCGCTGCCGGCCCCTGCACGTCTATGACGCGACCAAGCTGGTCGGGAACGAGATCGTGGTGCGCGGCGGGCAGGTTGCGCGCGATACGGGCGAGCCCGAACATCTGATCGCCCTGGACGGCAAGACCTACGCCGCCGATCCGGCCATCTGCGTCATCGCCGACGCCGGCGGCGAACGCCCCATCGGCCTGGGCGGCGTCATGGGCGGCGAGTCCACCGGCTGTTCGGACGAGACGACGGACGTCTTCGTGGAATGCGCCTGGTTCGACCCGATCGTGACGGCCCAGACCGGCCGGACCCTGTCGCTGAATTCCGATGCCCAGTACCGGTTCGCGCGCGGCGTCGATCCGGCCTCGGTCGTGCCCGGCGTCGAACTGGCCACGCGGCTGATCCTCGACCTGTGCGGCGGCGAGCCGTCGGAACTGGTGGTGGCGGGTCAGGCCCCTGCCAACCCCGCCGCCTTCGCCTTCGACCCGGCCCGTGTTGCGTTGCTGACCGGCCTGTCTCTGGACGACGAACGCATTGCTGAAATCCTGACCCGGCTCGGCTTCGAGCTGGCGCTGGGAACGCCCTGGACCGTGACGCCGCCGTCGTGGCGGCGCGACGTCGAGGGTCCGGCCGATCTGGTCGAGGAGGTCGCCCGCATCGAGGGCTACGGCGCCCTGCCTTCCCCCCCCCTGCCCGACCTGGGCGCGCCATCGAAGGGCGTGCTCAATTCGCGTCAGGCGCGGGTGCGGCTGGCGCGGCGCGCGCTGGCGGCCATGGGATACGCGGAGGCGGTCACCTGGTCCTTCACAAAACAGTCGACGGCGGCCCTGTTCGGCGGCGGCGATGATGCGTTGAGGGTCGAGAACCCGATCGCGGCCGATCTGGACTGCATGCGCCCCTCGGCCCTGCCCAATCTGATCCAGGCGGCGGCCCGCAACGCCGCCCGCGGCCACGCCGACGCCGCCCTGTTCGAGATCGGGCCGATCTATCTGAACGACCAGCCGGACGGTCAGCGCACCGTCATCGCCGGACTGATCGCCCCGCGCGCTGCCCGTCACTGGGGCGCCGCGCCGGAGGATGCCCTGTTCGGCCTCAAGGGTGACCTGATGGCCCTGCTGGAGGCGCTGGGCGCGCCGGTGGCCTCGCTGCAGCTGGCCCAGGGCCAGAACCGCGACTGGTGGCACCCCGGCCGTTCCGCCCGTCTGCAACTGGGCCCGAAGAATGTGATGGTCGAGTTCGGCGCCCTGCACCCGCGCGTGCTCAAGGCGCTGGACGCCGACGGGCCGATGCTGGCCTTCGAGATCGTGCTGGACGCGGTGCCCGAGCCGCGCGGCGCGAAGTCCAAGGCGCGCGGTCCGGCCAATCTGGCCAACCTCATGCCCCTGACCCGCGACTTCGCCTTCATGGTCGAGGACGGCAAGGCCGTGGGCGATCTGGTCAGGGCCGTCGCCGCCGTCGACAAGGCGCTGATCGCCGGGGTGTCGGTGTTCGACCTCTATCGCGGCGCGGGCGTGCCCGAGGGCATGAAGTCAGTGGCGCTGGAGGTGTCGATCCAGCCCGTCGAGGCGACCCTGACCGAGGCCGAGATCGAGGCATTGTCGACCCGGATTGTCGCCGCCGCGGCGAAACTCGGCGCGAACCTGAGAAGCTGATTGATGGGCATCAAGCCGAGAATCGAGACGGCCTTCGAACGTCTCCTGTTCCAGTCACGCTGGCTGATGGCGCCCTTCTACGCGGGCCTCGTCCTGGCGTTGATCATGCTGCTGGCTGTCTTCGTCCGGGACCTGATCTATTATTTTCCGCAGGCCTTCGCCGTCGGGCCGCGGATGTCGTCCAACGACGCCATCCTGGCTGTTCTGACGCTGGTGGACCTTTCGCTGGCCGGCAATCTGCTGCTGATCGTGATGTTCTCCGGCTATGAGAATTTCGTCTCCAAGCTGGACCTCGACGGCGAGACGGACCGGCCGCCGTGGATGGGCACCGTCGATTTCTCGGGCCTCAAGATGAAGCTGATCGCCTCGATCGTGGCGATCTCGGGCATCCAGCTGCTGAAATTCTTCATGAACATCGGCCGGGACGGCACGCCGATCGACGAGACGGAGGCCATGTGGGGCGTGTTGATCCACCTGACTTTTGTCGCCTCGGGCGTGCTGCTGGCGCTGATGGACTGGCTGACGTCCAAGACCGACAAACACTGATAATTTTGTGGGCCGCGGTCAGAAGGCTCCGCCTTCTCGACCCCACGCGGCATGGCCGGCAAGCTTCCGTTAACCTTGCCGCCGCAAGGCTGACTCAAAGAGCGGTGACGGTGAACGCAAGCGCCCGCGCGAGTCGGGCGAGCCGTCCCCGCCTTCGGAGCCAGAACCATGCATCGCCGCCAACTGATCCTGTCGGGCCTCGCCGCCACCGCCGGCGCCTCGGGCCTGTCCGCCTGCGCCACCACCGGGCAGCAGCCGTCTGATCCGGCCTATCCGATCGCCTCCGACGGCCAGGCGCCCGCCTATACCGCCGATGAACTGGTCGCCGCCGGCTCGCGTGAGCTGGGCATCGCCGCCGAAGCCCTCGGCGGGGCCATCGAGCGCATCTTCGCCGAACAGGGAGACCGCCCGACCGCCTATATCGCCGGCGAGGAAGCCTCCGGCGCCGCCGGCGTCGGCGCGCGCTACGGCCGCGGCGCCCTGCACATGAAGGACCTGTCGGCCTCGCAGGAGGTGTTCTGGCAAGGCATTTCGATCGGCTGGGATGTCGGCGGCAATGCCAGCCGGGTCTTCACCCTGGTGTACGGCCTGTACCACCCGGACATGATCTATCGCCGCTATCCCGGCGTGGAAGGCACGGCCTATCTGGTCGGCGGCCTGGGCGTGAACTACCAGCGCGCCGACGGCATCATCCTGGCCCCGATCCGCACCGGCGTCGGCCTGCGTCTCGGCGCGAATGTCGGGACCATGGCCTACAGCCGCCAGCGGAATCTGCTGCCTTTCTGAGGTGGCGAGTGATTAGTGGTTAGTGGTTGGCTGGCGTCTGTGCGACGGCGCGGCCAGCGCCGCCATTCCGCCGTCAGTGCGGCAATCACTAACCACTAATCACTAACCACCCAGCATCGCCTCCAGCCCATTGCGCCAGCTCGGGTACTTCGGCCGCCAGCCCAGCTCCGCCTTGGCCTTCGCGTTCGAGAGCCGTTTGGAATCGAGGTAGAAGCGCCGCATGGCGTCGGACACTGACGGGTCGTCGAGGTCGATCTCGGGCGGCATCGGCAGGCCCAGCCGCCGCGCGGCCCCTTCCATGACCACATCGGCGGGCGCCGGCTCATCATCGCACAGGATGTAGGCGGCGCCGGGCCGGGGGCGGGCCATGGAGGCGAACAGGCCCGACACGACATCATCCACATGAACGCGGTTGAACACCTGTCCCGGCTTGCGCACGATCCGCGCCGTGCCGTCGCGCAGGCGGTCCAGCGGCGAGCGGCCGGGGCCGTAGAGGGCCGGCAGGCGGAACAGTTGCACCGTCAGACCCATGCCCTGACCGGCGTCGAGCCAGTCGCGCTCGGCCCGCACGCGGCGCGCGCCTTCCAGCGAGGCGGCGTTGAGTTCGCTGTCCTCCAGCGCCCAGCCGCCGGCGCGGTCGCCATAGACGGCGGTCGAGGAGACATAGCCGATCCAGTCGGGCCAGACCTCCGTGGCCGCCAGGGCCGGCGTCAGGGCCTTCAGGCCCGGACAGCCGTCCGCCACGGGCGGGGCGCTGATCAGGATGGCGGAGGCGCCGGCGACAGCCTCGGTCAGAGCCGGTGCGTCGTTCGGGTCGATCGCGACGAGCCCTTCGTCCGTCAGCCCGGCCCGCCGGTCCGCGTCGCGGCTGGTCAGGATCGCGCGGCCGCCACGACGGACCGCCTCGCGCCCCACGGCGCGGCCGAGCCAGCCGCCGCCGTAGACCAGCAGCGAGGGGGAGGCGGCGGCGTCAGCCATGGCTCAGGCCGTGCGCGCCCGCACCGGGGCGGTCGGCGGCGTAACCACGGTCGGCGGGGCCTTCACGGCCTCGGCCCGCTTGCCGTTCCAGGTCGAGACGCACGGCACCTTCGAGAGGTCGGCACGGTCGGCATAGCGGCGGGCGATTTCGGTCACATCCTGCATCAGCCCCTCGGCGAGCGTAATGGGCTTGAGGCCCAGTTCCCGGAACTGGTCATTGGCCACGACCAGTTCGTTCTCATCCGCCTCCAGCCGCGGATTGGGGACGTTGTGCACGGTGGCCCCGGTCATGTCGGCGATCATGGCGGCCAGGTCGCGGACCCGGCGGCTCTCCGTCATCTGGTTGAGGATCTTGACCCGCTCGCCCGTCTTCGGCGGGTTCTTCAGGGCCAGTTCGACGCAGCGCACCGTGTCCTGGATATGGATGAAGGCCCGGGTCTGGCCGCCGGTGCCGTGCACCGTCAGCGGATAGCCGACCGCCGCCTGCATCAGGAAGCGGTTCAGCACCGTGCCGTAGTCGCCGTCATAGTCGAACCGGTTGATCAGCCGCTCGTCCCTGCGGGTCTCTTCGGTTTGGGCGCCCCAGACGATGCCCTGGTGCAGGTCGGTGATCCGGACACCGTCGTTCTTGGCGTAGAACTGGAACAGCAGGGCGTCCTGGGTCTTGGTCATGTGATAGATCGAACCCGGGTTCGGCGGGAACAGGATCTCCTGCTCTGCCGGGCCGAAGTCGGTGTCGACCGTGACTTTCAGATAGCCCTCGGGGATGCGCAGTCCGGCGGTGGTGTAACCGTAGACGCCCATGGTGCCGAGGTGGGCCAGGTGGACGTCCCGCCCGCTCTCAACGATGGCCGCCAGCAGGTGATTGGTGGCGTTGATGTTGTTGTCGACGGTGTAGAGCTTGTGCCGCGCCGACTTCATGGAGTACGGAGCCGCCCGCTGCTCGGCGAAATGCACGACGCTGTCGGGCTGCCAGTCCTTGATCAGGGCGACCAGGCGGTCGAACTCCTTGCCGACGGTCATGTTGACGAAGTCGATGTTTCGGCCGGTGATTTCCTTCCAGGCGGCGATCCGCTCGCCCATGGTCCGGATCGGCGTCAGGGACTGGACTTCCAGCTCATTGTCGATGTTGCGGCGGCTGAGGTTGTCGACGACGCAGACGTCCCAGCCCTGCGCCGATAGATGCAGCACCGTCGGCCAGCCACAGAAGCCGTCGCCGCCCAGAACCAGAACCCGCATCGCCTACCCTCGTCGTTTCCTGCACCCTGACTAGCGGAACGCGCGGATCGGTCAAAGTGTCAGTATTCGGCGGCGGTTTCGCCCGAACCGCCGCTTAGCGGCGGGCGCGCCACTCCGCGCGGCTCTGGCCCCATTTGTCGACGGGCAGGTCCTGAAAGGGCGGCGGCATCTGCGTCGGCCCCTGATTGTACGAACCAAGCCGCTCGGCCAGCCGCTGTGAGGGCGTATTGTCCGGGTCGATGCAGTGGATCACATCGGTCCAGCCCAGCACATCGAAGGCGTAGTCGATCGTGGCCGTCGCCGCCTCCACGCCGTAGCCCTTGCCCTGGGCGTCGGGATGCAGGCCCCAGCCGACTTCCGTGCCGGGCCAGCCGTGCGGCTGCCACGGGCCGATCCGGCCCAGCCAGAGGCCGGTGTCGCGCTCTACCAGCGAGAACATGGAGACGCCCGTCAGGCTCCATGCCCCGGCCATGCTCATGAAGCCGCGCCAGGCGGTCGCCGCCGGTTGGGCTCCGCCGAGAAATTTCGCCGCCTCGGGGTCGCCCATCATCTCGGCCCAGCGCGGAAAGTCCTCCAGCGCGATGGGGCGCAGGATCAGGCGTTCGGTCTCCAGCACAGGTCCGGTCAAAGGACGTACTCCCTCTCGAGGTCATAGCGGCTGCCACCCTGGGTCAGGACGCTGGAATACAGGCCGAACCGGTCGATCCGGATCGGTGGAGACTTCAGCAGGTTGTGGTCGGCTATCCACGCCCCGATGCGGGCGGGATCCGCCTGGGCATTGAGATAGGCCAGGGTCAGGTGCGGGCGATAGTCGCGGCGCTCGATGGAAATGCCCGCGCGTTCGGCGGCGCTGCGGCAGCGCCCGGCGAGGACGGACAGCCGTTCGCTGGCCGTGACTCCGGCCCAGATGGCGTGGGTGCGGTGGCCGTCGCCAAAGGCGCCGACGCCGGACAGGGCGATCTCGAACGGCCCGCCGGTCGCCGCCCGTTCCAGCTCGACTGACAGGTCATCGGCCCGGCGCTCGTCGATCTCGCCATAGAAGGCCAGGGTGATGTGCAGTTGGTCGGCGGATCGCCAGCCGGCGCCGGGCAGGCCGGTCTGGCGCCGGGCGAGCGCCTCGGCGACCTCATCAGGCACGGACAGGGCGGTGAACAGCCGGATCATGCGGCCTTTGGTAGCGGCTCTGAACGCCGGGCCCAAGTCCGGTTTTCCTTGCGGAAGGGGCCGCTCGGCCCGATATTTGCGCCAAGCCCGGGAAACCCCGGTCAGATGGAGGACCGATCTCGCCATGAGCGATTTCAGAAACGGCTACACCACCGCGCCCGCCACTGCCGACATGTCGGTGGACGCCGGCCTGCGCAGCTTCATGCTGGGCGTCTACAACAAACTGGCCCTCGGCCTCGTCGTCGCGGGCGCTCTGGCCTATGTGACCGGCAACGTCCCGGCCGTGCAGCAGCTGCTGTTCGCCGCAGGACCGGACGGTCGCGTCGGCCTGACCATGCTGGGCATGATCGTGCAGTTCTCGCCGCTGGTGCTGCTGTTCGGCTCGATGTTCTTCATGAAGAACCCGACGGCGGGCGGGGTGAACCTGCTCTACTGGGCCGTGGTCGCCACCATCGGCGCCGGGATGGGCATCCTCTTCCTGCGCTACACGAACGAGTCGATCGCCTCGACCTTCTTCGTCACCGCCGCCGCCTTCGGGGGGCTGAGCCTGTTCGGCTACACGACCAAGAAGGACCTCAGCGGCCTCGGCAGCTTCCTGATCATGGGCGTGATCGGCCTGGTCATCGCCATGGTGGTCAACATGTTCCTGCAGTCCAGCATGATGGCCCTGATCATCAGCGCCATCGGCGTGCTGATCTTCTCGGGCCTGATCGCCTTCGACACCCAGCGGCTTAAGATGACCTACTATGCCCTGGGCGGCGACAAGGCGGCGATGGGCGTGGCCACCGGCTTCGGCGCGCTGAGCCTGTTCATCAATTTCGTGAACCTGTTCCAGTTCCTGCTGATGTTCATGGGCGGCAACCGCGAATAGGATCATCGATCCGGAAGACGGAGGGGCCCGGAGCGATCCGGGCCCTTTTTCTATTCCACGATCGTGAATTTGCGGCTGTCGAAGACGCGCAGGACCTGGGCCAGTTCGCGGCCCCGGCGCAGCACCACCCCACCCTCGCCGATCACCGCCCACTGACCCTGTTTGAGGCGCAGCGCCGGACGCTTCTCGATGCGATAGAGCGGGGCGTCGCCCGAGCGGCGGAAGACGGCGAACTCCGCGACATCCTTGTGGCCGACCATGGCGTAGTCGCGCCACTCGGCTGCGGCGACCATCCGGCCATAGACCCGCAGGATCAGGTCGAGTTCGCGCCGGTCGAAAAAGACCGGTCCGGGAACGGACTGCAAATCAGCGGCGTCGCTCATCTTGGGAAGGTTACGCCGCCATCCTGAAAACGCCAGTGGGCCAGCGCCCTTCCAAAGCAGTCGCGTCGCCGAACACTGTGTCTGGAACGCCGCGACGCGAACAAATCGCGACGAACATGAAATCGCCTCGCTTCCGCCCAGCGCCCGCCCCCTTGGGGGGCGACATCTGACCCATCGGCTCGTCGGAGTTCGGAGCGTTTCCGGATCCTGAATAGCCCCCCCAGCCCCTCCTGGATCACTCCACCAAGGGCTCCGGCGGGCCGATGCTTCCTCCAAAGCAGAGACGCCCGCTCAGCCACCCTCCCCCCTCCGGCAGAGCGGGCGTTTTGCTGTCCGGGATCCGGCGAGGATCAGGCCTGGAGTCCCAGGCCTTGGGGTCTCAGGGCAGGACGACCTCAGCCGTTTCACCGCCGCGCGTGACGGAAAGGGTCCGGCCCGAGTCGCCGTCCAGGGCAGCGGCCAGACCGCCGAGGTCCGATACGGATCGGCCGTCGACCGAGCGGATCAGATCACCCGCCTGAAGACCCGCCGCCGCTGCGGCCGAGCCGCCTTCCACAGAGAAGACCTGCAGACCATCCGCGACGGCGCGCATGGCAGCGCCGCGCGCCATCACCGCGTCCGGGCCGACGGTGACGAGACGTTCGGACGGCGTCTCGACCGTCAACGCGGCACGGCCCTCCCGGCCCTCCCGCAGATAGACGACCTCGACCTGGGCGCCGGGCGCGGCGATGCCGATCGTGGCCGCCACCGTGCCCGCGTTCGAGACCGGGCGGTTCTGGATGCGGGTGACGATGTCGCCGCGTTCAAGGCCCGCGGCCTCGGCCGACGATCCCGGAGCAACATCCTCGATCACGGCGCCGCGCACGATGCCCAGGCCGAGATCACGCGAGCGCTGGGCGTTGAGCGAGCCGAAGATGGCGCCGGTGGTCCCGCGCCGGACCTCGCCGTGCTCACGCAGCTGGGCGACCACATACATCAGGATCCGGCTGGGCACGGCGAAGGCGATGCCGTCATTGCCGCCGCCGCCACCGGACAGGATGGAGGTGTTGATGCCGATCAGCCGGCCGCGGCTGTCCAGCAGCGGGCCGCCGGAGTTGCCGGAATTCACCGCGGCGTCGGTCTGGATATAGTCCTCGATCCGGTCACCCATGCCCGAACGGCCCATGCCTGAGATCACGCCCATGGTGAGGGTCTGGTCGAGGCCCAGCGGATAGCCGACCGCGAAGGCCAGATCGCCCGTGCGAAGCGAATCGGAGTTGACCACGTCGATCTGCGACAGGCCGGGCGCCTCGATCTTGAGCACGGCAAGGTCGGTGGCCTTGTCAGTGCCGATCAGCACGGCGTCGAAGATGCGGCCGTCGGTCATGTCGACGGTGAATTTCCGCCCCCCTTCAACCACATGGTTGTTGGTGACCACGATGCCTTCGCGCGCGTCGATGATGGCCCCCGAGCCGCTGGAGATCGGACGCGGCTCGTTTTCACCGGAACTGGGGCCCTCGGACTGACCGAGCGTGGTCACCTGGACCACCGCGGGCAGGGCCCGTTCGAGGCCGGAGGCGAAGGTGAAGACGCCGCGCTGGGCGTCAAACGGCACGGGGGATTGTTGCGCGACGGCGGGTGTGGCCGTCAGCAGAGGGACCGCGACGACAAGCGCAAGCACGGACAGGCCGCCGGCCCGGATGATGGAACGCATCGCCAATCCCCTGTTGTTGGACGGACCCTAGCGCGAGAAACGCGCCGTGACGACTGCCCCCGGACCGGCGTCATCAATCGTCATGGCCGCCCCGTGGCGCTTGAGGATCGCGCGCACGAAGGCCAGGCCCATGCCGTGGCTTTCGCGCCCCTCGTCGGCCGCCCTTGAGATCGCGCGGGCGGGATCGTCGAGCAGTTCGGGATCCAGCCCCGGACCCTGGTCCGCGACCGAAAGGACGGGCTTGCCGTCCTCCAGTCGTACGGTGAGGGTCACCACGCCGCCGTCCGGTGAAAACTTGACGGCATTGTCCACCAGATTGGTGACGGCCCGCTGCAACAGGGACCTGACCCCCAGGACAGACACAGGTGAAGCCTCGACCCGGATCATCGCCCCGCGTTCCTCGGCAAGCGGCTGATAGAGTTCCGCAGCCGAGGCCGCCAACCGGTCCAGGCGCACCGTCTCGAACACCCAGGCCTCACCATCGCGCAGGGTCATGGCTTCGTTCATCGCCCGGGTCAGCCGGGTCAGGTCGGAGCGGGCCTCCTCGGCCAGGGCCCGGGCCTCGGGGGTCGTGGCCATCTCCTTCAGCCTGTCCAGCCGGGCCGAGGCCCGGGCCAACGGCGTGCGGAAATCATGCGCGAGCTGGTCGGCCGAATCCCTCAACCAGCTGAGCAATTCTTCGAGCCGGTCGAGGGTCAGGTTCACCCGGCCGGTCAGTTCGGTCAGTTCCGGGGCCACGGCGGTCTCGGGCGCGCGGACCGAGAAGTCTCCGACGGACGCGAGATCAAGCGCCCGGCTGACATCGGCCACAGCGCTGGTCAGGCGGCGGCGGGCGAAGGTCGCCGCGGTCAGGCCGAAAGCCAGCAGCAGCACGCCGGCGGCGGCCACCGCGGCGACGGCCCAGCCCCAGGCGCCGCCTGAACGGTCGACGACCCGGCCGACGGCTATGTCCAGCGCCCCGACCGAACGGCGCACCACCACGACCTCGACCGCCCGCGCCGGGCACAGGACGCCGCGATCCAGGCGCAGTACATGGACGCCCTCTCCGAGGCGGGGAGCCCGCTCGCCGCGCGTGGTCTCCAGAGCGGCGAGGCCGGCGGGCTTGCCGACCGGGGCGCGGATGAAGCGCACGCCCGCACCGCCCTGCCCCGTACTGCAGGTTTTCTCCAGAGAGCCCGCGTCCCGGGCAGGACCGTCCTGGAAAGCGCTCAGCCAGGCCGAAAGATAGGCGGCGTCGGCAGGCGTGATGTCGGCGGCGGTAAGGCTGGCCTCGATCCGCAGCTTCTCGACCATTGTGCTGTAGTCGTCGAGCGCGGCCAGAGCCGCCTTTTCCCGCTGGTCCATCCGCACCGCCGCGCCGGTGGCGATCAGCGAGCCGGTCAGGGCCACCGCCGCCATAACGGCGATGCCGGCCGCCAGCTGGGTCGAGGTCCGCCGTCCCAGCCAGGCGCGCAGGCGGAGGAAGCGGAGGGGCACGGCGGTCTCAGCCCGTCCAGGCGGACAGATCGCGGAAGATCAGGCTCTGGCTGCGGGCCGAAACGATCAGGGGGTGCAGCTCTTCTCCCAGTTCCGGGGCCTGTTCCTTGAGTCGGCGACGCAGGGCGCTGATCCGCGCATCGATGATGTTGACGAAATTATCCGGCAGGAAGCGCCATTCGACCCAGCAGCGGTCCCACAGCATGGTCTTGGTAACGGGCTGGCCACGGGCGGTCATCAGTTCACAGACGATCGCGAATTCCAATGGCGACAGGTCAATGAGCCGCGAGGCGCCCGCGGCGTCGAATTTCAGCGTCCGGGCGCCGAAGGCCAGGCGGAATGGACCATTGACCAGATCGTTGCCGACCGGGGCCGCGCGGCGGGCGGCGCGACGCAGCTGGGCGGCGATGCGCGCCAGCAGTTCCTCGTCGCCGACCGGCTTGGACAGATAGTCGTCGGCGCCGCCCAGCAGCCCCTCGACCTTCTGCCGCTCGCCGCCCAGCGCCGTCAGCATCAGGGCCGGGGCGTCCGCACACGGACCCCCGCCGGCGCGCAGGCGTTTCAGCGTCTCCAGTCCGTCCAGTCCGGCGGTCAGCCGGTCCAGGATGAGGACGTCGAAGGACGCGGCGGCGGCGGCGATCGCGGCCTCGCCGCTGTCGACCCGTTCCACGGCTTCGAAACCGGCCCGCAGGAGCCGCTCGGCGACGTGTTCGGAAAGGGCGGGATCGTCTTCCAGCAGCAGTGCGCGGCGACCGGAGAAGACATCGCGCAGTTGGGCGAACGGGTCGTCGCCTTCGATGCCTGCCGCTTCTCCGTCCATGACCGCCACTCCACCCCTCGCTGACGATACGGCGTTGATACGGAATGACAATGCTCAACGGACCGCGTTCGCGCAAACTAGGGGTTGGCCCCCCGAGCACGGAATGACGGTTCCTGACGCAGCTGAGACCTCCGCCGTTCCGGATGCATCCGGAACGGCTCCCGGCGCGTAGTTTGAGGCCAAGGAGCCTCAATGATCGCCAAATCCCTTCTTCCCGCCGGCCTGCTGATCGCTTGCGGCCTCGTCGCATGTCAGACCGCGCCTGAACCGGACAGCGGTTTCCTGTCGGGCTACGACCGGCTCAAGACGCAGGAAGGCACCGTGCGCGCCTCGATCCGGCAACACCGCGACGAGACCGCCGCCTCCGCGATCGACCAGGTCTGGATCGAGCCGACGGCTCTGATCGGACAAGCCGGAGCGGCGCTCACCGCCGAAGAACGCGCGATGGTCCTGCGCGAGGTCGACCGGCAGGTCTGCTACGAGATCAGCGAGCGGTTCACCCTCGCCGCATCGCCTGAGGGATCCCCCAGGGTGCGGACGGGTATTGCGCGGATTGATCCGACGGCGCCGGCCGGGTCCGCCGTGGCGGCGGTCGCCAACGCCTTCATCCCGGGCCCCGGCACGGTGCGGGTGCCCGGAACGACCGGTGGGCTGGCGGCCGAGGCGGAGCTGCTGGACGCAAGGGGCGTGCAGACGGCCGCCCTCGCGTGGGCGCGCGACGCCAATGTTCTGGGGACCGATTCACCGTCGCTTTCGCGCGTGGGCGACGCCCTGCAGATGGCCGAGCCTTTCGCCGACGCCGTCGGCGACGCCTTTGCGCCCGCGGACCGGCCGGTGAGGGCGATTGCAGACCCGGACCCCTGCGGCCGCTTCGGGCCGCGGAACCAGCCGGGCGGCTTCCTGACGCGACTGGTCACCGGCCTCTATGTGCCCGAGGTCAACACCGGGACGCGGGAAGACGCCCCGGCGGAAGCGCCGCCTCCCTAGAAGGCGCTCTGCCCTGTGATCGCCCGGCCCAGGATCAGGGCGTGGACGTCGTGGGCGCCCTCATAGGTGTTGACCGTCTCGAGGTTCATGGCGTGACGCATGACGTGCATCTCGCCGGTGATGCCGGCACCGCCGTGCATGTCGCGGGCGACGCGGGCGATATCCAGCGCCTTGCCGCAGTTGTTGCGCTTCATCATCGAGATGGCCTCGGGCACCCAGGCCCCCTGGTCGAGCAGGCGGCCCAGCGCCAGGGCGCCCTCGAAGCCGAGGAAGATCTCGGTCTGCATGTCGGCCAGCTTCTTCTGCACCAGCTGGCGCGAGGACAGCGGGCGCCCGAACAGCATGCGCTCGCCGACATAGTCGCGGGTCAGGTGGAAACAGGCCTCGGCCGCGCCCATGGCGCCCCAGGCGATGCCGTAGCGGGCCTTGTTCAGGCAGGAGAACGGCCCTCGCAGGCCTTTCACGCCGGGCAGCAGGTTCTCTTCCGGCACGAAGACGTCGTTGAGGCCGATGTCGCCGGTGATGGAGGCGCGCAGGCTCAGCTTGTCGCCGATCTTGTCGGTGGTGAAACCGTCCATGCCGCGCTCGACGATGAAGCCCCGGATCACGTCATCCAGCTTGGCCCAGACCACGGCGAGGTCGCTGATCGGCGAGTTGGTGATCCAGTATTTGGCGCCGTTCAGCCTGTAGCCGCCGTCCACCGCGACGGCTCTGGTCTTCATCGAGGCGGGGTCGGAACCGCCGTCGGCCTCGGTCAGGCCGAAACAGCCGACCAGTTCACCGGCCGCCATGCGCGGCAGGAAGCGCATCTTCTGCTCCTCGGAACCGAAGGCGTAGATCGGGTACATGGCCAGCGACGACTGCACGCTCATGGCCGAGCGGTAGCCGCTGTCGACTGCCTCGATCTCGCGCGCGATCAGGCCATAGGCGACGTGGCTGACCGAGGAGCCGCCGTACTGTTCCGGCAGCATGGCCCCCAGGAAGCCCATCTCGCCGAGCTCGGTCATGATGGCGCGGTCGAAGGTCTCGTCGCGGAAGGCCTCGACCACGCGGGGCAGCAGCTTCTCGCGGGCGTAGGAGCGCGCCGCGTCCTGGATCATCCGCTCGTCGTCAGTCAGCCGGCCGTCGAGGTCCAGCGGGTCGTCCCAGCGGAAGGTCTTTTGGGGAGCGGAGGCGCCGTCGGCCATGGGTCGTCTTTCTCAAGCGTGGCGGAGGCGGGCGGTTTAGGCCAAAATGCACCGGTCGGGTAGAGGGACGGCCCGACGCAGGCTAGACTGCAGACATGAGCCGCACCTTTCATCGCCTGTTCGTCGAACACCCGCGCGAGGTCGACGAGAGCTATTTCCACCACATGGCCGCATCGTCGCGGTTCGGTTTCCGCCTGCTGAAACTGGCCGGCTGCGCCTTCATGCACGCGCTGATCCCCGGGGTTCACAAGGCAACGGTGTCCAAGGCGGTCTGCTGCATGGCCGAGGAGATGGACGGCCGGGCGCGCGAGGCGCGCGAGTGCCGGATGCGGGATGCGGGCGTGTGGGATCCGGGGCTTTAGAAGTGGCGAGTGGCGAGTGGCGAGTGGCTAGTATGGGCTGCGCGGCGAGTGATGCGCCGGGCATGCCTTCATGACGCCGATCGAAGAAGGCGATTCATCCGCCCTCGCCACTCGCCACTCGCCACTCGCCACTCCTTCAGGCCCCCTCTCCGGCGTTCGTGTCCTCGACCTCAGCCGCGTGCTCGCCGGGCCGTGGGCGACGCAGATGCTGGCCGATCTGGGAGCCGAGGTGATCAAGATCGAGCGGCCCGGGGTCGGCGACGACACCCGTGCCTGGGGCCCGCCGTTCACGACCAAGGCCGATGGATCGAAGGGCGACGCGGCCTATTTCCTGTGCGCCAACCGCGGCAAGAAATCGGTTGAGCTGGATCTGGCGACGCCCGAGGGCGCGGAGATCGTCCGCGAGCTGAGCAAAACCTGCGATGTTGTGGTCGAAAATTTCAAGACCGGCGGGCTGAAGAAGTACGGACTGGACCAGGCCTCGCTGGCGGCGATCAATCCGAAGCTGGTCTATTGCTCGATCACCGGCTTCGGCCAGGACGGGCCCGACGCCCACCGCGCCGGCTATGACTATATGATGCAGGCCATGGGCGGGCTCATGTCCATCACCGGCCAGCCTGACGGCGCGGCCGGGGCCGAGCCGATGAAGGTCGGCGTCGCGGTCGTCGACCTGTTCACCGGCCTCTATGCCTCCAACGCCATCCTTGCGGCGCTGATGCATGCGCGGGCGACGGGGCAAGGGCAGCATATCGACATCGCCCTGTTCGACGTTCAGGCCGCCATGCTGGCCAATCAGGCGACCAACTGGTTCGTGTCGGGCAAGGCGCCGACGCGGATGGGAAATGCTCACCCGAACCTGGCTCCGTACCAACCTTTTCCGTGTACAGATGGAATGGTGGTCATCGCGGTCGGCAATGACGGCCAATTCCGCGCACTGGCGGAAGCCCTGGGCGCGCCGGGCCTTGGCGCCGACCCCCGCTTCCTGACCAACGCCCTGCGCATCGAGCACCGCGCGGTGATGACGGCTGAAGTTTCGGCCCTGACCGCCGGCCATACGATGCACAGCCTGATGGCGGCGCTGGAAAGGGCCGGCGTGCCCTGCGGGCCGGTCAATACGGTCGATCAGGTGTTCGACGAGCCACAGGCGAAACACCGCGGGCTGGAAGTGACGCAGGATCGCGCTGACCTGTTGGCCCCGGTGCGGACCGTCGCCTCGCCGATCCGGATGTCCGTGACGCCCGTCGCCTATGATCGGGCGCCGCCCGCGCTTGGAGCGGATACGGATGATGTGCTGGGGCCACTGCGGGCCAACCGCTAGTCAGGATGGCTCAGGGCGGCGCGGAGCCGTGAACCGACCCCGTCGAACGCGGGCCCCGGACCGCCGTCAGTGCGAGAGGAAGACGGGTCCGCGCGGCTGATGCAGGACCGACTGGGTGGCGCCGCCCAGCAGGAAGTCCCGGGCCCGGGAATGGCCGAAGCCACCCATCACCAGCAAGTCGGCGTTCGCCGTGACATGGGTCTCCAGCACCGTTCCGATGGACCGACCCGCCGCCGCGACCTCGTCAATCCCGGCCTTGACCCCGTGCCGGGCCAGATGGCGGACGACCCCCTCGCCCATCCCCGCCGTCGCCGAGGCCTTCTCGTTCACCACAGTCAGGATGCGAACCTCCGTGGCCTGCTTCAGCAACGGCAGAGCGTCGGCAAGCGCGCGGGACGCGGAGCGGCTGCCATCCCAGGCCACGACGACGCGCTCGAAAGTCGCCGCCTGTCCGACATCGCCGTCCTCGGGGAAGACCAGCACCGGCCGGCCCGATCCGAACAACACCGACTCTGCCACCGACCGATCGATCTCGACCCGCGGCCCCACCGAGATCAGGCAAATGTCGCGGGTACGCGCCGCCTCGGCCAGCACCCCGGCCTCACAATAGAGTTCGACCGGCTGGACCACCGAGCGGCTGTTCAGCGCCCGCTCGCTGGCGATCTCCTTCCACAGCAGTCCGGCGGTCAGGGCGCGCTGGACATTGGCGGCGTTCTCCTGGCGAACGAGCTCGTCGATCCCGGCCAGCAGGTTGGCCAGCCGGTTTCGCGCGGGCTTGATGCGGACCTCCAGCGCCATGGCGGTGACTTCGCCCTCCGCAGCGGCGCCGAGCCGGGCCGCGATCGACGCGGCGGTGCGCATGGCGGCCTCGGGCAGGGTGTCGGGATAGGTGAACAGGGGCAGCAGGATGTCGCGATAGGTCATGGCGCTCATCGTCCTTTCGGGTGCGGGCGGCGGCATCCGCGCCAGCCCGGCCATGAGACGATGGCGTCGCCCCCGCGACAACTCCGTATCTCTACGCAACTTCAGCACGGGCGGCCGGCGCGGATGAGAGGAGGCTATCGGACCCCGCGGGTCACCCGCCGCCCAAGGCCATGATCACGCAGCCCGCAAGCGGGAAGATCACAAAGAAGACGACCACGACCGCCACCCCGGCCTTCTTCGCGGATCCGAGGACGCCCTGGATTTCCTGCTCATCCAGCTCGCCGATCTTGCCCGGTGTATGGTCGGTCATCCACTCGTCGTCCTCGTTCGCGTCCAGACCGCCGAATTCGCCCTTCCGGGCGCGGGCGACCAGATCCCGGGCCTGAACGATCTGATGGTCCGGCGCACTGACGCGGACCCCGCCGAGGGCGAACTGAAGGTGGGAGGCGTTGTTGGCCATCTCGCGGTCCGTCACCCGCGCATCGACCCCGTGCTGTCTCAGCAGGGCGGCCGCCAGCTCGGCCTCCGGCAGCGTCGAGAAACGGGCGACTTCCAGACGATCCATGGCGCCTCCCTACAGTTGATCAGCTGTCCGGGCCACCCTGGCCGCTCGTCAGCTCGTCGGCCGCTGCAGCAGCGATGGATCGGTATAGGCCTTGATCTCCACCAGATAGCCGTCGGGATCGGCGAGCATCATCTTCGCCTGTCCCTTCGCTTCATCGACGGTCGGCCGTAGCCGAAACTCGCAACCCGTCGAGACAAGCCGATCCACGAGTCCTGCCCAAACGTCCCAGTCCAGGGTGGCGCCGAAATGCTGGGCTTCGCGGAACGGCGACGGCACGACGGCGGCCGGTCGCTGGTAGACGGTGACCTGCGCGCCGAACAGCCAAAGGTCGACCCACTGGTCGGTCACCCGGCCGGCGCGCGCGCCGAGCATGGATTCATAGAACCGCCGCGTCCGCGTCAGGTCGGAGACGGAGAGCGACAGGTGGAAGACGGGATCCAGGGTCTACAGGTCCAGCAAAGCCCGCGCCGGATCCTCCAGCAGCTCCTTGACGCGCACGAGGAAGGTCACCGCCTCCTTGCCGTCGACGATCCGGTGGTCGTAGCTGAGGGCGAGGTACATCATCGGCCGGATCACCACCTCGCCGTTCACGGCCATCGGCCGCTGGACGATGTTGTGCATGCCCAGGATGCCCGACTGCGGGGCGTTCAGGATCGGCGTCGACATCAGCGAGCCGTAGGTGCCGCCGTTGGTGATGGTGAAGGTGCCGCCCTGCAGCTGGTCCAGCGTCAGGTCGCCGTCGCGGGCGGCCTTGCCGAGAGCGGCGATGCCCTTCTCGATACCTGCCAGCGACAGCGCATCCGCGTCACGCAGGACGGGGACCACGAGGCCCTTCTCGGTGCCGACGGCGACGCCGATGTCGTAGTGGTTCTTGTAAATGATGTCCGTGCCGTCGATCTCGGCATTGACCGCGGGGATCTCCTTCAGGGCCGCGACAATGGCCTTGGTGAAGAAGCTCATGAAGCCGAGTTTGACGCCGTGGCGCTTCTCGAACACGTCCTTGTACTGGCTCCGCAGGGCCATGACGTTGGTCATGTCCACCTCATTGAAGGTGGTCAGCTGGGCGGCGGTGTTCTGCGATTCCTTCAGGCGACGGGCGATGGTCTGACGCAGCCGGGTCATCTTGACCCGTTCCTCACGCGGCTGGTCGGCGCGCGGGGCGGAGGGTGCGGCGGCCGGAGCCGGGGCGGCGGCGGGCGCAGCCGGAGCCGCGGAGATAGCGTTCACGGCGTCGGCCTTGGTGATGTTGCCCTTGGGGCCGGTGGCGGCGAGGGTCTTGGGATCGAGATTGTTCTCGGTCACTACGCGCTGAACAGCGGGCGACAGGTGGGGGGCGTCTGATGCGGCCGGAGCGGCGGCCGAGGGCGCGGCGGCGGGAGCCGCGGCAGGGACGTCGCCCGAGGCGGCGATGCTGCCGATCTGCTGGCCGGGCGTCACGGTCGAGCCCGCTTCGGCGAGAATGGTCAGGATGCCGGCGGCGGGGGCGGAGACCTCGACCGCGACCTTGTCGGTCTCGATCTCGACCAGCATCTCGTCCTTGGCGACCGTGTCACCGGATTTCTTCAGCCAGGTTCCCATCGAGCCCTCGGCGACGCTCTCGCCCATGGTCGGGGTCATGATGGGGACGGCGCCGCCCGAGGCGGCGGGCGCGGCGGCCGGGGCTGGCTCAGCCGCCGGGGCCGGTTCGGCCGTCGGCGCGGCTTCGGCCTTGGGAGCCTCGGCGGCCGGAGCGGCGGACGCGCCCTCGCTGACCACGCCCAGGACGGCGCCCGGGGTCACGGTCGCACCGTCGGCGGCGCGGATTTCGGACAGGACACCGTCGGACGGCGAGACGACCTCCAGCGAGACCTTGTCCGTCTCAAGCTCGACCAGAACCTCGTCCTTCTTCACGGCGTCGCCCGCCTTTTTCGTCCACTTGCCGATCGTGGCTTCGGAGACGGATTCGCCGAGGGCGGGGGTCAGGATGTCGGCCATGGGACGGGCTCTCTCTCGTTCGTTCTTTTGTCATCCCGGAAACGGCGCAACCGTTGTCCGGGAGGGGATCAGGCGAAGGCGTCGGTCAGGAAGGCGTCGAGTTCTTTCAGGTGCCGGCTCATCAGGCCCGCGGCCGTCGAGGCGGAGGCCGGACGGCCGACGTAGCGGGCGCGTTTCGCCTTGACCGTCAGCTTCTCCAGCGTCAGCTCCAGCCAGGGATCGACGAAGGTCCAGCCGCCCATATTCTTGGGCTCTTCCTGGCACCAGACCAGTTCGGCGTTCGGGAAACGGGCCAGTTCCGTCATCAGCGACTTCATCGGCCACGGATAGAACTGCTCGAGCCGCATCAGATAGACGTCGTCGATCTGGTCGCGCTCACGCCGTTCCAGCAGGTCGTAATAGACCTTGCCCGAGCAGAGGATCAGGCGGCGGATGTCCGCGTCCGGCTTGATCGTGATGCCGGCGACGTCGGGCCGGCGCTGGGCGTCGTCGTGCAGCACGCGGTGGAAGGAGCTGCCCTCGGCCAGGTCGGCGATGCTGGAGACGGCCTTCTTGTGCCGCAGCAGGCTCTTGGGCGTCATGATGATCAGCGGCTTGCGGAACGGCCGGTGCATCTGGCGACGCAGGATGTGGAAATAGTTGGCCGGGGTCGAGCAGTTGGCGACCTGCATATTGTCCTCGGCGCAGGCCTGGAGGAAGCGTTCGAGACGGGCCGAGGAGTGCTCGGGCCCCTGCCCTTCGTAGCCGTGTGGCAGCAACATGGTCAGGCCGCACATGCGCAGCCATTTGCGCTCGCCCGAGCTGATGAACTGGTCGATCACGACCTGGGCCCCGTTCACGAAGTCGCCGAACTGGGCCTCCCACATCACCAGGGTGTTGGGGTCGGTCAGGGCGTAGCCGTATTCGAAGCCGAGCACCGCCTCTTCGGACAGGGCGGAGTCGATGACCTCGAACTCGGCCTGGCCGTCGCGGATGTTGTTGAGCGGGACGTAGCGGGCCTCGGTGGTCTGGTCGACGATGCCCGAATGGCGTTGGGAGAAGGTGCCGCGCACCGAATCCTGGCCCGACAGACGGACCGGGAAGCCCTCGTCGAGCAGCGAACCGAAGGCCAGGCTCTCGGCCGTGGCCCAGTCGATGTTCTCGCCCGAGGTGATCATCTCGCGCCGGCCGTCGATGACGCGCTTCAACGTCTTGTGCATGTCGACCGAGTTCGGAATGGTCGTCAGCTTGTGGCCGAGGTCCGCCAGTTTGGCGGCCGGGACCGAGGTTTCGCCGCGGCGCTCCTCGCCGTCGGGCTGGCCGATGCCCTGCCACTGGCCGTCCATCCAGTCGGCCTTGTGCGCCTCGAAGGTCTTGCCGGCTTCGAACTCGGCGTCGAGGAAGGCCTCGAACCGGGTCACCTCCGCGTCGACGGCGGCCTGGTCGATGACGCCCTCGGCGATCAGCCGCTCGGCATAGATCTCGCGCGTCGACTTCAGGGCGCGGATCTTCGAATACATCAGCGGCTGGGTGAAGGTCGGATCGTCGCCCTCGTTGTGGCCGAAGCGGCGGTAGCAGAACATGTCCACCACCACGTCCTTGTGGAATTTCTGCCGGAACTCGGTCGCCACCTTGGCGGCGAAGACGACCGCTTCCGGGTCGTCGCCGTTGACGTGGAAGATCGGCGCCTGGACCATCAGGGCCACGTCCGACGGATAGGGCGATGACCGGCTGTTCCGCGGGCTGGTCGTGAAGCCGATCTGGTTGTTGACGACGAAATGCATCGTCCCGCCGGTGCGGTAACCCTTCAGCCCCATCAGGGCGAAACACTCGGCCACCACGCCCTGGCCGGCGAAGGCGGCGTCGCCGTGGATCAGCAGTGGCATGACCTTGGAGCGGTCGAGCGCCCATTTCTCTTCCGGCTGGCCGGCGTTGGCCTCACGGATGTCGAAGGCCTGTTTCGCCCGCGCCTTGCCCAGCACCACCGGGTTGACGATCTCCAGGTGAGACGGGTTGGCGGTCAGGGACAGGTGGACGTTGTTGCCGTCGAACGACCGGTCCGACGAGGCCCCCATGTGATATTTGACGTCGCCCGATCCCTCGATGTCCGAGGGAACGGTCGAGCCGCCCTGGAACTCGTGGAAGATGGCGCGATAGGGTTTGCCCATCACGGCCGCGAGCGTGTTCAGGCGGCCGCGGTGGGCCATGCCGAAGACGACCTCGTCGACGCCCAGCTGGCCGCCGCGCTTGATCACCTGCTCAAGCGCGGGGACCATGGCCTCGCCGCCGTCCAGACCGAACCGCTTGGTGCCGGGGAAGCGTTTGTGCAGGAAGCGTTCGAAGCCCTCGGCCTCGATCAGCTTGTTCAGAATGGCCAGCTTGCCCTCGCGGGTGAAGCCGTTCTGGGCGAACTTGTCCGCGCCTTCGAACCGCGCCTGCAGCCAGGACTTCTCCTCCGGCTCGGCGATATGCATGAACTGGATGCCGAGCGTGCCGCAGTAGGTGCGCTTGAGCAGGGCCAGGACCTCGCGGATCGTGCCGGTCTGGAAGCCCAGGACGCCGTCGAGGAAGATCGGCCGGTCGAGGTCGGCTTCGTTGAAGCCGTAGAATTCAGGGGTCAGTTCGGGATTGCTGGTCGGCTGTTCGATCCCAAGCGGGTCCAGGTTGGCCTGCAGGTGGCCGCGGACGCGGTAGCTGCGGATCAGCATCAGGGCGCGGATCGAATCATGGGCGGCGGCGCGGACGGCCTCGGCCAGAACAGCGGCGTCGGGCGCCGGCGCGGCGGCCGGCGCCGCAGCCGGGGCGCCGGGTTTCTTCGGATCAGGCTTCGGAGCGGGCCAGCGGCCGTCGAACACGCCGGTGGCCTCGGTCGGCTCGGTGACCGACGAACGGCCCCAGGAGCCGGCGGCGCCCGATGCCTTCACGCTCTCGGCATTGTCCCGCAGCTGATCGAAGAAGGCGCGCCATTCGCCCGAGACGGACGCAGGGTCGGTCGCCCATTTCTCGTGCAAATCCTCGATGAACGAGGCGTTGGAGCCATACAGGAAGCTGGTCTCGGCAAAGACCTGGTTCAGCCGACCGGCATCGTCCGCCATTGTTCTCGTCACGTCCCTTGGGCGGCGCGCGCACGCCTGCGTGCGACCGGCGCCGTTGATATAGGCGCTGTTTCCTTATGGGTCATGACCGAATGGGGGCGAAAGCGTCGAAATTCGGCGGAATTCCAAGATTTTTGTCCCGCTTACGGGACAAACGCCCGGCCCTTGAGCACGTCCACCCGTGTCGCGCCACTCAGACTGGCAGCAGGGCGCGGACCGAGCAGCCGTCGAAAATCAGCGACGTCGATTTTTCCGGCTCGACCGGGACGCGCACTTCCACGGCCGTGGGGCACCCCTCGATCTCCACCTGCACCCACCAGGCGAACGTGTCGGTGAACAGGGGCACACGGTCCTCCGACCCCGGCGGCGAGGTGAAGCGGCGATCCATGATCACCCTCCCATTCCTGGAAAGGCGGATCTGCTTGCCTCGGTAGTCGCCCGCAAGAACGATATGCGCCGTGCCCCAGCCGGGCGCGGGGACGAGAACGGGGTGCTCCTGGGCCATCGCCGGAGCGCCGGCGCCGAGAAGAGGCATCAGGGCGGCGATCAGCAGGCGGCGCATCGGACCTTCTCCCTGTTCCGGGACGCCTCAGCCCTTGAGGACTTCCACCAGGGTGGCGCCCAGACGCGCCGGCGAGGGCGAGACGCGGATGCCCGCGGCCTGCATGGCGGCGATCTTGGATTCCGCATCGCCCTTGCCGCCCGAGACGACGGCTCCGGCATGGCCCATGGTCCGGCCCTTGGGCGCGGTGACACCGGCGATGAAGCCGACCATGGGCTTGGAGCGGCCCTTCTTCGCCTCGTCGATCAGGAACTGGGCCGCGTCTTCCTCGGCGCCGCCGCCGATCTCGCCGATCATGACGATCGACCGGGTCTCGGGGTCGGCGAGGAACAGTTCCAGCACGTCGATGAACTCCGTGCCCTTGACCGGATCGCCGCCGATGCCGACGGCCGTGGTCTGGCCCAGGCCCTCGTTCGAGGTCTGGAACACCGCCTCATAGGTCAGGGTGCCCGAGCGCGAGACGATGCCGACATTGCCCTTCTTGAAGATGGAGCCCGGCATGATGCCGATCTTGCATTCTTCCGGGGTCAGGATGCCCGGGCAGTTGGGGCCCAGCAGACGGGAGTTCGAGCGGTCCAGCCGCGCCTTGACCCGCACCATGTCCAGCACCGGAATGCCCTCGGTGATGCAGGTGATGAACGGCACCTCGGCCTCGATGGCCTCGATGATGGCGTCTGCGGCGCCCGCCGGCGGGACATAGATGACCGAGGCGGTCGCGCCGGTGGCCTCTTTGGCTTCAGCGACCGAGGCGTAGATCGGCAGGGTCTCGCCCTCCGACCCGGTCCAGTTGGTGCCGCCCTTGGCCGGGTGCACGCCGCCGACCATCTTCGTCCCGTAGTAACGGAGCGCCTGTTCGGTGTGGAAGGTGCCGGTCTTGCCGGTCAGGCCCTGGACGATGACCTTGGTGTTCTTGTCGACGAGGATGGACATGGGTCAGCGGCCAGTTGGGTAGTTGATGGAAAGTTCGAGGTAGGATCGGGTGGGTATGTAGGACGCGTGGATACGGCTGCCGTCAGCTAGGTCCCACACCTTCAACTCCATGTCAGGCCGTATCTGATACGTCGACAAGTCAGGCTGAGATGGCTCACCCAACGGCGCACCATCGACAGTAAGCGCCGAAACCTTCTGCTCCCAACCGGGGCGGGCTTCGATGCGGTCCACGGCGCAGATCACCTGTGCAGGGGTCAAACCGTCTGCCGTGGCTGGATAGCCGGTGAGGCGGACCAGGGCGCGTGTTTCTGTCCAGTAGCCGACCTGCCAACCGCGTTCCGGTGGTGATCGACGTTCAGCCGACGCCCAGCCCTGTGCATTGGCCACGGCGGCCAGAGCCACCCTGTCACCGCGCACCTGCAGGCACGCTTGGTCAAAGGCCATGACCGCGCCCGGAAGCCCGTTTGCCTCTTGCGCGCAAGCAGTCCCAGCCATGCTTATGACCAGTGCGATCAGGCAGCCTCGCGACATCACCCCACCGCCGCGACGATCTTCTGGGCGGCGTCGTCGAGGTCGTCGGCGGCGGTGATGGCCAGACCCGATTCATTCAGGATGCGCTTGCCCTCCACGACATTGGTGCCTTCGAGGCGGACGACCAGCGGCACCTTCAGGCCCACTTCCTTCACCGCGGCGACCACGCCCTCGGCGATGACGTCGCAGCGCATGATGCCGCCGAAGATGTTGACCAGAATGCCCTGGACGGCCGGGTCGGCGGTGATGATCTTGAAGGCCGCCGCGACCTTTTCCTTGGAGGCGCCGCCGCCGACGTCACAGAAGTTCGCCGGCTCTTTGCCGTACAGCTTGATGATGTCCATGGTCGCCATGGCCAGGCCGGCGCCGTTGACCATGCAGCCGATGTTGCCGTCGAGGGCGACATAGGCGAGGTCCCATTCCGAGGCCTCGATCTCCTTGGCGTCTTCCTCGGTCTCGTCGCGCAGCGCCTTCATGTCCTCGTGGCGGAACAGCGCATTGCCGTCGAAGCTGACCTTGGCGTCCAGCACCCGCAGATGACCGTCCTTCATGACGATCAGCGGATTGACCTCCAGCATCGCCATGTCCTTTTCGACGAAGGCTTTGTAGAGGATGGGGAACAGGCTCTCGCCGTCCTTCGCCGCATCGCCGGTCAGGCCGTAGGCGGTGTTGATCTCGGCGACATTGGCGGGCGTCACGCCGGCTTCCGGGTCGATGTCGATGGTCAGGATCTTCTCGGGCGTGTCATGGGCGACCGCCTCGATGTCCATGCCGCCCTCGGTCGACACCACGAAGGACACGCGGCCCGTCGAACGGTCGACCAGCAGCGAGCAATAGAGCTCGCGGTCAATGTCGGCGCCGTCCTCGATATAGAGGCGGTTGACCTGTTTGCCGGCCGGGCCGGTCTGGGCGGTGACGAGCGTATTGCCCAGCATCTCTTTCGCATTCTTGACCACGTCCTCGATCGAGAAGGCGAGGCGGACGCCGCCCTTGGCGTCGGCCGGCAGCTCCTTGAACTTGCCCTTGCCTCGGCCGCCCGCGTGGATCTGTGACTTCACGACATAGAGCGGGCCGGGAAGTTGCTTCGCGGCGGCCTCGGCCTGATCAGCCGAGGTGATGGCGACGCCCTCGGCGACCGGTGCGCCAAAGCCCTTCAGGACCTGTTTGGCCTGGTATTCGTGGATGTTCATGGAGAGGCGCCGCCGGACTGCTGGGAGGAGTTGCGGCGCTTATAGGGGTTGCGCCTTCGCAGGCGCAACCGTCACCCCGCGATCAGTCCACCCAGTCCTTCTTCAGCGTCCTTGAAGCCCCGATCAGCAGGAAGGCGGCGAGCACATAGAAGCCCATGCCGGTGTAGATCGCCCAGCGCAGGCTTTCCTCGCCGAACCGGGGCGCCAGCAGGTCGCTCATCCAGCCGAAATAGTAGAAGCCGACGGCGATGCCGAGCAGGTTGTTCAGCAGCAGGAACAGGGCAGAGGCGGTAGACCGCATCGGGGCCGGCACCAGATGCTGGATCGATGCCGTGATCGGCCCGAGCCAGGCCAGGTTCAGCCCGGTCGGGATGATGAAGATCAGGAAGGCCAGAATCAGCTGCTGGGCATTGGTACCGCCGCCCGGAATGACCAGCCCGATCAGCCAGGGCGAGTTCATCGCCAGGATGAACATCGGCGCCGAGATCAGGAAGGCGATGGCCGGGGTCAGCGGATAGGCGCCCTTGCCGCGCTTCGACAGTTTGTCGGCGATGGCGCCGCCGGCCCAGATCCCGAGGACCCCGCCGATCAGGGCGATGCCGGCATAGTACCAGCTGGTCTGCGACAGGGTCAGGCCAAAGCTGCGCATGAAGAACAGGGGCAGCCAGCCGGCGACGCCGTAGCCGCACACCGAGGACGACGCCGCGCCGAGCGCCAGCAGCCAGAAGCTCGGTTTTGGAATGACCGCCGAGGCGGTGCGGCGCGCGATCGTCAGGGAAATGCCGATCACCATGGCCAGCAGGCCGCCGAAGGCGAACACCAGCGGATTGCCGAGCGCCAGACCGCCAAAATGGATGAGGGCGGCCAGGGAGAGCGCGCCGAGACCGAGACCCAGCATGATCAGGGCCGCGATCGCGCCAGACTTGCCCGAGCCGACCACGGGCGCAGCGGCGATGGCCGCCAGCTCGGCCTCGGTCTTGATCGTATCCGTCCCGCCCCGTTTGGGATTGCGAACCGTCAGCAGAAGCACCGGCGCGAGCAGCACACCGGCGAGGCCGACAACGATAAAGGCCGTACGCCAGCCGTAGGTCGCGGCCAGCAGGCCGCCGACCAGCGTGCCCGCGGCCGTGCCCAGCGGAATCCCGAAGGCGAACGCCGCCAGCGCCCGCGCCCGCTGATGCGGCGGGAAATAGTCGGCGACGAGCGAATAGGCCGGCGCGACGCCGCCCGCCTCGCCGATGCCCACGCCCATGCGGAACAGGAACAACTGGGTGAAGGATGTGGCCACGCCGCACAGGGCGGTGAATCCGGACCAGACGGTCAGGGCGCCGGTCATGATCCAGACCCGGCTGTAGCGGTCGGCCAGCCAGGCCAGGGGTATGGCGAGAGTCGAATAGACTGAGGCGAAAGCGATGCCGCCCAGCAGGCCGAACTGGCTGTCGGACAGGCCGAACTCCGCCTTCAGCGGCGCCGCGAGGATGCCGATGATCTGGCGATCCAGAAAGTTCAGCATGTAGACGAGGATCAGAATCGCCAGGACATAGAAGCGATATCCGGGCCGTTCAGCCCGCGCGGCGGCATCCGTGGCGGTCATGGCGTTTCCCTCGACTGGTCTTCTTGTTGGACGGGACGGTAGCGTTGCTTTGGGGCAGCGCCAAAGAAAAAGGGCGGCGGCTCAGGTGAACCGCCGCCCTGGATCAGATGCGATCAGGCTTCAGGAGTCTTTTCGGCGGATCAGAACTTGACCTGCAGCGACGCCGTGACGGTCTGCGGCGGGCCGTAGTAGCCGATGATCGAGTTGTCGAAGAGCGCGCCCGGGAAGTTGTAGCCGCCGACGCGGTACTCTTCGTCGGTCAGGTTCTTGCCGTAGAGGCCGACAGTGAAGCGGTCAGTCGGGTCGGTCCAGACGATCGACAGATCAACCAGCGAATAGGCCTGCTGATCCAGCACGGGGTTCGGGAACTCGAACTGGCTGTAGTCGCCGCGGTAGCTGACCGACGGGGTCACCGCCAGCTGGCCGCCGCCGACGTCGCCGATCCAGGTGAGGCCGAGATAGCCGGTCCATTCCGGAGCGTTCTGAAGCACGACCTGGCTGGAGATGTCCTCGTACATCGCCGTGCCGAGATTGTAGCGCAGGAACTCCTCGAAATCGGAGTTCAGATAGCCGACGGCGAAGTTGGCGTGCAAGCCGTCGAGGATGCGGAGCTGACCCTCGAGTTCAAAGCCGTAGAAGGTCGAGGAGCCGACGTTGTCGACGAAGCTGGCGATGCCGCCAACAGCGGGCACCTGGGTGGTGACCTGCTGGTCCTGGTATTCGTTGTAGAAGGCCGAGGCGGCGAACGTCAGGCGATCGAGCGCGCCCTTCAGACCGATCTCCCAGGAGTCGACGGTTTCGGGGTCATAGCCATTGACCGTGTCAGGGGTGAACACGGCGTCGCCGCGCATGTCGAAGCCGCCCGACTTGAAGCCCTGCGAGAACGAGACGTAGGTCGTCATGTCATCCGTGAGATCGTAGGAAAGCGCGATCCGCGGCGTGAACTGGGTGAAGTCCTTGGTGTTGGTGTAGTTGGTCCGCACCAGCAGAGGGGCGCGCACTGTCCCGCCCAGAATGGGGCTGCGGGTCGCGCCCAGGTAGTTGGCCCGGAACACCGTCCCCGTCTTGGTGTCGAGCGTGTAGCGCATGCCGATGCCGAGGTGCAGGCGGTCGGTGATGTCGAGGTTCACGTCGGCGAATCCGGCCCAGCTCTCGGTATCGACCGAGCCACCGGTGCCGATGACGATGCCGGCGCCGCCCAGGATGGTGTCGAAGGCGCCCTCGGCATGGCCGTCCAGATAGAAGATGCCGGCCACGCCCTGGACCCGGTCGTAGTCGAACAGGAACTGGAACTCCTGCGTCAGCTGATCATCAGCGTAGTAGGCGGGGATATCCAGCGTGGGCAGAGGCGTGTTGTCGAAATCGATGACCGTGTCCGTGTCGCCCTCGCGCCAGGCGGTGATCGACTTGAAGGTCCAGTTGTCGTTCAGATCGAGCCGGATGGTCGCCGAAGCGCCCTGGTTCATCACCGAGTTGTCGTCGCCGACGCCGGCGTTGGTGTCGTAGACGCTCGGTAGAACCGCGCCGGCGGGCGTGGCACCGGCGAGTTCACGGTGGCCGTGGCGGGGGTTGGAGTCGTCCTGGACCCGGTCAAAGGCGAGGCGGATCGACATGTCGTCGCGCGGCTCCCACTCGGCGCTGATGCGGCCAGCGAGGACATCCTTGTTGTAGTGTTCGGCGCCGGTGTTGATGTTGGTGCCGTAGCCGTCACGCTGATACGAGGCGACCGCGCCGCCGACGCGGAAATTGTCGGCGAGCGGGATGCTGCCGGCTGCCATCAGATCAATCTGGTTGAAGCTGCCGAAGGCGCCGCGCAGGGTCAGCTCCGGATCGCTCGACAGGCCGTTGGTGACATATTTGACCGCGCCGCCGACGGTGTTGCGGCCGTACAGCGAACCTTGCGGGCCGCGCAGCACTTCGATGCGCTGGACATCATAGATGTCGAGAACGGCGCCCTGCGGGCGGGCGACGTAGACGTCATCGACATACAGGCCCACGCCGGGCTCGAAGCCCCACAGCGGATCCTGCTGGCCGACGCCGCGGATGAAGGAGATCAGGGTCGAGTTCGAACCGCGGGCGACCTGAACAGTGGCGTTCGGGGTCTGCTGCTGCAGGGCGGTGATGTCCGAGGCGCCGGTCTGTTCCAGGCGCTCTTCGCCGATGGCCGAGACCGAGATCGGCACGTCCTTCAGCAGCTCGTCGCGGCGGCGGGCGCTGACAACGACGTCGTCAAGCGCGGAGACCCCGTCCTGCGGCGCGGCGTCCTGGGCCATCGCGAAGGTGGAGAGCGCGCTCCAGGCGGCTCCGGCAAGCAAGGCGGTCTTTACATAGCGGTTCATGGTAGCCCCAGTCCTGTGATTTCCAGCCCGATGACGCTTTTATTCAGCGTTCAATGATTTTCTGGAACGTAATCGTTTTCAGCCGCCTGTCAAACGGCTCCGCTTCCATGACATCACCGGCAGGCCGACCTGTGGCGCCGTTGCACAGGCGGGGCGATGCGGCCTAGCTTCAGCCTCATGACCAAGCTCGATGCGCCGACCGCAAAACGAGGCCGTCCGCCCAAGGCCAAGGCCGCCGGCGCCGCCGATACGCGGGACCTGATCCTCGACGCGGCGGAGGACCTGTTCTCCAAACACGGCTTCTATGGCGTGACTATCCGGGAGGTGGCGCGGGAGGCGGGCGTGGATACGGCGCTGGTCCACTACTATTTCGGTGCCAAGCGGGGACTGTTCGACGCGGTGTTTCTGCGGCGGGCCGAGGTCTGGAACAATGAACGGGTCGACGCCATCAACCGCTATTCCGCCGAGATGGGAGACGGAATGACGCTTGAAGGCCTGTTCGAAGCATTTCTCCGGCCGCCGTTCCAGTGGTCGATGAAGGGCGGGCCGGGGTGGAAGCACTATTCGGCGCTGGTGGCCCAGACCAACGCCAACCCTACTTTCGGCGGCGAGACCATGGCCCGCTATTATGACCCGGCGATCCGGCGGCTGATCGAACTGATCAAGCGCGTTCTGCCGAACGCCCGGGAGGTCGATCTTTACTGGGCCTATCACAACCTTTCGGGGGCGCTGACGCTGACGCTGGGCGAGACGGGAAGACTTGACCGGTTGTCCGGCGGGCTGTGCCGGTCGGGCGATCTGGAGAGCGCCTGCGACTATATGGTCAGGTTCGCGGCGGCCGGGTTCCGGGCGGTCTGCGGGCCGGCGGATCCGGCATGAGCGAGGTGGAGACGTCGAGGGACGTCGTGCGGTTGTCGATCGATCGCGGGCTGCTGCGCGGCCTCGGGGTGGCGCTCGGCGGCGGGGTGCTGCTGGCGCTGACCGAGGCGTTCGGGATGAGCGGGACGTCGCTGCTGTTCCGGCTGGCGTACTGGCTGCCGCTCATGCTGATGGGAGCCCTCTGGGGGCATGTCTGCTCCCTGCTGGTCGAGCGCCATGTCGACATGGACCGGCGGCCGTTGCTGGCGGTCGTGGCGCTGACGCTGGTGATGTCCGGGCCGCTGGTGGTCCTGGTCTGGGCACTTACCAGCTGGTTTTTCGATGGCGACCGGTCGGTTGATCTCGCCCGGCTGCCGGCCTTCATCGGGCCGGTGCTGGTGGTGACGGCGACGATCAGTGCCCTGAATGTCTTCCTGGCGCGGACCCCCGTGCAGACCCACGCCGCGGCGCCGGGGGCGAAGCCCGCACGGTTCATCGACCGGCTGCCGTTCAAGCTGAGGGGCGCGGCGATCCGGGCGGTGTCGTCCGAGGACCATTATCTGCGCATCCATACCGACCGCGGATCGGACCTGATCCTGATGCGGCTGTCCGACGCCCTGACCGAGCTGGAAGGTCTGGAGGGGGCCCAGACGCACCGCAGCTGGTGGGTGGCCAGGGACGCCGTTCGGGACGTCAGCCGCGGCGACGGCCGGGCGACCCTGACGCTGGAGGGCGGCATCGAGGCGCCGGTCAGCCGCCGCTACGCCAGGGCCCTGCGCGACGCCGGCTGGTACTAGGGCTTTTTGGCCTAACGCTCATCGCGCGGCGGCTCGCTGCTTGAGGCCCTACCCCGCCCACACCCCGTGGAAACCGGCGGGCAGGGCGACGTCGGCGCGCCAGGTGGCGACCGGGCCCTCGGCGACGCGGGCGGCGTCGAAGGCGTGGAGTTCGGTGACGCCCTCGGCGAGGTTGATCGAGGGGGCGATCAGCCAGGCGTCGGCCTCGTCCGGGCCGCGCGGGACGAAGACCGCCTCTTCCACGATCTGGGCATCGCCAAAGAGGAAGGTGTCCGGGCGGCCCGTGTCCCAGTCCCAGGTGGCGAGGCCGGTGGGCAGTGGGCGATCGGGGCGCTCGCCGGCGACGTGGACGGTCAGGCGGCGCGGCAGGCCGGCGCGGCGCGGATCGCTTTTCGGGAACTCGGCGGTGACGCCGCTGGAGACCATTTCGGCGCGACCGTCCGTATGCAGCGTAATCAGGTTCAGCACCGCATGTTCGCCGGGCACCACGCCGCGCTGTTCGACCAGCACCCGGGCGCCGTCGATGGCGAAGGCCACGTCCTTGCCGGCGGCGACGTCGAAGCGGATCGTGCCGGAGGCGTCCTCCCAGGCGTCGCCGAGATGGAAATAGCTGAAGGTCGGCAGTTCGAAGATCCGGCGGCGCGACAGGTCGGCCTTGTCGATGACCAGGACCTGGGTCCCCATGTCCGGCTTCCAGGTGAATCGCGCGGCATAGGGCAGGCCGCTGCGGCCGAAGATCCAGGGCTGGAGCACCAGGATCAGGTGGCGGGCCGTGGCGGTGAAGTCGTGCATGAAGCTGGCGCGCGGCAGGTCGATGACCTCGGCTGTGTGCAGGCTGCGGTCGGCGTTGAGCCGCCAGATGATGGCCTTGTCGGCGTCCAGGCCGATGTTCCAGATCGTGCCGTCGGGATCGTAGCGGGGATGGGCCTGGAAGGGCATGCCCTTGAGGTCGTCGCGCAGGCTGACGAACCGTTTGGTCGACAGGTCCGAGGCGTTCATGGCCAGCGGCGCGCCGCCTTCCCAGAGAGCCCAGACCTCGTCGCCGGCGACCATGACGGCAGTGTTGGCGGCGTTGGCGTCATCGGTGCCGCCGATGCGGGCGCGGCTGTCGCCAACGGTGCCGAAGCCGGGGGTGACGACGGCGTCGATCTCGCTCTCCCAGCGGCGTTTGGGGGTGTCGGCGAAGCGGGCCTCGAGGGTGACCTGGCCGTCGTTGACGCGGAAGGCCCGCATCAGGCCGTCGCCGTCGAACCAGTGGGTGGCCGAGCCGCCGGGGCGGCGGAACTTGCCCGGGCCGTTACGGAACAGGGTCCCCGTCAGGTCGGCCGGGGCGCGGCCGTGGACCAGCCGCATGGCGCGGGGAGCGATGTCGGCCTCGAGGTCGGCGGTGGCCAGGGCCCAGTCGGCGGTCGCCTGCATGGCGACCATGGCGCGGACCGTTTCCGGGGTGATCACGGCGGCTGACAGGGCGGCGGCGCCCATCAGGAAGTTTCGGCGGGACGTTTGCATGAAGGTCTCTCCTGATGGGCGGCGCGGGCGGCGGATCAGCGGATGCTGATCGTTTGCGTCGTCTCGCCCGAGACAGCGAAATGCGCGGCGGACCACCGGGCGGGGCCCATGTTGCCGACGGCGTTGTTGGAGAAGGCATAGGGCTCGACCGGCATGCCGAACGGGTTGGTGTTCATCTCGCCGTCGCCGTTCACGTCGTGGAACGCCTTCACCGCATAGTCGCCGGCGGGCAGGTTTTCGAAGGTGGCGACCACGCGGCCCGAGGCGCTGACGGCGGTGGCGGCGACCGGGGCGGCGGAGCGGGCATCGAAGGCGGCGGCCGTATCGTACAGGGCGACCATGACCATGCCGGTGCGGGCGCCGGTCTCGAAGGTCAGGACGACCTTGTTGTCAGCAGACTGGGCGAGGGCCGGGGCGGCGGTGAGCAGCAGGGCGGCGGCGACGGTGGCGATGCGGATCATTGCGGTAGTCCCTTTGTTTGAGGCCCGACGACCGGGCCGTTTCCATGGACTGACCGTGAGGGGCCGCCGGGCCCGCCGCCATCCGGATTGCGGGGTCAGGCGGCTGCCGTTCGCGAACGGGGCCGGGTGTTCATTCGCGAAACGCGAACGGACAGGTGTGCGGCGGACGGCTTCGCGGAGGCGAGGGTCGGGAAGGCGCCTTCCCTCCGAAAATTGCGAAAAGCTGTCTTCTCGCCCCTCGGGTCTTGCGGGGTGCGCGCCGGACCTGGGGCGGTCGGGCGGGGTCGGGATGGGATTGTCAAAGACCGGGCAGGCGTCGGCGCGGCCAGGCGGGCCGCGACGATCAGAGTCTAGCCGGGCGCCGGAGGGGGGATGGCAAATAAAGTCGGCGCCCGCCCCTGAGGGGGCGAGAAGGCACAGTCGGGGGTTCAGAGGGACGGGATGATACGGGGCGGAAAGGTCGCCTTCAGCCGCGCGGCGCGGCCTCGGCCAGCAGGGTTCCGGCCGGCGGTGGCAGCAGCATCGCCTCCGCCGGACGGCGGTCGAACAGCCAGTCGGCCCAGAGTTCCGGCGGCAGGGGGATGACCCCGCGCGTATGATAGGGGGCGACGTCCGGCCCGGGCGCGGCGGTCAACAGGGCGAAGGCATCGGGCTCGCCGTCGCGGCCGGCGCGCCAGACGGCGGCCAGGGCCAGAAAACCGCCGTCGGCGCCGCGCAGCCGCCAGCGGGTCTTGGGATATTTGTCGCCGGTGAATTCATAGAAGCCGGAGGCGGGGACCAGGGCCCGGCCGCCGGTTTCGCCATTGCCGAAGCTGCGGCCCTCGGAGCGGAAATTGATCACCGGCGGCGGCTTGCTGCCGCCCGGCCGCACGGGCCCGCGAAAGCCGAACCGCATGGGTGCCAGTTCGGCGGCGGCGGCGGTGTCGGTGGCGCGGACCGCCCGGGCGATATCGGTGGGCCGCACCTCATCGACCGGCTCGATGTTCGGCAGACCGCCGGGGAAGGCCAGCGGCGCCCCGTGCCGGTCAAAGGCCTCGACCAGCTGGGTGACGGAGAATTTGGCTTCATAGGAGGCGCACATGGGCTCAGGCCCGGCGCGCCAGAAGGGCGTGGAAGCCGAGCGCGACCAGGGCGCCGAACAGGCCGACGGACAGGGCCATAAGCGTCTCGGCGTAGGAGGGGGCGGCGACCTCGAACGAGACGCCTCCGAGGTTGCGGATCGCCGTCTGGATATTCATCCAGCCGTAGAGGGCGGCCAGGACGCCGAGCCCGGCCGAGGCGGCGGCGATCAGCAGCAGCAGAATCCGGAAGGTCGCCGCCGCGCTGCGGACGAACAGGCCGATCACGCCGAGCAAGAAGGCGCCAAACGTCAGGGTCTGGGCCAGCATCATCGACAGCTTGGCTACGGGGTCGGCGTCCATGAACATCTGCGCCGCCGAATAGCCCGGCGCATACCGGCCGATGATCCACTGCCAGCTTCCGGCGGCCGCGGCGAAGGCGACGGCGGCGAGAATGAGGAGGACGGGGGCGAGCTTCATGCGGCGGAGGGTGTGGGGTGGAGGGGTCGGGGTCAAGCGGGGGCCGCAAAGGTCAGTCCGGCTCTTCGGGCGGGGTCCAGTTGGGGTCGTTGACGGGGAACCAGTCGGCGGCGAGGTCTTGCCAGTCGGGGTTCTCGCGCTCGATCAGCGCCAGCTTCCAGTCGCGGAGCCATTTCTTGATCCGCTTCTCGCGCCGGATCGCATCGACCACCCAGGCATGGCGCTCGAACCAGAGCAGGCGGGTGCAGTCGTAGTCGTCGGTGAAGCCGGCGAAGGCGTGCGCCTTGTGCTTCCAGACCCGCGCGAACAGGTTGGAGGTCATACCCGTATAGATCGTCCCGTTCTGCCCGCTGCCCATCATATAGGTGGCGATGAAGGTACGGTGCGTGCGCATGCGCACAACCTATCCGTTTCTTTTCCTTTCGTCATCCTCCGGCGACCCTCGCGCAAGCGGGGGGAGACCGGGGGACCCAGCGGCGCGCGTGAGCGCGAACCTGCCGCGAGCGCGGCTGGACAGTTCGCCTTCGGCGCCGCTGGGTCCCCCGGTCTGCGCCGCGAAGACGCGGCTTGCCGGAGGATGACGAAAGGGAAGTTAGTGGACGCGGGCTTTGCCGATGCTCAGCCCGCCCTCCCCCGCTGACACGGCGATCACGCTCCCGTCCTCGATCTCCCCGGCCAGCAGCTTCTTCGCGATCGGGTCGACGAGGTCCTTCTGGATGACGCGCTTCAACGGCCGCGCCCCGTACACCGGGTCGTAGCCCTTGTCGGCCAGCCAGGCGTAGGCGCTGTCGTCCAGCGACAGGGTCAGGCGGCGGTCGGCCAGCAGTTTCTCGAACCGGGCCATCTGTATGCGGACGATGCCGGCCATCTGGTCGCGGCCGAGGCGGCGGAAGAGGATGATCTCGTCGATGCGGTTGAGGAATTCGGGGCGGAAATGGCCGCGGACCTGTTCCATGACGTAGGGGCGGACCGTCTCGACGTCGTCGCCCTCGCCCTGGTTGGCCAGGGCCTCCGAGCCGAGGTTGGACGTCATGATGATCAGGGTGTTCTTGAAGTCGATGACGCGGCCCTGGCCGTCGGTCAGGCGGCCGTCGTCGAGCACCTGCAGCAGGACGTTGAAGACGTCGGGATGGGCCTTTTCGACCTCGTCGAACAGGACGACCTGATAGGGGCGCCTACGGACAGCTTCTGTCAGGGCGCCGCCCTCGTCATAGCCGACGTATCCGGGCGGGGCGCCGATCAGGCGGGAGACGCTGTGCTTCTCCATGTATTCCGACATGTCCATCCGGGTGATGGCGGCCTCGTCGTCGAACAGGAAGGCGGCGAGGGCCTTGGTCAGCTCGGTCTTGCCGACGCCGGTGGGGCCGAGGAAGAGGAAGCTGCCCAGCGGGCGGTTGGGGTCGTTGAGGCCGGCGCGGGCGCGGCGCACGGCGTCGGCGACGGCGGTCAGGGCCTCGTCCTGGCCGACGACGCGGGCGCGCAGGGCGTCCTCCATGGCCAGCAGCTTCTCGCGCTCGCCCTCCAGCATCTTGTCGACGGGGACGCCGGTCCAGCGGGAGACCACCTGGGCGATTTGTTCGGCGTCGACGACCTCGGGGGTCAGGGGGCCGGACTTGTCGGCTTCCGCGGCCTCGGCGTCGGCGAGCTGTTTCTCGATCTGGGGGATCTGGCCGTAGGCGATCTCTGACGCGCGGCCGAGGTCGCCGGCGCGCTGGACGGCGATCAGTTCGGCGCGCAGGCGGTCGAGGGTTTCGCGCAGCTGGGCCCCCTGCCCCACCTTTTCCTTCTCGGACCTCCAGCGCGTCGTGAGGTCTTCGGACTCGGCTTCGAGGTCGATGATCTCGTCTTCCAGTTTTTCGAGGCGGGCGACCGAGGCCTTGTCGGTCTCCTTCTTCAGGGCCTCGCGCTCGATCTTCAGCTGGACCAGACGGCGGTCGATCTCGTCGAGCGCCTCGGGCTTGGAATCGACGGCCATGCGGACGCGGCTGCCGGCCTCGTCGATCAGGTCGATGGCCTTGTCGGGCAGGAAGCGGTCGGTGATGTAGCGGTGGCTAAGGGTGGCGGCGGCGACGATGGCGCTGTCGGAGATGCGGACGCCGTGGTGGACCTCATACTTCTCCTTGATGCCGCGCAGGATGGAGACGGTGTCCTCGACGCTCGGCTCCTCGATGAAGACCGGCTGGAAGCGGCGGGCGAGGGCCGCGTCCTTCTCGACGTGTTTGCGGTACTCATCGAGGGTGGTGGCGCCGACGCAGTGGAGTTCGCCGCGGGCGAGGGCGGGCTTGAGCAGGTTGGAGGCGTCCATGGCGCCGTCGCCCTTTCCGGCGCCGACCAGGGTGTGCATCTCGTCGATGAACAGGATGATGCCGCCTTCGGCGGCGGTGACCTCGGCGAGGACCGCTTTCAGACGCTCCTCGAACTCGCCGCGGTATTTGGCGCCGGCGATCAGGGAGCCCATGTCGAGGGCCATGACGGTCTTGTCGCGCAGGCTCTCGGGCACGTCGCCGTTGACGATGCGCAGGGCCAGGCCCTCGACGATGGCGGTCTTGCCGACGCCGGGCTCGCCGATCAGGACGGGGTTGTTCTTGGTGCGGCGGGCGAGGACCTGGATGGTGCGCCGGATCTCCTCATCGCGGCCGATGACCGGGTCGATCTTGCCGTCGCGGGCGGCCAGGGTCAGGTCGCGGGCATAGCGTTTGAGGGCGTCATAGGCGTCCTCGGCCCCGGCGCTGTCGGCGGTCTTGCCCTTGCGGACCTCGGCGATGGCGGCGTCGAGCTTGTCGGGGGTGGCGCCGACGGATTTCAGGACTTCGGCGGCCACCCCGCCTTCACGCGCGATGGCGCTGAGCAGGCGTTCGGTGGTGACGAAGGCGTCTCCGGCCTTTTTCGAGGCCTCCTCGGCGGAGGCGAAGACCCGGGCGGTGTCGCCGTCGAGATAGATCTGGCCGTTGCCGCCGGTGACCTGGGCGCGCTTCTTCAGGGCGGTTTCGGTCGCGGTCTCGGCCTTTGCCGGGTCGCCGCCGGCGGCGGTGATCAGGTTGCGGGCGAGGCCGTCGCGCTCTTCCAGCAGCACCTTGAGCAGGTGCTCGGGAGCGAACTGCTGGTGCCGGCGGGCGAGGGCCAGCGACTGGGCGGACTGGACGGCCTGTTTGGCGCGGTCGGAGTAGAGGTCGAGATTCACTTGGGCATCCCCTGTCAGGCGGAATCCGCCGACGCGCCCTCTGATGCAAGCAACGCGCCGTGCGGCTGCAGCTCAGGTGGGTGTGACCGAAACGTCACGCAAGAGGGGCGGCCGAAGCCGGCGGGATCACCCGCCGGTGGTCGGGGCCGAGAAGTCGAACTGTTCCGGCCGCCGCTGGCCGCCGCCGAAGCTCCAGGTCAGGCCGATGAAGGCCGCGCGGCCGCCGAAGACCTGGTCCGACCGGTCGGTGAAGGTCGGGGTGACGAGGGTGGTGGTGGAGCCGAAATCGTCGAACACATCCCGGACCGTGACATTGAACGACCAGGAATCGCTCAGCTTGCGGCGATAGCCGAGGTTGACGAGGGTCGACTGTTCGCGACTGCCCTGGGCCAGCAGCTGCTCGCCGCCCCAGATGCCGGACACCTGGAGGAAGTCCTCCTGGGTCGGGGTCCAGTTCACGGTCAGACGACCGGAGACGCTCTCGCCCTCGCTGTCGACCGTGCCGACGAGGCCGGCGGCGTCGATCTGCTGGCGGAAGAGGTTGAGGCTGGCGTTGTAGCGCAGGGTCGGATGCAGGGCCCCGCTGGCCACCAGTTCGAGACCGGTCGAGGTGCTGGCCCCGAGGTTCTCGGGCCGGGTCAGGAAGACGCCGCCGCCCAGATCGGTGGTGACCGGGGTGAAGGCGTCGCGGGTGTCACGGTAGTAGAGGGTGGCCTGGTAGAAGGTCTGCTGCTGGCGATAGCCCCAGCTCAGCTCCAGGGCGTCGGTTTCCTGCGGCAGCAGGTCGGGGTTGCCGGAGCGGCGGTTCAGACTGTCCTGATAGGTCAGGAAGGGGTTGAGGTCGCCGGGGCCGGGGCGCTGGATCCGGCGGCCGTAGCTGGCCCGCAGGGTCTGCATGTCGTCCAGCTGATACGAGACGTTCAGGGTCGGATAGGCGCGGAAATAGTCCTGCGACGACCGCAGGCCGGTGGTGATCTGGTTCAGCTCGAGGTCCGCCTGCTCGAGGCGCAGGCCGAACTGGGCGGTCAGCTTCTCGCCGAAGGGCCGTTCCAGGGTCGCATAGACGGCGTGCACCGTCTGATCGAGGTGGAACTCATTGGACACGACCGGGTCGGTGACCAGCGTCGACGGGGTGGGCCCGCGGGCGAAGAGGTTGTCCTGTTCGAGGGTCAGGGCCTGCCGCTCATAGCCCAGCCGCAGGCGGCCGCCGTCGGCCATCGGCCGGACATAGGCGCTGGTGAAACCGATCTGGTCCTGGCGGTTCTGGTTGCTGAGCAGCTCGTTGAAGGGGGCCGCCACCGGGATCAACTGGTCGGCCAGGGTGGCGAGCTCGACGCCGAAGCGGTTGCGATCATAGCGCAGCTCGTTGGACCACTCATGGCCCGCCGCGTCGAAACGGCGCAGGACGCGGGCGCTGGCGCCGGAGAACTGGCCCTGGAAGCCGCCGCCCGAGAGGCGACGATAGGCCGAGGCGATGCCGCCGCCGGCCGCGTCGGCCTCATACAGGTCGAGACTGTCGGCGAAGCTGTCGACGTCCGTATGGCGCACATCGCCGGTCAGCTGGGTCTTGTCGTCGAGATTGTGCTCGACCGCCAGGCGGACGAAGACGCTGTCGGAATCGCCCTCGACATTCTGGCTCTGCCGGGCCTCGAGGAACCGGCCGGAACCGGCGTCAAACCGCGTCCGCAGTCGCTGCAGTTCCTGCAGATAGGCGTCATGGCGCACGCCGACGTCGGCGGACAGGGTGGTCGGCCCATTCACATGCGAGAGGCTGCCGCCGATGTTGTAGCGGCCGGTGTCGCCGACATTGGCGCGCAGTGAGCCGGCCGTGGTGCGTCCGGGGCGGACGGTGGTCGGTTTGGAGATCAGGTTGATGACCCCGCCGGAGCCCTCGGGGCTGAAGGCGGCGGACGGATTGGTCAGGATCTCGATACGGGCATACTGGGCGGCGGGAATCTGCTGCAGCAGCTGGCCCCGGCTGGGACCGTTGAACTGGCTGGCGGGCCGGCCGTCGACCAGGATGGTGACATTGGCGTCGCCGCGCAGGCTGACATTGCCGTCGGGATCGACCTCGACCGAGGGGATGTTGCGCAGGGCCTCGGCCAGGGTGCCGGTCTGGGCCTGGAGGTCGTTGGCGAGGCTGTAGCTGGTGCCCTCGCTGGAGGTGCGGATGTCATTGGGGCGGGCGGTGACGACCACGTCGTCGAGCGCGGCGGCGTCCTCGGCGGGCTTGTCGGCCTCCCCGGCCGGCGCTTCTTCCTGGGGAGCCGCCGCGGCGGGCGCGGGCGGCGGGGTCTGTGCGGGAGCCGCAGGCGCAGGCGTCTGGGCGATGGCGGCGCCCGACGAGGTGGCCAGGGCTGTGCCGATGAGCAGCAGGAAACGGATGGAAGTCATGGCGTGCGCCCCCTGCGCGTGGTCGGGCGGCACAGCCCGTCAAGTTTCCTTTCCATATCGGTCGGGCTGAGCCGGCGCGAGTTACATCTTATTCATGACGCCGCCGTCAGAACCCGCCACCTTTCCGCCTCAGATTGACGATCGCCAGCAGCGGGTGGTCGCGGCCGGCTGCTGGTCTTCCGGCCGGCGGGAGGATAGGTCGGGACACAGACCTTGATGGTCGCTGGAGCGCCCGCTTGATCCCCCACGCCGCCTGGCCCGTCGATCCTGTGGTCATCGCCCCGTTCCTGGTGGCCGTGGCCCTGATCGAGCTGACGCCCGGTCCCAATATGGGCTGGCTGGCGCTGGTTTCGCTGGGACGCGGGCGGCTGGCCGGGTTTGCGGCTGTGGCGGGGGTGACGGTCGGTCTGGCCGTCTGGATGCTGGCCGCCGCCTTCGGCCTGACCCAGATGCTGCTGATCTGGCCGCCGCTGTACCAGATCATCCGCTGGGCCGGGGTGGTGTTCCTGCTGTGGCTGGCGTGGGAGGCCTGGCGCGGAGAGGGCGATCCGGCCGCCGGCGATGGCGCCGAGGTGCGGACGATGCGCGGCCTGTTCCTGCGCGGCATGACCGGCAATCTGCTGAACCCCAAGGCGGCGGTCTTCTATGTCGCCCTGCTGCCGACCTTCATGCGGCCGGATCACGGGTCGCCGCTGGCGCAGGCGCTGACGCTGGGCGGCCTGCATCTGGCGGTGGCGGTGGCGGTTCATTCGCTGATCGTGCTGGGCGCCGCCGGGGCCAGCGGGATGGTGCTGACGCGGGTGCAGGGACCGGTGCTGCGCGCCGTGATGGCCGGCGGCATCGCCGTCGTGGCCTTGTGGATGGCGTGGGAGACGCGGGGCTGAGGCGGATATGGATGGTTCATCACAACGCACACCTCGCCAAAGACGCGACGGCAGGTTCAACTCGGCAGACGATTGTTCTAGCGTCCGCGCCGAACCCTGACCGGAGCCCCTGCATGTCCATCCGCCTTACCCGCCGCGCAGCGCTGGTTTCGTCCGTGGCCGGAGCGGCCGCCCTGCCCTCGACCGGCTGGGCGCAGGCGGCGGCCAATGACAGCGCCTCGCTGGCGGATCAGGTCGACGCCTATGTGAAGCAGGTCATGGCCGGCTTCCCTGATCAGCCGGCCGTGTCGGTCGCCGTCGTGAAGGACGGACAGGCCGTGTTGACGCGCGGATACGGCGTGCGGGCCATCGGCGGGGCGGCGGTGGATGAGCACACATTGTTCGCCATCGCCTCGAACACCAAGGCGGTGACCTGCGCCGCCCTGGCCATTCTGATCGACGAGGGGAAGGTGAAGTGGGACGAGCCGGTGCGGACCTATCTGCCCGGTTTCGCCCTGTCGAAGCCCGAACTGAACGCGGTGGTGACGGTGCGCGATCTGGTCAGCCACCGGATCGGCTTCGGCCTCGGCGCCGGCGACCTGCTGTTCTGGCCGAACAGCGACCGGACGCGGGCGGAGATCATGGCCGCCGTGCCGCATGTGCCGATCGAGGATACGTTCCGCACGACCTACCACTACTGCAATCTGATGTTCGTGGTGGCGGGCGAGGTGGTCGCCGCGGCTTCGGGCATGCCGTGGGAACAGTTCATCCAGACGCGGATTCTGGACCGGCTGGGGATGACCGAAACCCTGCCCGTGATGACCGCGGCCGATCCCGCGAAGTCGGCCCTGCCGCACGGCCGGATCGGACCGCCGCTGCGCTATCAGGGTCCGATGCAGACGATTGGCCAGTCGATCCAGGAAGTCTGGGACTGGGCGGCGGCGGGGGCGGCGGGCGGCTTCGTCTCGACGCCGGTCGACTGGGCCAAATGGATCGCGGTGCAGCTGGCGCGCGGCGAACTGCCGGACGGGACGCGCCTGTATTCGGAAGCGCGGGCCAATGAGATGTGGCGGCCCAATATCATCGTCGGGAGTTCGGCGGGACCGACGGAGACCCTGCCGGGGCGGGCCATCGCCTCGACCTATGCGACGGGCTGGCAGGTGCAGGACTATCGGGGGGAACGGGTCATTACCCACGGCGGAGGCGCCCCCGGCTACGTCTCGGGAACGATGCTGATTCCCGGCCGCAATGCCGGCTTCAGCTTCTTCACCAATGCCGAGGAGAGTTTCCTGACCCGCGCCCTGCGCAGCGGCATCACCGACATCATCATGGGCAAGACCGGCTTCGACTGGATCGCAGACGGCCAGCGGCTGCAGCGCGAGGGCGACGCGCGGTCGATCGCGGCGGCGGCGGAGATCGACGCCAAACAGGCGGCGGGCGCGCCGCCGTCCCTGCCGCTGGCGGCCTATGCCGGAACCTGGCGCGATCCCTGGTACGGCGACATCACCATCCAGGCGCGGGACCTCCAGCTCTGGCTGAGCTTCAGCCGGACGCCGGCCTTGCAGGGGCCGGTCGAGGCCTATGACGGGGATACGCTGCGCACGCGGTTCCCGGACCGGCGCGAAGAGGATGTATTCATCACCTTCACGCTGGAGAACGGACGGCCCGTGTCAGCGACGATGAAGGCGGTCAGTCCGGATGCGGACTTCAGCTACGACTACCACGACCTGCGGCTGACGAAGGTCTGAGGCGCCCCTACTGCGCCGGACGGGATCGGCTGGCTTCGAGAATCGGCATGGCGGCTTCGGTCGGGATGTAGATGACCTCGCGGCCCGGCTTGCCGGCGGTTTCTTCCAGCATGTGGATGTAGGACCAGCGCAGGTAGTTCTCGGGGCCGCCGAGGCTTTCGGCCATGATGCGGTTGGCCTCGTTGGTGCCGCGGGCGCGGGCGACCTCGGCCTGGGCGGTCAGCTGGGCCGAGTCGAGGGCGGCCTGGGCCTCGAGCACGCGGATACGGCGGTCCTGCACGGCCTGCTCATAGGCGGCCTTGCCCTGCATCTGCTTGGAATAGACATTGTAGGTCGGCATGCCGATCATGACGATGGCGAGGACGATGACGACCGCGATGACCGAGCCGATGGTGATGCTGACGCCGCGCATGAGAGCCTCCTGACAGGGCGGGACCGCCCCGCGGCGCCAGACTCGCGGTCGGGGCGGTCGGGGTCAAGCGTCGGAGGCGTGACGATTCAGCGCCGGTCGCGCGGACGAGGATCCAGCAGCAGGCCGGACACGGTCGCGGCCAGCAGGCGCGGGGCCAGCGGCAGGCGCGCCACCTTGCCCAGCACATGGTCGCGAACCCACGGCAGCACGCGGCCGTCCGCCTGGTAGAAGGGGGTGAAGCCGAGGCTGAGCGCCTGATACAGCCGCACATGCCAGCGGCGCGCGGCGGCATAGGCGGAAAGGGCCGTGGGCAGGTCGCGATGACGGATCAGGGCGTCAGCCAGGGCCTGGGCGTCGAGCAGGCCCATATTGACCCCCTGCCCCAGCTGCGGACTGGTGGAGTGCGCCGCGTCGCCGATCACCGCCAGCCGATCCGCCACCGGGCGGCCGATGGTCTGGTGGCCATAGGAGGCCAGGGTCATCCGCTCGCGGTCGGTGATGGCGTCCATGACCGGCGTCAGCTCCGGCCACAGGCGAAGGCAGTGTTCCTTCCAGACATCCAGCCCCCGCGCGTGCCACTCGGGCCAGATCTCGGTTTTCAGGCTCCAGAAGAAGGTCGCCAGCGGAGCCGTCTCGCCCGGCCGGACGCCGCAGGGCAGAACGCCGAGCATGCGGCTGGCCCCCAGATAGACCTGCTGCAGTGCCGCTGGATCGAAGGGCGCTCCCGGCCAGGGAACGGTGGTCCACAGAGCCCCCCAGGCGAGGTCGGTTCGCTCACCCCCCATCCGGGCCGAGATCGCTGACCGCGCGCCGGAGGCGTCGATGACGAGACTGAAGGGCGCGCTGCGGCCGCCGGTACTGTCGATCAGCCGGCCACCGTCGGCGGCGACGATCTCGCGGTCGGTCTCAAAGCCTACGCCGGCCTCGACGCAGGCTTCGAACAGGATAGCGAACAGGGCGGCGCGATGGATGCCGACGGCCTGACGCGGGCGCTTCAGGTCGCTGTAGCGGACGTCGAGGACGACCCGTCCGCGGCGGGCCTCGCGGCCGAAGATGTGGTCAATGTGCTGGCCATGGGCTTCGATCTGCGCCGTGAGGCCAAGCCGGTCCAGCACATCCAGACCCGTGGGCTGGAGCATCAGGCCGGCGCCGATGGGGCGGGGCGTGTCGAAACGCTCGTGGACGACGACGCCCCGCCCCTGCCGGGCCAGCATAAGGGCGACGGCCAGGCCGGCCGGACCGGCGCCGACGATGGCGATGTCGTCGGGGCGAGTCAGGCGGCGCGACAGCGGCGGAATGCCCAGCGTCCCCCGCGGTGGCTTCTTCCCGGTCCTGGCGCGCGGCTTTCGGACCTTCGGAGCCGCCTCTTCCGTCACGCCGGGACGAGTTCGATCAGATCAAGGTTCGACTCGACCTGGGGCCAGGGAATGACGAGGCGCCAGCGGCTGTCGCTGATCCGCTCCAGCACGGCGACGAGATCGCGGTCGGGACGCTGGCCGTAGGAGTTGGCGGGAGGTTCGGAGGCGAGGGCCATGGAGCCGAGCATGACCATCTCGCGGTCGTTCTCGGGGAACAGCAGGCCTGACGGGCGCTGGCTTCCGGTCAGTTTGGAGAATTTCAGACCGCGCGGCGTCTGTTCGATGCGGCAGGCGAACCAGCCGTAGACGACATAGCCGAGGCTGTCCTCGCCCCCCTGTGAGCCCAGTTTGACGGTGCGGCAACGATAGTCGCCGGTCGGGGGCGTGACGGGCGCGCGGGCGGCGCGGGGGTCGATCAGGTCGCCGAGGGACGCCAGGTCGCCGGAGCCGCGCTGGCGACGGGCCTGCTGCAGGGCGAGGGACCAGGCGGCGTCGCGGCGGCTGTACCGGTCACGGTCAGAAGCGGTGATGATGCCGCGCCAGTCGCGCAAGGCGACCGGTCCGCCGGAGGAGCCGGACCCGCCCGGCGGGGGCGGAGGCGGCGGAGGGGGCGTGGATGCGCAGGCGGCGAGGACGAGGCTCGCCAGCACAATCAGGGCCGAAGGCCGGGACAGGCGGGACATGGGCGCTCCGGAACAGTCTGGCCCTTCTTGGGCCAGTCAAGCGCGGTTCCGTCAAGCGTGCGCGCGTCGCAGGCGGATCAGTCCTCGGCGGCGGGCGCCTCGACCTTGCGGCGGGGCGCGCGGCGCTTGGGCGCGGCGGCCTCTTCCGGCGCATCGACGGACTCAGGCGCGGTGGCGGCCGGAGCGGGGGCGGTCGAGCGGGTCAGGAAGCCCGGCAGGGCCGAGGGTCCGTCGTCGGCGGCCACGCCGGCGTCGCGACGAGGCTTGCGCTCGGGGCGTTCGGCGCGGGCCGGACGCTCCGCGCGTTCGGGGGCTTCGGCCCGAACTTCCGGGGCTTCGTCAGATTGCGCGGCCGGGGCGTCGCCCTCGGCGCGAGGCTCGCCGCCCTCGCGTTCGAAGCGGGCGCTGCGTTCCAGCTGGCGGCGCTCCCAGCGTTCGCGGCGGGTCTCGCGGCGGCTGCCGTCGGCGTTGAAGCCGCCCTCGCCTTCGGCGCGGGGCTCACGGGGTTCACGCGGCTCGCGGTCCTGACGCGGCTGGTCGTCGCGGTCACGCCATTCGCGGCGGGTCTGTTCGCCCTGACGATCGTTCTGGCGATCGTTCGGGCGGTCGTTCTGGCGTTCCTCGGCTTCGCGCTGGCGCGCCTCGATCTGGGCGAGACGGTCAGCCTCGACCTTTTCAGCGGCCATGATGGCGGCGGCCTGGGCGCCGGTCTCGTCCTCGAAATCGATGTCGAAGCCCTGGCCGGCCAGTTCGCGCTGGGCGATCTCGGACACGGGACGCGAGGGCTGCAGGGCGCGCAGGACGCGGAAATAGTGTTCGGCGTGCTGGGTGTAGTTCTCGGCCAGGACGCGGTCGCCGGCGGCCGAGGCGTCGCGCGCCAGCTGCATGTAGCGCTCATAGACGGTCTGGGCGTTGCCGCGGACCTTGATGTTCTCGGGGCCCTGGGAGTCCCACGAACGGTTCGGATTGGTGGCGTTGGCGTTGTTGTTTCCGCCGCCGCTGCCGGGCTTCCTGTTGCGTCCGCGCTGACGCTTCATGCCCTTGAAATCTCTCATCGGACGCTACCGTGCTTTTTATGAGGGACGGGCCGGCGCGCGAGATGCCGCCTGATGCCGTCCGTGTCGTTGTTCCGCTTCGGGCGGGGCCGATCCCCGCTGGCGATGTGTCGGAAAACCGTTGTCAGCCCGTGGTCCGCCGGGCGACTGGCCCGACCGTCACTGTCCCGGGCGCGCGTGAATGGGCCTGAAGCGGTCCAAGGCGTGCGTTTTGGGTGGGAGACAGGCGAAGACTTAGCGCGGCATGGGGCCGTTTCCAAGGGGTTTGTTTGGAGCCGCCTACATCTTCGGAATGGGATTGGTCCTCGGGTCCGGGCCGTTGGTAATGACGCGGTCGCGGTCGGACAGGTCCTTGACGATGATGACGTGCTCGAAGCCCGCCGCCTCGAAGAGGGCCTTGACCTGGGGGCCCTGGTGCCAGCCGATCTCAACGGCGAAGATGCCATCGGGGCGGAGGATGCGGCGGATTTCGGGGGCCAGCTCGCGATAGGCGGTCAGGCCGTCCGGGCCGCCGTCCAGCGCCAGAAGCGGGTCATGATCGCGGACCTCGGGGTCGAGGCCGGGGATGTCGCCGGACGGGATGTAGGGCGGGTTGGAGACGACCAGATCGAAGCTGGCGTCGCCGAAGCCGGCGGCCCATTCGGTGCGCAGGAAGGTCGCGCGGTTGTCGAGTTCGAGGTTGGTGGCGTTCTCCTTGGCCACGGCCAGGGCCTCGAAGGAGATGTCGGTGCCGACGCCGCGCGCGCCGAACCGCTCGGCCAGGGTCGCCAGCAGGATGGCGCCGGAGCCGGTGCCGAGGTCGATCATCTCGAAGGCCTTGTGCGGCGGGAAGGCCAGCATGACGACGTCGAGGATGGCCTCGGTGTCGGGGCGGGGGCTGAGGACGTCGGGGGTGACGTTCAGCATGATCTTCCAGAAGCCCTTCTTGCCGAGGATGCGCGAGACGGGCTCGCGGCGCAGGCGGCGTTCGACGAAGGCGTCCAAGGCGGCCTGCTGGTCTGCGGTCACGACGCGGTAGGGGTCGGTCAGGATGTCGGTGCGGGTGGCGCCGGTGGCGACCTCGAGCAGAAGGCGGGCGTCGATCGAGGGGCTGTCGATGCGGCCGGCCTTGAGCGTCGCGGTCGCGGCCTTCCAGGCGGTCACCAGAGTTTGGGTCATGTCATCTCCACGCGGTCGCCGACGCGCACCATTCCGCCCGCCGCGAGGGTCGCATACAGGCCGCACCAGCGGTGGCCATACTGTTCGAACAGCGCCGGGACCAGATCGAAATCGCGTTCGGCGGTGTCAGGATCCACATGGGTGGCGGCGCAGCGGACGATGGGTTTGACCCCGCGCAGGCGGGCGTCGCCGAGGGTCAGGTCGCGGTCGGCGCCGTCGTTCTCGCTCCAGGCGGGCCAGCCCTCGACCCAGACATTGGCGCGGAAGCGGCGCGGATCGATCGGGCGGCCGATGCGGGCCTCGAAGTCGCGGACGCTGGCGAGGTTGAGCAGGGAGATGCGGCCGAGCGGGTGATCCATGAAGCGGTGGTCGAGGCCCTCGGCGGAGACCAACCGGAGGGGGCCCGAGACGGCGTCGCCGAGGACGGCGGCGAGCCAGGATTCGAAGGCGGCGCGGCTGTCGGGATCGTCGACGGCCACGGAAATGTCGGTCTGGCCCGCGGCGGCGGCGTGGAGAGTGCGCGCGGTCTCGTCCCAGCGGGTGCGGACGCCGGCGACCTCGGCGGTCCTCATCAGGACGGTGAATTTCTGCTTGGGCAGATGTTCCGGCGCGGCGCGATCGAAGCCGGAGGGGCCGTCCTCGACCGCGAACATCCGGTCGCCGGGGAACCAGCCGCCGGTCGGGAGGTCGACGGCGTCGAGGGGTTCGGGCGTGAAGCCCTTGACCGGGTGACGCCAAAGGGCGGTCACCACGCCGTCAGCAGCGGGAATTCGCGTCTCGGCCATGGTGTTTGGTGCCGGAGCATGGCCCCCTGTGCAAGCGGCGGAACACAGCTGCCGGAGGAGCCGTTGTGGCCGGGATGCAGGGACGATCGAAAAAGGGCGGAGCGATCGGCCCGTGGACCATGATGGGGGCGATCGCCGGCGGGCTGGCGGCCGGCGCCGGGGCCGCGCACCTGATCTATACGCGCGGGCACAAATTCGGACTGGAGCTGCGCAAGGAGCGACCCGAGCCCCTGCCTCCTAAGCCACCGACGCCTGAGGATTTCGAGGCGAAGGAGCCCGGCCGGGGCCGTCTGGCGCAGCGGCCGGAGCATATTCCGCACAAGGGCTGGACCGACATCTTCTGGCGGCTGGGGGTGTCCTATTTCGGCGACCGGATCGGCTTCCTCTCCGGCGGCGTGACCTTCTTCGTCATGCTGTCGCTGTTCCCGACGCTGGCGGCCTTCGTGACCCTGTACGGCCTGTTCGCCGACCCGGCGGACGCCTGGGCCCGGCTGCAGTTCCTCTATTCCTTCCTGCCCTCGGGCGTGGCCCGGTTCCTCGGCGACGAGATGCAGCGGCTGGCGGAAAACACCACCACCACCCTGACCTTCACCCTGGTCTGGACCCTGGCCCTGTCGCTGTGGACCGCCAACGGGGCGATCAAGGTGCTCTTCTACGGGCTGAACGTCGCCTATCACGAGGTCGAGCGGCGCAATATCGTCCGCTACAACCTGATGTGCATGGGGTTCACGGTGTCCGGTCTGCTCGCCGTGCTGGTCTCCGCGGGGCTGGTGGTGGGCGTTCCGGTGGTGCTCGGCGTGCTCGGTCTCGCCGATGAATGGGCCCATCTGGCGCCGCTGCGCTGGCCGGTGCTGCTGCTGGTCTATGTCGCGATCCTGACGGTCATCTATCGCCATGGACCGTGCCGTCAGAAGGCGCGGCTGCGCTGGCTGACGCCCGGCGCCATCTTCGCCGCCCTGCTGAGCCTGGCCCTGTCGCTGATCTTCAGCTGGTATCTGCAGACCTTCGTGCGCACGGCCTACTACGGCCCGCTGGCGGCGATGATGGGCTTCCTGCTGTGGACCTGGCTGACGGTGCAGATCGTGCTGATGGGCGCTGAGCTGAACGCCGAGATCGAGCACCAGACGGCGATGGACACCACGACCGGCGAGGAACGGGCGATCGGCGAGCGCGGGGCGGTCGTGGCGGACACGGTGGGGCCGAAGCGGGGGTCGCCGGCGGCGCTGGCGTTCACGCTGAAGCATGCGGAGGCGTTGTCGGACCGGTTGTTGAGGAGAAGAATCCGGAAGGGGTGAAGCCGCCGCTTCTCCCTCCCCCGAAGTGGGGAGGGTGGTCGCGAAGCGACCGGGTGGGGAACGCCGGTCCCGCACGGACGGCGCCCTGTCTCTTATACACATCTGACGCTGCCGACGAAGAGGATAGTGTAGATC